>CEVZ01035287.1_pt1 | contig 14313 bp, 17 predicted proteins | sample 361371 | NCBI WGS metagenome assembly CEVZ01 (sample SAMEA2620217, study PRJEB7988) | marine metagenome | isolation source: saline water (ENVO:00002010), including
GAGAGACATGGGACATTTCCTTACAAAGGTGTTTTAAATTCCGTTACATATTTTCCCGGGGAACTCGCCCCTGACGCAGGCACGCGTTGGGTTGATTTCTTAAGAGAGTCTGGAGTTAAATATGAATAATTTAAGAAGCCGATACGGCTCACTTGAAGATTTAGTTGACCCGATTCATACGGCTTTGCTCCTAGTGGAATGTCAAAATGGAGTAATCGGCGAAAAATCTAGTTTTCCCGCTCTAGCGGAAGCTTCAAAAGCGATAATCCCTAATCTAGGCCTGCTTGCGAAAGCTGCTAGAGAATCAAAAGTAAGAGTAATCCACGGCTTAGCAATGACAAGAAGTGATGGATGGGGAGCGAATAGCAACGCGAGACTTTTTGGAGCTGCCCGCAATTCAGATATACAGCAGCTTCCCGAAACTGAAGCAGTTCGACCAATAAAAGAAATAGGTTTTGATTCGGAAAGAGACGTACTTTTACCAAGACTTCATGGTTTGTCACCGACATCGGGAACGGAATTAGATTCGCTGTTTAGAAATGAAGAAATCCGAACAGTGATAGTTAGCGGAGTTTCTCTGAATGTCGCAATACAGAACTCTGTTTTTGATCTGATTAATCAGGGTTATCAGGTTGTAGTGCCTAGAGATGCTGTGGTGGGGGTGCCTGTTGAATATGGGCAAGTTGTCCTAGAGAACACCCTTGCAGTTCTTGCTACATTGACTGATGTCGAGTCATTGGTCAATGTTTGGTCTCAGTGACTCTCTTCTATCTGTGAGCTGTCAGGTTTTGGTTTTCTTAAAATGCTAATGAATATAGAAAAGCCAATTCCTATAAGTACACCTCTTTCGACGTGCGGTGCAAGTAGGAGCGTTGTGAAAAAAGTAAGCCAAGTAATAAAAGCGTCAGACAGGGAATCAGAAAATGAAGAAAAAAGTTTTTTGGGTCTGACCAGTCCGATTACCGCGGCTATCACTACAGCGCCAAGGGTTGCTTTCGGTAATTGATCTAAAATATTAGCGAAGGGCAAAAAGATACAAACCACAATCCCTGTTACGAGGCCGGACCATTTGCTTTGAGCACCTGAAAGCTTATTAAGTGAAGATCTGCTGAATGAGCCTCCTACCGGCAATGCTCCAGAAAATGCTGAAGCCACATTTGCTATCCCTTGACTGATAAATTCTCTATTGGCGTTCCATGGTTGCTTTTCTTGTTCAGCGTAGATTCTTGATATCGAAGCCGGTTCAGCAAACCCGATCAGAGCTATTACGAGACCAGATAACAAAAGTTCGCTAGTTGAATTCCACGGCAAATCAAATCCCAGATCAGGCATTCCTGTCGGGATGTCTCCCACAACTGAACCTTCGTAGTTGGTTATATGACTATAGATTGAGCCCCCCACAAGCACCAAAAGTGCACCAGGGAAAAGTTTGTGAATGTATTTGCCGGTGAGCACGAGAAAAAAAGTCACTCCGGCGATAATTACAGATTCTGGTTCCCAATTGTCAAAATTTGTTAAAGACTTGTATGCACGATTAAGAGTTCCTTCTGCATCACTTTTGACCCCTAGCACTTTAGGTGTTTGAGAAGCAATAATAAGTATTGCTGCGGCGGAAGTAAAACCTGTTACTACCGGATCGTTCATTAAGTAGACAATCTTTCCAAATCTAAAAAATCCAAAAAGAATTCTTGATACCCCTACGATTAAAGCTAGTAATGCTGCGAGCTTTACGTATTCGGTTGTACCGGAATCGGCTAGACCGCTTAGAGCTCCTAGAGTCAATAGGCTTGTGAGTGCTACTGGTCCCGTTTGCAGGTAAGGGGATGAAGCCACAAAAGAGGCAAAAATTGGCGGCAAAGCTGAAGCAAAAAGACCTACTTCTGATGGTAAACCTGCCAATTCTGCGTATGCCATTGACTGCGGAATTAAAAGCAATGCAACACTTATTCCAGCTAAAACATCAGACATCTCTAGACGATTTTTCGTCCCGCGATGATTGATAGGAATTTCCTGCATTCAAGAACCATATGTCTTAAAAGCCTGATATGTAGCTATTATCTTGAAGTTTCTTCAGATAAGTGCAAGTAGTGTCAAATAGATGAATGGTTTAGATCCTTGGATTCCGAGAGACAAAATAGAAACTGATGATGTCCCAATACTTCCTGCATCGACCATGATTCTTATAGACGATCGTCCTGATTTGCAGGTTCTGATGTTTTTGAGAAATAACTCTTCTGGTTTTGTTGCTGATCATACGATTTTTCCAGGCGGAGCAATTGAAGAAGACGACAAAAATTATATTTGGGATGATCTGATCGTTGGTTTAACGAAGGAAGAAGCTGCAAATCAACTAAGGACAGAACATGCAAGATCCTTTTGGATAGCTGCCATTAGAGAAACTATCGAAGAGGTAGGAGTGCTGGTCGGAACTCTTGAAAATTCAGTATTAGAAGAAAGAGAATTTTTAGAAAATGGAACTAAAAATTTTTCAAATGTCATTTTAGGTAGAGAACTTTTTTTAGATTTGTCAGACATTAGACCTATAAGCAGATGGGTTACACCCATGGGAGGCACAAGAAGATATGACACCTATTTTTTTGTAGCCAGATCATTTACTCCAGTTGTTCCACAGGTTGATGGAAAAGAAGCTGTTGAAGCTTTTTGGATAACTCCATCTGAAGCCTTACAAAAGTGGGAATCGGGAGAAATGACGATGATAAGCCCCACGCTTGCGACATTACGACAGTTGGAATCGTATAAGAATGTGAGTGAGGTGTTTTCTGCACTTGAGTCAAAATTCTTACCTGAAAACATTCGAATAGTTGACGAGTCAAAAGCTCTTCCACTGTTTCCAAAGGATGCTAACTACGAGGCGTCTCATACATGGCCCGCGTTGGGTTGGACTTGGTTACCGAAAAGAGATTAATAGAATGCTATTTATCAGAAACTCACTAACTCAAAATCAGAAATGAAGAGGATTTGAAATTTGAACACAAATATCGGTGGAGACGCTACTAGTTATAGGAGACTTATTGATTCTGTTGCTCCGGTCGCGATTTTTCTGCTTTTAAACCGATTCGCAGGTCTTGGCTGGGCAGTAGCTGGAGCGACTGTGTGGGGAGTGCAGGCTTCAGTAAGACGAACTCGCAGAGGCGAAGCAATAGGAAAGTTTTTGCCCCTACTGATCGTTTATTTGTTAGTGCGAGGTCTGATCGGAATAATTACAGACTCTGAAGACGTATATTTTGGTATCGGAATCGCCACAAAGGCAGCAATCGGACTGGGTCTTATAGGAACAGTCATTTTTCGGCGTTCTTTCCTAAGTCAGGTACTTCCCATAGTTTTACCATTTAAAGCAGAGACCATTAAGCACAAGGTATTTTCCAGGGTCATGGCACAAATGACAGTTGTTTTAGGCCTTTATCAGATTCTGACCTCCATATGGGACATCTGGTTATACAGGCAGACTTCTGTAGATGGGTATGTGGTAATTAGAACGTTGGTCGGGTTTCCTGCAGGATTTATTGCCAGTCTGCTAGGTGTTTTTTATATAGATAGGTCTTTAAGAAGGGCAGATGGTTTTAAAGGTTTTGTTGATCTTCTCGAAATAGAAGAAAATGGAAGTTGATTTACAGTCAAATTTTTTCAAGAAAGATATGAGCTTCTTTGAGGCCGTATACAAAAGAATTAGGCATTTCAATTGGTGGTTTATTCTCATCAAGAGACAGGCTTTTGAAACGCTTCAAAAATTCCTCAAAAAAAATCTTTATCTCTAATCGTGCAAGAGATGCGCCCAGACAAAAATGTGTGCCATGGCCAAAAGATAAATGGTGGTTTGGGCTCCTGTAAACATCAAGTGTTTCAGGATTGTCAAAGTGACTCGGATCCCGATTTGCTGACGAGTACATCAGAACAACCTGATCACCTTCTTTAATCGTCACACCACCTATTTCGAAGTTTTCAGTAGCTACTCTGCACATGTTGTGTATGGGGGTAACAAAGCGAATGAATTCTTCCACTGCAGTTGAAAGGTCATTTGAGTCTTTAAGTTGATTCCAAATATTTTCATCTCTGGCCAGTTCAACCAGAATCCTCGCTATTACTGTTCGGGTTGTTTCGGCTCCTCCATCTAGCAGCAACAGGCAGTCAGAAATTATTTGATCTAAACCAAAAGGCAGGTCCGATAAACCTTTTTGTTCTGTATCTATCCATTTAGACATGACGTCATCGGCTGGGCATTCTTTTTTGCTTTCGTACAGGTGACTGCATGCTCCTGCAAATTCAAATACCGCAGTGATTCCTTCATCGTTCATATATTCAGGACCCCCACCCAGTGCGATAGATCTTTCAGACCATTCCGCAAGCTTGGGCCACATTTCAGCTGGGAAACCAAGAAAAAGGCCTATCATCTGAGCGGGAAGTGGTGCAGCTAGTTGAGAAATAACTTCGGCCCTGCCAGTATCAGAAACCTTATCCAATAGATCAATAACAGTTTCTCGAATATGATCTTCCCAAGTGAGAACGGCTTTAGGAGTAAAGCGTCTTGAAACTAAATTTCGTCGCTCGATGTGGTGTGGATCGTCGAGACCAATTATCGATTGATCCGCGGGAATGTTTGGTCGGTAGCCACCTTTTTCAGTATCTGAAGAAATAAATCTTCTCTTATCTCTTTCTATGGTGACGATGTCGTCGTAACGGGAAACTCCCCATAGTTGATTTATGTCATCCCAATAAACAGGTTCGTTTTCTCGCATCCAAGCGAACGTTTCATATGGAGAATTAACATAAAATTCTCCATCTAGAAGGTTGATCTCAATCCTGTCACTAATGCTCACAATTTGATCGTATGCCAAATAGACATGTTTGTCTCGTCAACAAATATTGCAAATTAATTCTGGGGTGTTAGAAATATGGAGAGGTAATAAGGGATTAGAAATTGGTTATGTACGAAGAGTTTTCAATGCTGAGCGAAAATGCTAGTGAGGTAGGGATCTCTTGGCGAGGACAACCAAAAGTTAAGAGAAGCTTTTTTAAGAGTTCTGAAGGTTTTTCTATTAGTGGAATAATCTGGGGAGAGGGATCACCCCAGTTGGTGCTTATTCATGGGGGAGCACAAAATGCCCATACATGGGACACGGTTGCTTTAGCGCTCGATATTCCACTTCTGGCAGTTGACTTACCTGGTCATGGGCATTCAGATTGGCGACCCAAATGTGATTACACTCCATTTGTTCTTGCAACTCAAGTAGCCGAGGCGATAGAACATTGGGCCCCAGAAGCGGAAGCTATCGTAGGAATGTCGTTAGGTGGTTTAACTGCTGTATGTATAGCAGCTGACTATCCACAGCTGGTTAAACGACTAGGAATTATTGACGTTACACCTGGCACGGATCGAGATAAAGCTGAACCGATTATTAACTTTGTTTCAGGTCCTGAAGTATTTGAAAGTTTTGAAGAAATTTTAAACAGAACGATAGAGCATAACCCGACAAGATCTGAGTCTTCTTTAAGACGTGGTGTTTTGCACAATGCTCATGAATTAGAAGATGGAAATTGGGCTTGGAGGTATGACGTAGGAAGAGCGTGGAAGAATGAAAATTCTGAAGAGTCAATTGATTTTTCAGAACTGTGGAACAAGGTTGCAGAAATTAATTCTCCGATCCATTTATGGTTAGGAGGTGCTTGGAGCGTCGTAGGGGATGAAGACATTGAAAAGATGAAAAATCTCCAAAAGGAACTAGTTGTTAGAAAAGTAGAGGGTGCAGGTCATAGCATTCAAGGTGACAAACCTCTGGAACTTACAGAATTGATAGAGGAACTGTTGCGTTCTTAGTTCCTAATCAGAGATAAATTTTAGATCCTCTGGTTCATCTACATCAAAACTAAGTTTTGAATCAAATAGTTGCCGATATGGGAGGTTTAGCCTTTTAGCTTCCAATGTGTGAGAGGAAAATGATCCAGGACCGTATGAGAAACGAAAACCTTTTTGTGTAGGTATTACCAATACAGGAGTCCCGTCTCCTTTATGGTCTTGAACAATAGTAACTCCTTCGAAATCAGCACACCTTTCTAGGTTTTCTGCATTTGGAAGATCAGCATGGGCGATAATTACTTTGGAGAAACCATTTTTCTCCAATATTTGAACACCTGCTTCTACTGCAGCGTTCAAGCCTGTTTCTTTTGTTCTGATCACCGAAACATTTTTGGATTCAGCCCATAAGGCAACTTCGTCATCATCACAAACCACCCAAATGGGGAGGGTTGCAGATGAGTTGATTACATTTTCTGCCATCTTTTTCATCAGAAGAGATCGTTCAGATTTATTGAGTGTTTCTGAAAGTCTTTCTTTAGCCTCGTTAAACGATTTAATAGGTATTAACACGGCAATTGTTTCATCCATTCGTTGGATTATATGAAAGTTATTCTCCTATTAATCTCGTAAGGTGTTTCACAGTTTCGAAATATTCTGGATTTTGGGAAGGTATGCGTAAAGCTATTAAAGGAAAGTCGCCAAGTTTGCGTATAGAACGCTTTTACTGGGAGGCCGGAAATGAGACTATTGCTGGTCTAGATGAAGTCGGTAAAGGTGCGTGGGCAGGACCGCTTACAGTTGTTGCATTAGTGCCTAATCGTCAACGTCGAATCAACGGAGTTAGAGACTCAAAGATGCTAAATGAAGCTGAACGCGAGAGACTATTTGACCGCATAGACGCGTGGTCGGAAGATTGGTCTATAGGGCACGCCAGTAATGAGGAGTGTGACGAGCTTGGAATGTCTGAAGCGCAGAGGATTGCAGCCAGACGAGCTATAGATGGATTGGCCAAAAAACCTGATCGATTTTTACTCGATGGTTCTTGGGATTTTGTGAATAATGGAAAATCGGAGGCAATAATCCAGGGAGATCAGAAAAGCCTGTCGATTGCAGCGGCTTCAATAATGGCAAAAGTTACGCGCGATCGGATAATGAAAGAAGCAGGAACGTTGTATCCAGATTACGAATTTCCTCAAAATAAAGGATATCCCAGCCCGAAACATCGATTAGCTCTTGCTAGCAAAGGCGCTACTTTTTTTCACCGAAGGACTTGGGCTTTCATGAGGGATCTTCCGCCTATAGGGGCTCCTTACATGAGAAAACCTGAAGCTCAAACAAATATTTTTGAACTTTAGTAGTTGATTCTGAAGACATTTGGTTACCTTTTTGCTATGAACCGCTTAGTCAATTCTCTATGGGTTTTCGTCTGTTTCACGATTTTGGTGTGGGCAACAAGAATTTACAACCTCTTTAGAGACAATGAGATTTCAGTAGGTGAAAAAACATGGAGCTTATTCGTAGCAATAATCTTTCTTTTAGGGGCAGTTGCTATAACAAGGATTCTGGTAGGTAGTTGGAGGGATAGAAACTTAAAAAAATCACGATTAGTTCCAGCATTTTGTATCTGGACTATGACTTTTTGGGTTGTGAGAACTGTTGGTATCGTCGTTGCCAATCATCAAACAGGTTTTAAGTTGGTTCATGTTTCTATAGCTGTAGTTTTTATTTTGCTTTCCCTGGTGGTTAATAGATTAAAAACAATGGTCTCTAATATTTAGTATTTATTAGAGAAAAAAATGTACTCTATGCTGAACCTAGGTAACCTTCGTCATTATGGGACAGCCGATAAATGTAGTTTTTACACCTTCCTCTAAACAAGGTATATACCGTTTTGAGGTCAACAGATGCTTGACGGGAATGGATCATGAAAGATTTCGAAATGATGATGAAATCATTGGCGACACGCCGTCAGATGAGTTAGCGAGAAGACTTTTCTCATTAGGTGGGATTGTTGGAATCCATATAAATTCCAACATGATAACTGTGGAGTCCGATGCTTCAGAAATCTCAACCGATGAGTTAATCAGAATAATTTCGGATCTCCATCTTTTTTATACCGACGGCGTGGAAGTGCCAAGCGACGACGAGATAGTCAACTCAGACTCATAAAACATGTCGGGAGAGCTAGACCTAGTTGAACCTTCAACGCTGGGTCTAAATAACGAACGTTTAAGGCGGGTAGCTGATTACGCAAAAAGTTATGTAGAAGAAGGTTTCATGGTTGGAACTGATGTTCTAGTTGCCCGCCATGGAAAAGTTGCCTTAAGAGAAAGTTTTGGTTTCGCCGACCGTGAGGCGAAAAAAATTGTAGAGACCGACACTATTTGGCGGATCTTTTCAATGACAAAACCTATTGTTTCAGTAGCAACTATGCAATTAGTCGAAGAGGGGAAATTGCATCTGGAAGATCATTTAAGCAATTTTGTTCCTGCTTTTGGAAAAACTGAAGTTTTTTCTGGCGGCACATCTGAAAAACCAGAAACCTCACCTTTAGAAAGACCGATAAATATTTTAGATCTATTGACACACACAGCAGGACTTTCTTACTGGTTCACTAACCAACATCCTGTTGACGAAATGTACAGAAAAGCAGAACTAGACAAAGTTCGTGAAAAACTAAGTTTGGCGGAGTTAACAGACTTCCTTGCGGAGTTTCCTTTACGACATCAACCAGGCACTAGATGGTCTTATTCTATGGCTACTGATGTGCTGGGCAGAGTAATAGAAGTGGTTGAAGATCGTTCCCTTTATGAGGTTTTGTCAGAAAGGGTTTTGGGCCCTTTGGGTATGAAAGATACCTCGTTTCGAATATCTGACGAAAAAATCGATCGTTTAGCTGCCTGCTACATGCCAGAAGAAGGAACGTTATCCCCGCTACTTCTTGAGAAGCCTGAAGAAAGTGGCTATCGCGCGTCAAGATGGCAAAGCGGTGGTGGTGGCTTATTATCCACCATGCATGATTACCAAAGGTTCTGCAGCATGTTGATTAACGGGGGAGAGCTTGACGGGAATCGAATTCTGGATTCAGAGACGATAAAACAAATGATGGAAAATCATCTGCCAGGCAAAGCAGATTTAACAGATGCTGGAGATCCACTCTATTACAAAGGTTTTTTTGATGGTGTGGGTTTTGGTCTAGGTTTTGCCGTCGTTCAGGACCCTGTCAAAGGACGGATTGAAGCTAAAGAAGGGGAGGCGTCATGGGGTGGGATGGCAAGTACTGCTTTCTGGGTAGATCCCGTTCAGGGGATAAATTGTATTTTTCTGACTCAGTTGGTGCCCTCAGGGACACATATAAAGTTGCGCTGGGACCTCCGTGCTTTGGTGAATCAAGCAGTTGAGGAAAAGTCAGAAAAGTGAAAGAAAAAGAATCATCAGATAAGAAAGCTCAGGGGTTCGTCATAGGAGTCGGACCACACCCCGAACCTTGGCCTGAAGATGATCGTTTGGATATTGAACTTTTAGCCCAAGGAGACAAGCGGAACGTGATTGATGCTTATCGTTATTGGAGTGTAGAGGCAATAAGGAAAGATTTGGATACTCGAAGGCACTCTTTTCACGTTGCTATTGAGAATTGGGATCACGATTTAAACATTGGAACTGTCGTGCGGAACGCCAATGCTTTCCTAGCAGCGGGAGTTCATATTGTAGGGCGACGACGTTGGAACAGACGTGGAGCGATGGTGACTGATAGATATCAGCATGTTACATATCATCCGAAAATTGATGATTTGCTTATTTGGGCGGACTCAAACAGTATTCCACTTATTGGGGTGGATAATCTTCCGGGATCGGTTCCCTTAGAGAGTGTTTCTTTGCCAAAAGAGTGCGTTCTGGTTTTCGGCCAAGAGGGCCCAGGTCTCTCATCAAAGACACAAAGTGCATGTTCAATGGTTTGTTCGATTTCCCAGTATGGTTCGACTAGGTCCATCAATGCGGGTGTTGCATCAGGCATTGCTATGCATACATGGATACGTCAGCATGCAGAAATTAACTAAAATTTAGGTAAGGAAAGTTTTACTCGTTTCAATGAGCTCCACAGATGTTAGTCACGAGACCGAAAGTGAAATTTTATTAGATGAAGGCGATCATGATCGCTTTTCTCATTATGCGAGAAAAGCTGACATAGTTGAGTCAGCTGTTACAGGAAAGCCAATAGTTGCTTTATGTGGCAAGGTTTGGGTACCAGATAGGAATCCAGACCGCTTTCCTCTTTGTCCCAGATGCAAGGAGTTGTATGAGAAGAAGAAATCTCAAGAAAGTAATTGATTTTGTTAGTCAAATATTTTGTCACAACAACAATTTGTTTTTGACTGCTAGGTCTAGAGTCGAAGTATGAATGTTTTAATTACAGGAAGCAATACGGGTTTTGGAAAGTTAGCCGCAATTTCTTTAGCTAGAAATGGTATGACAGTTATCGCGACCATGCGAAATTTGAGCAAAGGTGACGACCTCCTTAGAATTTCTCAGGAGGAAGAACTTCCAATAGAAATCCGTCAATTAGATGTTTGTGACCCAGAGATGGTCAAGGATTGTTTGTCAGACGCTAGTGAAATAGATGCAGTTGTCAACAATGCAGGATTTGAAGTCCAAGCAGCAATTGAACAACTCGAAGACGAAATGATGCTCAGACAGCTTGATACGAACCTATTAGGACCCTTAAGAGTAATTAGGGCTGTTTTACCAGCTTGGTCTCAAAGAGGCAGTGGAGTGATAGTAAATGTAAGTAGCATCGCTGGTCGTTCAGCGCCTCCTTATAGTGGTTCGTATGCAGCTTCAAAACACGCTCTCGAAGCTCTCAGTGAGTCTTTACACTTTGAGGTTTCACATTTGGGAATTCGAGTGTGCGTAATAGAGCCAGGAAGATTTTCAACAGGCTTTTTTGAAAATATTGTCAGGCCAGATTCATGGGAAGGGTCATCGCATCAACAGCGTGCTACGGCATTTAGAGAAGCTTTATTAAATCTCGACAATCTTGGAAACGAGGGGACTGGTGAAGGTGGTGCTCCTGCTGACCCTCAGATCGTAGCGGATGCGATTGTTAGGGCAGTAAAAGATCCAACTACACCTTTTAGAACACTCGTTGGTCAGGATGCTGAATTGATCGATGCTACTAAAACTTCGATGAGTTTTGAAGACTTTGAAGCGACTATGAGAGCTGCGCTTGATTGGCATGACTGATAAGAATAGATTTTGACTTTTTAAAATCTGGAAAATATAGTTGGTCAAGGTTTGAGGTTTTCAAACTTAAGAAAACATATAGGAAATTTCTTTGCAGAAATTCTGACCTCTTCTTTCCTAATGATGAAAAGGAGAATATGTGAAAGTTCTACGTCTTACTTCAATTGTTTTGGTTGTATTTGCAGTTTTAGCAACTGCCTGCGGTAGCGACTCTGATTCAAGCTCATCAGGATCGTCTTCTTCAAGCAGCCAAGGTACAGAAGGTTGCAAAGATGCAGCAGTAACTCCTGTAGAAGATCGTAGCCCAGGTCGTGCCGTAGCGCGGTGTGAACCTGGATACCCAAAGCCACAACCTTTGCCTGAGATGACAAAGGTGTCAGTAGTTACAAAATGGAAAGCGGAATTTGTTGCTCCAATTTTAACTGGTCTTGAATTTGGTGAGTTTGCTGCGGAAAATCTCGAGATTGAGTTTGTCGAACTAGGGTTTAGTGATTCAATAGCTCAATTAGACAGTTGTGATTTAGATTTTGGTGTAGCTGGCACTGAAGCAGCTTTGCATAATGCCATAAATAATGGTGTTGATATAAAGATGATTCTTGGTAATTATTATCCGCCAGACGCTGGAGATCTTTCTGTTGACCAAACAGGTTTATGGGCTAGAAGAGATGCATTTTCTGATCCGGAAAATCCGAATATAGCAGATCTTAAGGGTCAAAAAATTGCATCTGCGGTAGGTCTAGGAAGTGTGATTTCTTATCCAATAGGTGCGGCTTTAAGACCTTCAGGCGTGAGCCTTTTAGACATGACTATCGAGAAAATTGGATCGTCTGACATGGTGCAAGCTTTAGAAAATGATGCAGTTCAGGCAGCATGGCTACTTGATCCGCACTGGGTTGCTGCAGCTAGTAATCCTGATCTTGCATTGGTTGCTACTCAAACTCCTGGAGAAGCATTAGGAGGTATCTATGTTGGACCGTGTTTGCGTGACCCTAAGCGTGATCGTGATGTAGGTCTTGCTTTTGTAAGAGCGTATATAAGAAGCATTAATACCTATCTTGATGGTGCATATCAGAGCAATCCAGAGGTAGTTGAAGCATTGGTGAACCAGTCTGGTTACCCCGAAGGAGCTTTTACGGCTACTGGGGAACTTACTTTTGATTGGGAAATGAAGAAAGGAACTTCTAGCGATGCACAGAGTTTCTATATTGAATTCGACTCTGTCGACTATTCAGAGCCCATTTCTGAAGATCGTGTTTATGACCGGTCTTTATATCTTGATGCTGTAGGCAAAGGTTAGAGATTTTGACCGGTGGCTGTTGATTACAGTCACCGGTCTTAATTTTTTTTAAATAGGTTTATCAATTGAGTGATTCATCTCAGAAAATCGAAGCGAGGCAAGTTGAAAAAGTCTTTTCGGCAGGCATGGAAGACGAGGTGCAAGCATTAGGTCCTTTAGATCTCAATGTTCGTGACGGAGAATTTGTGTGCCTTGTAGGTCCGTCAGGCTGTGGTAAGTCAACCTTATTGAGAATTGTTGCCGGATTGCTTAATCCGACGGCAGGTAGGATTGACATAAGAGTTACACCTGAAAAATCGTCACCAATTTCAATGGTTTTCCAAGATTACGGGATTTATCCTTGGAAAACTGTAGAGGGAAATATTCGTTTTGGTCTGGAAATTGCTGGGATTCCTAAATCTAGAGTAAAAGAAATTACTGAGCACTGGTTAGATCGCATGGACTTGTCAGCTTTTGCTAGCTCTTACCCGGACACACTTTCCGGAGGAATGCGTCAACGCGTTGCAATTGCAAGAGCCTTGGCTGTTGAACCTGAAATTCTATTAATGGACGAACCATTTGCTGCTCTTGATGCGCAACTGAGACAATTGTTGCAAGATGAGTTATTGAATATTTGGCAAAAAGATCAGAGAACAGTTTTATTTGTTACACACAGTCTAGAAGAAGCGATTGTTCTTGGTGACAGAGTGGTAGTAATGAGCAGCAGGCCAGGAAAAGTGGTATTAGATCAAGAGGTGCCGTTTGAGCGGCCACGTTTGCCAGAACTTAGGGCACAGGGTGATTTCAATGATTTCAAAAATGAGCTCTGGGGTTGCCTTAAAGGCGAGGTTGAACATTATTTAGAACGGATCAATTCCTTAACGAAAAAAACGGAAGTTAAGTAATGAAGAATGTGGAGACAGCAGGTAGGGACTTGTTAAGCAGAGTGCCGACCTTGGCTGATACCAGCCCTAAAAAGTACAACAAGCGTAGAAAGTTGATTGAAACGTCTCTTGCAGTTGGGGTTCCGGCTTCACTTATCGCTTTATGGCAGCTTGGTTTCCATTATGAGTGGATTGATAATCGTTTCTACGCATCACCTTGGGAAATAGTTACTTCTGAAAAATTAAGAGAAGCAGAATTATGGTCTGAAATATGGACAAGTGTTCAAAGGATGCTTAAGGGATTTTTTGCGGGTTCTCTTTTAGGTGTTCTCTTGGGTGTTTTGATGGGCGTCTCGCGTTTACTGAGAGCAGCGCTTGATTCTTTGTTAACTGCTCTATACACAGTTCCGAAACTGGCTTTAATACCAGTTTTTGTAACCATATTTGGTTTTGGGGATTTGCCTCGAGTGGCACTGATAGCGGTAACAGTTTTTTTCTTTGTGTGGATTTCAACCATGTCAGCAATTATGGGAGTAGAAGATGGCTATAGAGAAGCAGCATTAAGTTTTGGTGCAAACAGGTGGCAAATATTTAGACATGTCCTTTTTCCAGGAGCTTTACCACAAATTTTCGTAGGTCTGAGAATTGCCGCCGGTGTGGCTGTATTGATGCTCATAGGCGTTGAGCTTGTCTTAGCAAGTGACGGTCTGGGTGCTTTGATAGAGAAAGGCAGAACATTATTTTTACCAGAGCTAACGTATGTAGGTATAGCAATTGCTGCTTTATTGGGTTTGTTGTTTACGTATGTAGTCAGAATATTGGGGCGCTTATTGTTGCCTTGGGCTCCCGAAGATCAGACGCCAAATCAAAGTTGAAATTTTTTGACAAAGGGTAAAAGGTTTTTTTCTTTATAATTAAAACGTGTTTCGAGTCAAGGTTATTCTTTATTTTCTATTAGGTTTTTCTTTACTGGCTTGTGGAAATGAAGATGTCGTAGTTGAAACCAGTCTCACATCATCAACGGTTTTATCTGTGGAGCATGACCATGAAACTCATGACCATGGGGGACATGACCATGGGGGACATGACCATGGGGGACA
>CEVZ01213261.1_pt1 | contig 14247 bp, 10 predicted proteins | sample 361371 | NCBI WGS metagenome assembly CEVZ01 (sample SAMEA2620217, study PRJEB7988) | marine metagenome | isolation source: saline water (ENVO:00002010), including
CATACCTGGAATCAATCCAAGTGTAGGAGTTATTGATGTAAGGTTAGGAGTACCATCAGTTACAGTAGCAGAGAATGTGGTACTAACAACAGCACCCATCTCAAATGTCTTGTCACTGATCTGTACTATGTTTGACTTAACAATACTAGAAGTACCATTAACAGTTAAATCTCCCTTAATAAGAGTGTTACCATCAACAGTAAGATCATGATTAAGTGTTACATCATAGGTAGCATCACCACGGATCCATGCCTCAGTACCAGAACCAATAACTAACTGCCTATCTCCACCAGCATTAGGTGGTTCAAAGGTTGCGTTAGTTTGGTTAGCATCATCAGCAGGACCAATCAGAACATTACCACTACCAGTAGCAGCATAACCTGCATAGTATCCAATACAAACATTAGAATTTCCTCCAGTGAGTGTCTCTAATGCGTTGTTACCAATAGCAACGTTCTTCTCACCAGTAAGTGAGACAAGCATTGTGTCTCTACCAATGGCAATATTGTCATCTCCAATTCCATTTGCTCGTAATGCACGGTGACCCAATGCCAGGTTCGCTGCACCAGAATTAGTTGTGTACTGTGCTTCTGTTCCTATTGCTATGTTCTGAGATCCAGAAGTGTTTGCATTCAAAGCCTCATGGCCTACTGCAATATTTGTATTAACACTACTGTTACCACGACCTATCTTAAATGGATCTGCACTAGTACCATACAGTGTCAGATCTGCCTTGTCTATATTAACAACACCATTAAGAGTAATACTATCTGCGATAGTTGAACCAACTGTTAGGTCTTCATTAACTATTAGGTTCTGATTAATTGTAAAGTCACCACCTGCTGCTCCCATTGTAATAGCAGACGCTGCTCCAAATGCAGTGATAGAAGTAGCACCTGTATTAAAGAGAGCAAAACCAGTTGATGTAGTAATCAAACTGGTAAGGAAGGTAGGGCTTTGTCTGAAGACAAGACGATCAGTACCAGTTGTATCACTAATCAAACCACGAAGCTGTGTGGATGTAGTAGATGCAAAAGTAGCAAGAGTATCAGATGTAAATGCTACATTACCACCTGCTCTAAAGTTAGCACTAACAGCAGCATTAGCATTGTCACTAGTAAAGGTAAGATCTCTTTGAATATCTAATGTCTTAGATGCAGTCATCGTCAGTGTTGCTGACGCTGTTGATGTAATAATCAATCCATTTATTGAAGAAGCACCTGCTGCTCCTAAAGTTGGAGTGGTTAGTATTGGATTAGTAAGAGTTTTATTGGTAAGAACCTGTGTTTCATTCTCACTTACAAATCTATTAGCAACAGATCCATCCCATGATCTCCAGTAAGCACCTGACTCATACCACTCCATTCGTTGATATGCAGTTGTGTTACCAGAAGAGTCAGTAGTTCTGTTAAGTTGAATACCACCGTCAGCACCAACTAAATTATTTCCTTTTCTTAATTCAATAAGATTATCTGCTACTTCAAGTGTGGTTGTATTTAAAATACTCTGTGTACCATTGACAACTAGATCACCAGTTATAGTTACAGTAGAACCATTGTCAGAAATCAAACTATTTGCTAACTGATTGTTACCTGAATCCCATTTAATTATCTGGTTACCAGTAAAGTTGGAAGCATTCTTCAACTCAAAGTTAGTACCATCAAGAATTAGACCATCAGATGCAGTCAATGATGCACCAGTGTCATCATTAGCAGAGGTAACTGTTAATGTGGTTACACCTCCAGCAGTATTCTGTGAGATATTAGTAGCACCTGCACCAACAAACTTAAAGTCTCCAGCTAAAACTGCATTAGTTCCACTAGCAATTCTAGTAATAGTATCTGTATCTACACTAGCAATAGTAACATCCTGTCCTGACTGAGAGACAGTAACATTAGCACCACCTGTGAATGTAACATCTCCAGATACTAAAGTTCCTGCTGCTCCACCTTTTATTCTAGTGATGGTATCAACAGAAGTATATGTAATTGTAGGATCACCATTACCATCTACACCCTGAGCAACCGTGGTAGCACCACCATCTAAGAATGTAAAATCTCCAGCAGCATATACCTGACCAGATGTACCTCTTACTCTTGTAATGGTATCGGTATAGGTAGATGAAATAGTAATAGTATTTCCAGACTGAGCAACAGTAGATGATCCAGAAGCAGCAATCGTTACATCACCAGTAACTAAACTACCACCAACTGCTGATTGTAATCTAGTAATAGTATCAGTATCTACATAACTTGAATTAATTGTAATCTCATCAGTAGATCTAGAAAGAGTTACATTGGATCCTGCAACAAGTGTTACATCGTCATCAACAGCAGCACCTGAGGTTGGAGTACCAGTTAATCTAATAATTTTTTTAGCCGCTGTAGCACCATCCTGTGCGGAAACAGCGTAGGTTGTGTTGTCATTTGGTGTTACAACCGTGCCACCAAGAGAGATCGCAATACCATTAATATTAATACTAGAGTTAACAAGAGAGTTGTTTACAATACCAGTAATTGTATTAGCACTTCCGTTAATAGTACACTGTTCAAAAGTTTTATTGGTAACTGTCTGAGTATTTGTAAGGTAGACATCACCTGGAGAACCCCAATCTACAGTGGTTCCGTTGCTGGTCAGATATTTTCCAGACCCAGAATCTCCACCGATAACGATACCGTTACCAGTCATCTCTAAATTGTCACCTGCTACAATTTCTTCGATCTTCTTAGAAACTGCATTAACTATTAATGGAAAACGATCAGCCATTTATATTCGTCCAAGTTGATACTATGCTCAATCTTTATTTATAGCTAGGAAACAACTATACTTCCACCCATTCCAGAGTGGTGCTGGCACTGATAATAATAAGTACCTGTTGCTATAGCAGTTGTATCCCAACTTACAGATCCATAATCAGTACCAGCACCACTTACACCAGTGGTAACTAGATCACCAGTTCCTGTTGTTGCTGCTACTTTTATCCAGAAAGGATGCCCAACAGCTTGTACAGTGAAGTTTATTATGTCTCCTTGATTGATATTAATTGTTGGATCGTTAGCATTACTATGTGTAGTGTTTCTATCAGGACCAGTGATAGTATAATCTGATGATCCGTTATTACCTACAGAAATATTAAATGTCTTTGGTAATGGTGCGTCTAATGGCACACTTAAAAGAGATTTTCTTGGGTACATCATACCTGCTTTAGTACCTCTAGATTTTATTGGTGTGTCTAGATATCCAAGAGTACCCCTAATATTCTGAGCTGTAATATAAAGATTGGGACTATCCTTTTGACATGTAGGATCAGCAAAAGTACCAGTACCAGTATCAAAAGTCATATCTCCTTCCACATTTGTTCTCTGGAGATATAACTTCAAGTCTTCATTGGTAAACCTATGCTTTCCACCAGCAAGTATGGCAGCAATGCCAGCAACTTGTGGAGATGCCATGCTGGTTCCACTAATAGGGTAGTACCAATTACCAGTACCTGCTGAGTACTTACTATCATTTAGTCCACTACTATTATATGCAGAAATAATGTCATCACCTGGAGCAAAAACTGTTATAGGTGATCCAAAATTAGTATAGGTTGATCTTCTAAAGTTATCATAGTTACTAAGAGCACCAACATTAATAACACCTGGAGTATTATTTGGTGAAGATCCTCTATTAAAATAAACCGTACCTGCTCCAACAATAGTAACAGTATTATTCCACTCGATCTCATTGTCCTTAACCATATGGAAATTATTATTTCCTGCTGCACCAACAATAACTACACCATCTTCAAGAGCATCTTCTACATCAGCATTAAGAGCTGCATAATGATAATTAAATTTTCTCTTCCATTGTCCAATACCAAAATCTATTTCCAATCCATTCATAGTCCATCCAGATGGATTAGGATTACTTGAATTATATGTTGTACCATTCCAGAATACACTACTAACATCACTAATAGAAATGCCATCTGGAAAATCATTGGTGAAATTTGAACTGTATCCCCAACTATGATTAGTTACTGTTGGATTCCTTCTACCCGTATCCTGATTTAATGGTTTATATCTATGAAATGCTCTAAGATAATCATACAATAAGAATGCACTAAGGTTCTGACCAGATGGCATTGACCCTAGAATTTGTAGTCCATATATATTTGCTTCCCTTGCCCAACCATAGTATTGTCCAGCGACAGTACCTGCTACATGGTTCCCATGATACTCTGGGTTGTTATTGTTAGAATAATAAGTAGCAGCACCAGTTGGAAGTGTCTGTCCATCATCATCAATACTACTGACATAAGGATTCAAGTTAGTGAACCAATCATACTGGACAAATCGTGTCTGATTTGTTGAAGGACTATACCACTCCTCACAATCATATGAAACTGGATCATCACAAATAACTACATCAACATGCTTACCATTACTGAATATTGTTACTGTATCAGTAACTACTTCGTCAGTACTACCAACTCCCCATGTTCCCTTTCTTCTTTGAACACTAGTGCCAGCACAATGTAACTGACCCCATTGTCTTTCATCCTGATTGACTGTATTATTTACTGTATCTTCCTTCCAAAAATCTCCAGTAATAGTCCAAGGTTCTCTATTTACTACAAACTTTTCTGGTGTAGCACCAAGTGCTTCTGGTGTTTGTTCACATGCTAAGACTCTAGAGTCCTGACGCAACGCAGCTGCTTGTGCATCAGTCATCCAATAGTGTGTGTTTCTACTAATAGGACGCTTAAGACTAAGACGATACCCACTAGACTTCATCTCCTCATAGAAACCTTCTAAGTCGTCATATCTATGGAGAGTAACAACATATATTTTCTCCATTTTAATCCTCTAACTTTACATAATGGAGAGTCACTGTAATAGTTGCTGCACTACCACTCTTATTAACTACTTTTAAATATGAGTTAGTGCTTGCAGGAGAATCATTATTAAACCCTACCACTCCTGGAGTTAATAACTGGGTGGCAGCAGCAGAAGTAATGACCTCAGCAATAACACCTGAACCTGGTTGAGGGTCTGTAGTTTCATTTCTACTACCATCACCAGTTCTATTAGTTGCATCAGTATATACTGTTACCCATGCTGCATGTGATGTCTGTATCTTATGTAAGACATAAGACTTTGCTGTTGCGATAGTTATATTTCCTGCTGCACCATCAGCAATACTAGGAGTAGTTGCATTAGCAGTAGTACGATTAGCTGCGGAAGCACCAGTAGAATATCCTGCCTGTGAATGATCTCCCCATCCATACGCAGTGTCCCAATTGACATGGTTATCATTAATTACACTATAAGTACCAGAACCATTTGTCCTACACAAACCAGACGATGAAAAATCAGCGTCTACGATTGCTGATCCAAGGTTTAATAAGTATCCAGCAGAAGCATGGTTACCCCAACCATGTGCCGTATCCCAATTAGTAATCTTTTGTGAAGTAACATTAGCAGCATCCGAAGCAGTATAAACTGGATCTGTTTCTGAACCTGATCCAGAAATTTTCCATGTTGTACCATCCCATACCCATGTTCTTCCACCAGAGGTATAAGTATCATTTACGCTAGGGGATGCTGGAAAATCTAGAGCCATTCTACTACACTATTTTTAATTATTTATTATAGACCCCTCTAGGCCAATAGAGACCAGAACCAGGTCGTCTTCCTTGTAAAGGCCACCTTTCTGCTGGAGTCAAACCACCAAAAGTAAAATTCTCAACAGTAGGAGTAGATGTAGTAAAGGTTACAGAAGACCATGTTGGTGTAACAAAAGGTGTTGCTGTTGTTTCTTTAAATTCTTTAGAAGAATCCTGCATACTATCAGGAGAACTTGTAATAAAATTATAGTTTGCCATTAGGTAGTCCTCGCTGCAAATATCATAGCTGTAGAAGTTCCATTAGCAACTCCATCCAAACTGGTTTTATTAGTTTCCTGATCAGCTATAATAACTTCATATATCTCAGACCCACTAATAGTAATTGTATCTCCTGTTTGGAACTGTGTTGCACCAGGAGTTACTGCTGCTTGAATCATTACAAAATCATCTGGAACATACCAAGGACATGGTGCTAACTGATTACTTATTGGAATTCCTTTTATTGGTTTATACCAGTTGGCATTTGATGCAACTGCGTTTGTTGCATCTTTAATTATAGGATACTCATTGTCTTCACTATCATTTCGATACTGATCATAAGTACTATTTCTATAATAAGTTAGAACTTCGTTCTGGGCATTATCAAATGTAGTATCTATATTACATCTGTACCTTGTTGTTGGTTGAACACTATATGAATTGCTATTGTACGCACCATTCCTTAAGTACCCATAAGAAGCTTCTCTCGCAGTAGTATTATTAGTAGGAGGTTCATCATAAGCATGAACAGTACTCCAATCATATTGTGGTTCTCTATACCTCGTGTAAACAGAAGGATCTGCACTAGTCTCTCTCTTCCATTCACTCATTGTTCCAATCCAAACATCATCTAAATCAAATACATTAGCACCAAAGTTTGGTCCCTTATGAAGGGTAAAGGTATGGAATGCTTCAGCAACACCATTAATATCTTGACTAAATTGAATAACTGCAAAGTTATCATCTTGTGGATTAGATGCTTTCCACCACCTAATATTCATAGGATAGGCAGTAGGAGTAGATGAAGTAGCAATATCAAACCTACTCCATCCAGATGTACTAGTTCCTCTGTATAGTTCATTCTGTCCATACATGTAATCCATTCCCATATCACCATTAAACATTCCAAACCGTTTACAATCACTACCAGTAGCACCAGCAGGTACATGAGGTCCCAATTTATTTAAGTATGTCCATCCTTGTCCAGAACCCATACTTATTTGATAATTGTTATCCCAAAATCCAAATCCCCAATAGGTTGTTCCGAATTTTTTTGAACTAACATTGTCCAATTTAAGAATAGCAAAGTCTCCATCAGGATGCTTCAAAAAGAAATCAGTTCCTGCACCAATATTAGTCGTAAGAATATTAGGTGTTCCATTAGTACCACTACCCTGAGCATTAACACCAAATGTTATATCATTATCTGGGGTAACACCACCTATATCTGCACCAGAAATAGTAAAGACATCATTATCACTCCAACCATTACCCTGACTATTAATAGTAATACTAGAAACAGTTCCGAAATAAGAATTGTTTGATGATGTCTGACGATAAACTCTTAACTTCAATTCTGATCTACCACCACTAGCAGGAACAGTAACCTTCCAATAGTTATTGTCTACAAATCCATAACTATTATTACCACAATAATTACCTATAACTATACTTCCTTTTAGATTTCCATTAGCTCCATCATCATTACCATAACCATAAGATCTAACACCAGTATATCCAACATCAGTAGTCTTTGTTGGATCATAAGGTTCATCTTCAGTTATTGGCCAGTAAGCTGTATTCCAAACCCAAGGATCTACTCTGGATCCAGTACCAGATAGATTATTTCTCATGGTGGCACTCTGCACATTAGTTTGATTTAAAACTCTATCTGCTTCATATCCACCAGCAGCATAATCCAAGAACACAAAGTTTCCGCTAGCTAAATTCTGTACAACATAAAAAGTATCACCACTCTTTATATTAAAAGTAGGATTAGGATTTGCATCCGTTCTAAAAATTCTTGGGTTACTAGTACTAGGGTTATTTGTTAGATCAACTTTGTTTAGATTATTTGTAGCATCACTAGCATTTGGATGAAGAGAAATCTGATTATCAGAAACCTTTCTCATATAATAAACTGTATTAAGACTAAGACCAGTCAATGCAGCATCAGTTCCTGGTCCACCAGTTGGTCCATATGTTAACTTAGTTCCTGTAGGTAATCTATTGTACCCAACAGTAATGTAATCATTAGTAGTATCAACACCGAAGTTTGTTGGTATCAATTCTTCTGATATCTGATAGTCAGTGGTTCCATTATTTGTAACATACAATCTGAAGTCACAATTTTGTTGTTGTGCTATAGCAGGACCACCACACCTTCTCCAATTTCCATAAGAATCTGGTAGATTAGATTCCTTATCCTCATCATGATCTAGTTCTGTTGCTGTAGTATATCCTGGTTGAATAATAGCAACAGGAACACCACTAACCGCACTACCAGAATTCCATCCAAGATCTGAGAATACAGTCTCCAAAGCAGACATTACATGACTGCGATTCCAGGATGTCGCCCCTCCATGTACAGGTGTTACTCCTTTTGTCACTGCCATTTTTTTAATCTCCTATTTGTACTGCTGTTAATGTAACTGTAATTGCTGTTGTAGAATTGCTTCTATTGGTAACAGAAAGATATATCTGATCTGTTCTAGGGTCGTCATTATTACAACCTTGAACACCAGGTATGGTCAAGACTGACTGATTAGCACCAGTCGTTCTTACCTCACAAACAACACCTCCTGATGGAGATGGATCATTACCTTCACTTCTATTAATATCAGCATCTCTAGAAGCATCATCCACATAGACTCTGATCCAAGCTTCAACTGATGATTTAATCTTGAATATCGAATAGGCTTTGTAGCCTGTAATATTTAGTTCTATCGTTGAATCAGAAGCAACTACACCTGTGGTTCCTGGAATATCAGTAACAGCAGGTACACTTGATCCTGCACCAGAAGCAATAACTCCATTACCATCAATAGTAATAGAACTGCCATCAACTTTCACACCACCAAGAGTTCCAGCAGCACCAACTCCAGCAGTAGGTAATGTATAAGATCCTTGTACAGCATCTAAGACACCTGTACTAGGATCAATGGTAAGATTATTTCCTATTCTAATACCACCTAAAGCACCTGCTGTAGCAATAGGTAATGTATATGCTGGTGGTATAGTAGGTTTGTTTAATATCTGTGATAATCCACTAGCAGAATTCCAGTCAGAATTTACTGGAGCAGTGCTAGTAACAGTAATTCTTTTGTTAGCATTGTCCCATGAGATACTAGATCCACCACTACCTGTAAATTCTATGCTGTCAGTGGTTCCACTACTAGGAACTAAATCAACAAATGCATTGGTACTATTTGTATTTCTACCTTGAAGATCATAAGTAACAGAAGATCCTCCACTACCTACACCTCCTCCAGCAGCATCAACCCACTGAGAAGTATTGGCATCAACATAGTAAATCTTTAACTGACCTTCATCAGATTTCCACCACAAATCCCCACCATTAGGACCAGATGGTGCAGCATCTGCAACAGTTACGGAAGCACCTCCTCCACCTGTTGCACTACCAGAAGATTTCCAGGTATCACCATCCCAAGTCCAGGTCAATCCACCCTCTTGGTGAGTATCTCCTACTGATGGATTGTTAGGGAAATTAAATGCCATTACTACCCTTTCTAAGTATTTAGTGTTGCCTTATGATCATTCCAAAGAGTCACAGCATTCTGATAATTTCCAAGTTTTAACAAATCTCTAACAGAAGAATCTGTGTACTCTACATGTGCAATAATTTTACCACTCGCAGCATCATCTGCTTTCCATTGTATTGCTCGAACATCAGAAGGAACGAATGACCAATCACCTTGAATGTTAGTATAACATTCACCATCAACACATATACATTTATCTTCAGGAACGATAGATAATGTTTTCATCTACTTGCCTCCAAAGATTTTCTCATGATACCCTCCTGTATAACTTTAACAGATTCATTTCTAAATGATTCAACAGCTGCACCCGTTTGTCTTTGTTGCTGTGAATTTTCTATTAATAACATAGGCATCCAAGTGACTGCACATCCCCACTCATCAACTTCCTTTCCTGTATTTGAATCAAACCCTCGTACCTGAGTGAACCAAGCACATTGTGTTTGAATACAATCTTTTCCTATTAAAGGACAGAATTTACCAACTTCAAGTTTCATAATTTAATCTTTCGAGGCGATTATAACATCAATATATTGTACAGCAAAATTCATATTACTACCAGTGAATGATAAACCTGATATAGTAGTATCATGAGTGTGAGAAGTACCACTAAAACTAACACTGTGAGAGTGACTACTTACACCATGACTATGCTGAGCTCCACTGAAACTGTGGTTGTGAGAAGTGCTGCTACCTTCTGCACCAGTTTGCCCACTTATAGCACCACTAAATCCGTGACTGTGAGTATCATTATTAATACTAATGAATGTTGGTGATGATTCTGTTGGTTCATAACCACTCAAACCAGTTCCAGACTCTTCAATAACTCCATCACCAGAATCACTATTAGAATAAGCAACATTATGATAATGCTCTGGGTCAGTAACACCATGATTGTGAGTATCACTATCAGTTGTTCCGTTAAAACTACCGCTGAATGAGTGTTGGTGTGAAGGTATTTGTGAGGTCGTTAAAGTAGTTCCATTAACTGTTCCACCAGCAGTTGCATTATCAACACTCAATGATATAGTACTGGCACTACAAGTACCACCAGCAGTTGTGCTATCAACTGTTATCTGACAGTCAACAGTTCCTGATGGTGATCTAGTAGAAGAGAATGCTTCGGTAAATGTCATGTTACCACCAGTTCCAACGGTTCCACTAACAACTCTCAATGCTCTATTGTTAGTACTGTCAGTAAGCTTTGTCCATCCAGTTGGTGCTGTTGTTTGTTGGAACAACATCTTAGTTCCAGATGGGAATGCAGCACTTTGTTGAGGTTGCCATTCATTTGAAGCAGACACCCAAGCTAAGACTTCTCCTTCTTGAGCAGCAGTATTTGATACATTAGACAACGCTGCAAGAGATTGTCCACCAACACCTGTTAGATATCCTGCTGCTGCATGATTACCCCAACCATATGCACTATTCCAGTTATCAGAATTGTCAGTAACAACAGAGTAAGATCCAGCAGTGGCTCCTCTCTTCATTAAACCATTAAATCCAAAGTCAGCATCTACAATAGCAGTACCAAGGTCAGTTAAATATCCTCCACTAGCATGATCTCCCCATCCATATGCAGTATCCCAGTTGCCTTGTTTGATGGTAGTTATACTAGCAGCTGGATGATTATTTGCTAGATAATTTCCACTATGATCTCCCCAACCATGTGCTGTATCCCAATTGGTAATCTTCTGCGTAGTAACATTAGAAGCAGCATGAGCATTAAATATTGGATCACTCTCCGTTATTATACTAGCAGCAACCCAACTAGTTCCATCCCATGTGAATGTTACTCCACCTGAGACATAGGTATCACCATTTGACGGACTACTCGGAAAATCTAATGCCATTTTTTATCCCTCTGTGAGTTCTTGTACACGAGCAGACAACTCTTGAATTGCAGATACTAATGCAGGAATTAATTGCTTCGGATCAATACCCTGATAAGAATCTGGGTTTGAGTTATGTAGTCTCCAAGAATTATAACTAGACGCTTCAAGTGCAGCACCAATTTCTTGTGCGATGAAACCTGTCTCTCTCTTACCTGCTTTCTGATCTACACTATCTTTCCAAGTAAAGTCTACAACACGAAGACTATTAACAAAATCCAAACCACCACTAAAGTCTACAACATCTTCCTTTAATCTAATATCAGAAGATTGATCTTCATAGATGTCACGAATCTTTCTGTCTGCACTACCTATATCATAAGTATTATTTACTGCTGGAAGCAAATGATTATATAAAACTACTGGACCATCTGGATCTAACCTAAGACAGTCAGTAGTATTACCAAGTCCAAGGTTAACAGTACCAAAATCTACAGTATTAGTACTAGATACTAATGACTGAGCACTTTGAGATGCAAGTGGAGGAGAAGCATCAACCCACTGAGAACTGTTAGCATCTTGATAATAAACTTTTAATCTACCTTCATCAGATTTCCACCAAAGATCTCCGTCTTGAGGACCAGAAGGTGCATTATCATCTGTAGTTACATTAGCACTAGAGTCAGCAGCATTTACCCATCCACTACCATTATACTTAAGTACTTGATCTACGGCTGGAGTAGTAATAGTTACATCACTATGATTATTAAGAGCACCAATTGATGTCAAATATCCAGCAGAGGAATGATCTCCCCAACCATGTGCTGTATCCCAATTAGAAGAATTATCTGTAACAATAGAATAAGATCCAGCAGAATCCCTCTTCATCAAACCGTTTGATGTGAAGTCACCATCTTCTAAGTAACCAGCAGTAGCATGGTTTCCCCAGTTATAAGCAGTATTCCAGTTACTTAAGTTTGTAGTCGTGATACTACTAGCAACAGAAGCACTGAACACTGGATCTGTTTCAGTAAATCCTGTAAGATATCCAGCATCATTTGCTAGATCACTAACTTGTACAGGGAAATTATAGAATGTACTACCATCATTAGTGAATGACCACCTATCAGTTCCCTCATTCCATTTGATTTTTGTGTTAGTAAAGTCACCACGCTCTACTTCAATACCAGCATCTTCAGATGGTGTTCCAGTTGCATCCTGATTAAGAGTTATCTCATTATCTGTAATCAATAATGTAACTGTGTTAATTGTTGTGGTAGTACCTGTACATTGGATGTTACCATTGACAACTAAACCACCAACAGTAAGTGTATTTGTTGTGGTATCTCCTCTATCAGTTGTACTATCAAGTGTATCTGTTTCAGCAGTTAGATATCCAGCAACACTATGATCTCCCCATCCATATGATGTATCCCAATTAGCAATCTTTTGTGCAGTAACATTAGCAGCATCAGATGCACTGAATACTGGGTCTGTTTCTGAGGTAAGGAATCCACTCAACTGAGGTGGAGTGTATGAAAATATACCATTACCATTATTGTATGCTAAGTTACCACCACCAGAGGCAGCAAGAACATTAACAGATAGATCGGTAAGAACAATACCATTATTAGCACCCTGTAAATCAGCAGCAGGAGCCCATTCAGATCCATCCCATTTTAATACTTGTCCAGTAGAAGGAGCAGTGTTAGAAACATTATTCAATTCCCCTAATGTAGTAGCACCTGCTATCTGAGCATCATCAGCTGCCTTCCAATAGTTATTAACAGCATCCCACTTAAGAACTTGATTATTAGTAGGAGGTGTACTTAGGTTAACATCCTGTAGCGTTCCTATATTACTACCAGTAAGAGATGTTAGATATCCAACACTAGCGTGGTTACCCCATCCAAATGTTGTATCCCAATTACCTATCTTACCAGTGGTAATAGTATTAGCAGGAGACGCAACGAAGACAGGATCTGCTTCTGTAAATGAAGTTAAGTAAGTTGATAGATCTGGTGGAGTATATGTAAATTCACCATTACTATTATTATATGATAACGCAGCAGTACCAGCAGCATTAGTGACTATACTAGACTGAGGAGGAATGGTAGGTTTGTTAAGTATCTCTGCTACACCACTACTAGCATTCCAATCAGAATTTACCTGTGCGTTAGGTATAACTGGTTTGTTAGTGAGATCATTATAATTTCCACTAAAATAAGAGGTACTAGTCCATACTAGACCAGTACCATCTGTAGAGAGAACCTGACCGTTACTACCCATTGCACCATTAACCTGCAATGGTTTGCCAGTTGGGACATTAAGACCTTCTTTGATCTCGATTGGTCCGCCATCAGCATAATTAGCAATCTGATTCGCAAGAATTTTTGACATACTTCTAGTCCAGGAGACACTTTTTCTAAGCTAGAAGTATTTATAAAAGAGTTAGGTGGTCTTTTTATCCTCCTCCTCTTCGCCAAAGGTTATTATATCATTCTTACTCCATAAAGAATCAGAACTTAAATCCTGACTAAACTTTACTTCAAATGATGCGTTGTTAGTGCAATCATCACCAGTGTCAATACGGATATGATCATCACCTAATGCTCCTATACCATGACTAGGAAAATTAATGACATTATCATTAAGAAACGGTGAATCTAACTTAAAATCATACTCTGCCTTATTCCTATAGTATTCTGCTAGACCATCTTTATTACGAATAGGAGTACACATAAGTATCTCCTTTACTTTACTCAATGCTTCAACAAGTTCACCTAAATTCTCATCATTCTTATCGTTGAGAGATTTAATTAATGCTTGACGAAGTTCTTCTTCTGCTTTCTCTAAGTGCTTTCTGATCAGATCCATTTTGTTAAGAAATAAAGGTTGAAAAATATCCGTATCCAATTAACCAAAGACATAATCCACCTAGAACTTTGTAGTACTTACGGATAGGAGTACCAAAGTATTGTTG
>CEVZ01116380.1_pt1 | contig 14198 bp, 12 predicted proteins | sample 361371 | NCBI WGS metagenome assembly CEVZ01 (sample SAMEA2620217, study PRJEB7988) | marine metagenome | isolation source: saline water (ENVO:00002010), including
CTTTCATGCAAAAGTTGTCGAAAGTATTCGCCCATTTCAGTAAATGCAGCGTGAGATGCTTTTAATTCTTCAAGAGTGGGGCTTGCTTCAAGGTTCGCTACCCCATCGTTGACAAGAGGACGGAAATAGTTCCAATCTGAGCGTGGAACCCCGACGAGTTCACCAATAACGTTCACTGGAAGAAACCCTAAAATTTCCATTGCGTCTCCACCGTTTTCTTCCGCAAGTTCATCAAGGCATTCTTCGGTTAGGTCTCGAATACTCATCCGCATATCTTCTATACGTCGAGGGGTAAACGCCCGATTGACTAATCCGCGTAAGCGCGTATGGTCAGGAGGGTCAAGGAAAAGAAGAGATGGTGAGGTTTGTGTCCGAGCTTCATTTACTTCGATTCTGAAAGCAACAACCTCGGGGGATTCCTCTCGGGGAAGCATTGAACCTCCCGGACCTGACTGGTCTCCTTTCCCAAATCGATTGTCACGAAAAACACTATGACAGTCGTCAAAACGAGAAAGAAATATCGCTCCGTTAGAACTCTGGAAGATTGGCATATCTTCCCGAAGTTTCTTATACCAAGGTGCAGGATCTGCTACTCCTTCAGGTGTCAGGAACAGGTTAAGTAAATACTCATCTCCGATTTGTTGTTGTTCAGGGGTTGAAATCATCTAGCGTCCAATTCCTCTATGTCATAAGTAATCGTGGAATTAAGATCTATCATACAGTGGCATGACAAAACCGAAAGAAGCGAATTTCGCTGATAGCAGAATAGCCCATTTCCTGCGAGGTACTTTTATGGGCTTAGCGGATGCCGTTCCGGGTGTTTCTGGAGGGACTATCGCTTTGTTGTTAGGTATTTACGATCGCCTCATCGACAACATAGGTGCGTTAACAACCTGTATCAATCATCTGGTCAAGAGAGAATTTCAGCAATTATGGACAAGAGTTCGAACTATTGAATGGGCTTTCCTCATTCCACTGTTTCTTGGGGTATTTCTTGCATTTGGGGTTCTAGCCCATTTCATAGAAAAACTGCTCGAGCATTACCCCCGACCTATGGCAGGACTTTTCTTTGGACTGGTCGCAGTTTCGATACTCACCGGAGTCAGAATGGTCGCCGCATGGAGCTACCGGAGATTTGGCTACATGGTTATAGTCGCAACAGTAACGTTCCTTCTTTTAGCTCTAAGCTCAGGCCAAACAGAGAATCCATCTCTACTGAATTTCTTCTTTGGAGGTTTGGTTGCGATATGTGCGATGGTGCTCCCTGGTATTTCAGGATCGTTTTTGCTACTGACTATTGGTATGTACGCACCAGTAATCGAAGCGATCAATGATAGAAATTTGAACGAACTCTTTGTTTTTGGATTAGGAGCAATCATTTCCTTAGGGATTTCGGTAAAAGTTCTCGGATGGATACTTCACCGTTATAGAGACTCATTAATGGTATGTCTTGTTGGATTGATGATCGGAAGTCTCAGAGTGCTGTGGCCGTGGCCAAATGGAGTTGGTGTAATTAGCGAGAAGGAAGATGAGATTATTAAGGGAACAGCTCTTAGGTGGCCGTCTAGCTTTAGTGACTTTCTCTGGCCGTCGCTTCTTGCAGTTATTGGATTTGTCTTTGTTTCATTTATTTTGCGCTATGAACAGAGAGGTCAAAGTCATCTAGTGGCCGAGGGGTCAAGCTCATGAGTGTTTATCTACTAGTTAATCCTGCTGCAGGTCGTGGGAAGGGAGATCGACTTAATGCCTCTATCGTTAACGCTGTTAGGTCTCACTGTGAGAATGTAGAGGTTCTTTCTGCATCATCGGTAGAAGAAACTACACTCCTCATGCAAAGCGCCGTTGACCGAGGCGCTGAAAAACTGATAGTAGCTGGAGGTGACGGCATTGTTCATCTCGCTATTCAGGCTGTTGCCGGATCATCGACGGTTCTTGGAATCATTCCTTCCGGTTCAGGAAATGACTTTGCGAGAGCCGTGGGTCTCCCTATGGGAATCGAGGAAGCGTCAAAAGTTGCTTTATCGCAAGCTTCAAAAATAGACCTACTGAAGGTGGATGACCGGTGGGTCGCTTCGGTCCTAACATTCGGATTCTCCGCTGATGTGAATACTCGCGCTGACAAAATGCGACGACCGAAAGGCCCCAGTCGCTACACATTTGCAACACTATTCTGTCTTCCTAAATTACAAGGTAAGAGCTTAGAATTTCTAGTGGATGATCGACGATACGTCTTTGATCTCATTTTAGGAACAGTGGCAAATACGAGCGACTTTGGAGGCGGAATGAAGATCGCTCCAGATGCTGACCCCGCTGATGGAAAGTCAAATCTCACACTGGTAGCCGATATCGGGAGAATCGAACTCCTTCGGTTCTTTCGACGAGTTTTTGATGGTTCGCATTTGCTTCACCCGAAAGTACATACGCTTGAGGGGAAGGTCATAGATATTATCTCTGAAGGGTTTGATATTTGGGGGGATGGCGAGTTAGTGGCTGCTTCGCCGATAAGAATCGAATTGGCACCTCAAGCTCTTCTACTAGCAAAGGGTTAGAGTACGCTTCAACTATGGTATTTTCAAAAACGGAATGGGTCGCTTCGCTAAACGAAAAACTGCGTGACTTATTTTCGGGAATACGAACCGATCCGATAGTTATCCAGTATGTACTCACAGAAAGTAACCAGAAGCCTTTCCCTTATCACCTCTCCCTTATTGATGATGATGCATCGGTAGAAGAAGGTGAGGCAGACAAACCCGACATTATTTTTACTGTATCTGTCGAAACAGCAGAACGAATCCAGGCAGGTTCACTTAGCACTGAGGAAGCCTTCTTAAGAGGCCTCTTAACTGTCGATGGCGACGTTGGACTGTTAGTGAACGTGCACGACCAAATAGAGAACTCAAAGGCGTGACTTTTTGAGGATGTTAAATCAAACCTAGCGAACTTACTGTTTCTCGTTCACTGACGAGTTCATCTGCTGACGCATCAATCTTCTGACGGCTAAATTGATCAATCTCGAGTCCTTGAACGATCTCGTAGGAACCGTTACTGCATGTAACGGGGAATGATGAAATGACACCCTCTGGGACTCCATAACTTCCATCAGAAGGAATAGCCATCGACACCCAGTCTCCTTCAGTTGTTCCCAGCTGCCAGTCGCGCATGTGGTCAATTGCGGCGTTTGCTGCTGAAGCTGCGGATGATGCCCCACGGGCTTTAATAATTGCTGCGCCGCGCTGTTGGACAGTCGGGATGAATTCGTTTTCAAGCCAATCTTGATCATTGATGGTCTCGGCAACGGATTTCCCTTCTACCTCACAGTGAAAAAGATCTGGATATTGAGTAGCTGAATGGTTCCCCCAGATGGTCATTTTTTTGACACTATCGACAGGTACTCCTAATTTTTGAGCAACTTGACTTTGTGCCCGATTATGATCAAGCCGTGTCATTGCGGTGAACTGTCCTGGGTTGATTCCGGCAGCGGCAGATTGTGCAATAAGAGCATTAGTGTTAGCTGGATTTCCGACTACGAGAACTTTTATAGCTGGATTTGCATTGTCGGCTATTGCTTTACCTTGCGGGCCGAAAATACCGCCGTTAGCTTCAAGTAAGTCAGCTCGTTCCATGCCATCTTTTCTTGGCATAGCTCCAACAAGTAGACCATAATCACTGCCTTCGAATGCGACGTTTGGGTCATCTGTTTTTGTTATTGAACCAAGAAGCGGGAATGCGCAATCATCAAGTTCCATCTGCACACCATCTAAGGCTCCTAGGGCGGGAGTTATTTCTAAAAGTCTCAGATTTACTGGCTGATCAAGTCCAAGCATCTGTCCACTTGCAATCCTAAAGAGCAGAGCGTAACCAATTTGGCCTGCTGCCCCTGTCACTGTCACATTCACGGCATCGTTATTCACAGAATCCTCCTTGGTCCTCTTGTGAGATTAGCTGTGACTCTATGCATGTTGACCAATCATGCAAAAAGTTACTTCTTTTTACTGATTTCTATAAGCGCGTATTTCCAAGCCAACTATCAAAGAGTGACGCATATATACCGTCTTGTTCCACAAGTTCAGAATGGTGGCCAGATTCGACGATTGCTCCTTCGTCGAAGACAAGAATGAAGTCGGCTCTCTCGGCTGTACTTAATCTATGGGCTACAGAGATAGTCGTCCTGCCCTCTGATAGTCGATCAAGAGCCGAAACGAGTGCTACTTCTGTCTCGGGATCCACCGCACTGGTCGCTTCATCAAGGATAAGTAAACCTGGATTTGCGAGTTGGGCTCGGGCGAGAGCGACAAGTTGGCGCTCACCGACAGAAAGTCGCTCTCCCCTCGGTCCTACATGTGTATGAATCCCCTCGGGAAGGGTTTCAATCCACCATTGAAGTCCTAACGCGTCGAAAGCTTTTTCAACATCACTATGGCCAGCTCCGGGCCTAGCGAACGCAACATTTTCAGCTATGGTTTCATTGAAAAGAAACCCGTCCTGAGGGACCATCTGTATTGACTGATGTCTTGATTCAGTTTCCACCTTGTGAAGAGGTAAACCACCTATTGCAATCGAACCATCAGTCGGGTCGGCTAGGCGCGTCAGGAGCTTCACAAAGGTTGTCTTCCCTGAACCTGTCTCTCCTACGACCGCGACATTAATGCCAGCCGGCAGCTGGCAGTTAACATTGTTGAGAACCGTTCCGCCGGTTCTGTAACGGAAATAAAGATTATTCGCCTCAACCGTTAACGCTCCCGCTGGGAGAATTTCTCCTTCAGAAGGCTCTTCAACTTCGATAGGGATGTCAAGAACAGAAAGCACTTTCCACCATCCTGCTAATGCCGTCTGCGTTTGGTCGAGGACTTCTCCCAATTCCCATATTGGTGCAATAAGAACAGTGGTGAGAAAAACGAATGCAATCATTTCACCTGAGGAAAGCCCCATTTCTGGGCCAAATAACGACCCTACGACAACGATCCCACCGATGGTCATAGCGCTGAAGGTATCCATCACTGGGGCTAGCAGGGCAAAGAACTTGTGAGCTCTTATTTGTCTCGTGTACTGGGTTCGGTTTGCGGTTTCTAGTTTCGTTCGCACCGTTTCTTGATATCCATATGACCGGATTACCGGGGCGGCCATAACGGCTTCAGAGACTTGTCCCATGGTTTCCGAAACGGCATCTCGTACTTCTCTGTACTTTAAGAATTGTTGGCGTTGGATAGCTTTGAGGATGGGAATAATTGGGATGTAAATCGCTATAACAACGATTGTGAGCTGCCAGCTATAAATGGCCATCACGGTAAGAGTTCCTAGGATAATGACTGAGTCGACTATCCAAGCGATCGCTCCCCATTGAGCAAACTGGGAGAGAGTTTCGATATCACTTGTCACTCGAGCAGTAAGAATACCTTTGCGGGCTTCAAGGTGATCAGCGAGACTTAACCGTTGAAGGTGAGAAAAAACTCGTATTCGTAGCTCCAAGATCGTTGTTTCAGCTATTTTTACCAGCCGGTTGTAGGTGGCGCGCTGGGCGGTAAGTACGAAGACGAGAAGAACAAGTGCGATTATGCATGAAGAGTAAATGAATCCTGAATTTAACCCATCTGTCCCAGTTAAGCCTTTATCGAGAGTTTGTTGAATGAGAATAGGAATCGCGAGGGATCCTGATGCAACAATAAGCGCCATAAGGACAGTTATTGCTGCGCCAGCACGTAGTTCAGGACTTACCTCAAGGCCACGGCGAAGTACTGTTAGAGCAGCAGTTTTTTGATGATCTCCTTCCTCATCCAGAAGACTATTCGAAGTTTCATCTCGTCCAATTTCTCCTCGAGTGGATTGCCGAACTTGTCGATCTGATTTCATAAGACGCTTTCTGTGTTGTCGTAGGCTTTCACAAGGGCGGCATAAGTGGGAAGGTTCATCAATTCGGTATGCGTTCCAACACCTTCGACTTGCTGTTCGTTAAGGAAGACGACTCGGTCAGCGAGCTTTATTGTCGATAATCTATGCGCAACAATGAGCAGGGTGACATTGGTATTCTGACGGAGATTCTCAAGTATTTTCTTTTCGATGAGTGGGTCAACTGAAGACGTTGAGTCGTCCAAAAATAGGATTTTTGGTGATCCAACCAGAGCTCTAGCGAGAGTTATCCGTTGACGCTGACCGCCAGAGAGTGTTACCCCACGTTCTCCTAGCGTCGCCTCAATCCCACCGGGAAGTTCATGGACGAAATCGAATGCTTGTGCGGTTCTAAGAGCTTCGTATATTTCTGCGTCTGAGCATGAGCGGCCGAGTGCAATATTTTCGCGGATGGTATCTGCAAACAGAAACGACTCTTGAAATGCCACAGCTATACATTGATTTCTTGTTTTAGGACTCAGCTCTGCTATGGGAGTGCCATCCAACAGGATTTGTCCTTTGGTGGGTTCTTGAAGCCCGGCTATGAGATCAGCGATAGTTGACTTTCCAACGCCTGTAGGCCCTACGAGTGCAACAATTTCTCCAGCGTTGACTTTGAAATCGACATTGTCTAGGACAAGATGATCACCATGGTGCACTTGGAGATCTTTGATAGCGAGACTGACTGACGGGGGATCTAAGTCTTCTTTTCCTTGAGAAAGAGATTGGGATTCTTGTAAATCTAGAATTTCATCGATTCTGTCTAAAGCCACTACTGATCGGGGTAATTCCTCAAAAAATATCCCTGCGATTCTCATTGGAAAAGCGAGGATGCCGAATAGGGCTATTGCACTTACCAGCTCACCGATCGATAATGATCCTTTGTCAACCAACCATGTCCCGATCATGAGTAGGAAGATCACGCCGATACTCGGCAAAGCAAAAATAGCTGGTTCGAAGAGCGCCCGAAGTTTTCCGACTTTGATTCTATGTCCTCGAATCTGTTCAGCTGACTTTCGGATTCGCTGAATCTCCTGTTCACCTCTACCTAAAGACTTGACCACCATAATGCCATCAAAGCTTTCATGAACTAGAGCGGAAGTGTTTCCGACTGCTTCCTGAACCGCAGCAGCTGGGGTAACTATTTTGCGGGAGTATATCTGATTCATACCAGCTAATAAGGGAAAGAGAACGAGGGCCATTAAGGCGATAAGAGGATGGATGAAGAGAAGATTTATCAATGCGATTATGGCTAAGAAAAATGTTCCAACGGTAAAAGCAAATGGCATCAGAGCTAAAGAAGCGATCATCATATCGTTATCAGCGTGTGCTAAAAGTTCTCCGGCCGATCTACTTCTGTGAAAAGTCATTGGGAGGTCAAGATATTGGTTGAATAACTGCCGGCGCCAAACAAGTTCTGTTCCATACCGTGCCCCAGCGAGAAAGTATCTTCTAAGAAAAGCTCCTGCGCCTCTGACTAGACCCACCCCGATAATCAAGAAAAGGGATGTCCATAGTGCCTTGTGACTTAGTGCATCATTATCAAGTGCGGGAATGATGACATCATCTGTGGCGTAGCCAAGCACACGTGTCAGAGCAACAGCTGCGAGAGAAAATAAGCATGCTCCTGAAATAGCTACCGCATGAGAGCCGGGGCGTATACGGATCGAACGCCATACTAAACTGAAACCTCTCCTTAGGTGTGTTTGTTTTTGTTTCATACGCTGCTTTGGAGTATTGCTGTCAGATCTCTTTGTGATATCTGGAGTATTTCTAGAAAAGGGTTGGGGTGTTTAAATGGACGAGGTCAAGTATCGCTTGGCCCCAATCTCAACCACTAACAGATTTAGAGTCTATCGACTATCGCTGAAGCAAATTCGGAGCATTTCACTTGGGTTGCTCCATCCATGAGTCGCGCAAAGTCGTAGGTGACAATTTTTTCACCGATGGTCTGCTCTACTGCTCTGATAATGTCATCTGCCGCTTCTCTCCATCCTAAGTGCTCAAACATAAGCACGCCGGAAAGTAGAACCGATGACGGGTTGACTTTATCTTGTCCTGCATATTTTGGTGCAGTTCCATGGGTGGCTTCAAAGATGCCGTGACCGGTGACGTAGTTAATGTTTGCACCGGGTGCGATTCCTATACCTCCTACCTGAGCAGCTAGTGCATCAGAAAGATAGTCCCCGTTAAGATTCATCGTGGCGATAACATCAAACTCTGCTGGTCTTGTAAGGACTTGTTGCAGGGCGATGTCAGCTATGGCATCCTGAACGAGAATCTTGTCTCCTGGGTCGCCCCCACAGTCATCCCAGCCCACGGCAACGTCTGAGAATTCTTCACGGACGAGCTCATATCCCCATTTCTGGAAAGCGCCTTCCGTGTATTTCATGATGTTACCTTTATGCACCCAATGCACAGTTTTTCGATTTCGTTCTACAGCGTATTTCATTGCTGCTCTTTGAAGACGTTGCGAGCCAGTGCGGGAAACTGGTTTAATGCCTATCCCTGAATCTTCGGAAATATCTCGACCGAAGACTTCACGAATCATTTCGCGGATGGTTTCTGCCTCAGGTGATCCAGCTTCAGCTTCTATACCTGCATAGATATCTTCGGTGTTCTCCCGGAAAATAACCATATCGACGAGTTGAGGTTGCTTTACTGGTGACGGGACACCTTCAAACCAGCGAACTGGTCGAAGGCAGACGTAGAGATCGAGTAATTGTCGCAGGGCAACATTTAGGCTTCGGAAGCCGCCGCCGATGGGGGTCGTCAATGGGCCTTTGATGCCAATCAAGTACTCTTGGAATGTGTCTACGGTTTCCTGTGGGAGCCAGTCCCCTGTTTCATTGAAAGCTTTTTCCCCTGCTAAGACTTCAATCCATTCGATTGTTCTCCCATATTTTTTAGCTGCTGCATCAAGGACGAGTTTTGCAGCGGGCCAGATATCCACTCCTGTTCCGTCACCTTCAATAAAGGGGATAATTGGATTGTCAGAAACGTTTAAGGAGTGATCTTCGTTAATTGTTATTTTGTCAGCCATATATCTTCGATCATAGGCGAAATGCAGGAAATCGAGAAAGAAAGAGGCGGAAAATATTGAATCTTTTCACTTACAAAGTGGATAATTCTGCTGCGCTGACTGTGTTTTGCATGAGTAATGCTCGTGTCATCGGCCCGACTCCACCAATACGTGGAGATAACCAGCCGGCAACGTCTTTGACTTCATCGGATACATCTGAGAGCAGTTTTTTTCCATCGAAGCTTACTCCTGCTGCAACAACGGCAGCACCGGGTTTGACCATATCGGCGGTGATCATGCCTGGGGAACCTGCTGCAGCTACGATAATGTCCGCCTGACGGGTATAGTCTCCAAGATTTCCTACTCCAGTGTGGATCACTGTTACTGCTGCATTGGCATTAGGTCTTTTTAATGCGAGTAAATTTGCCAATGGTCTTCCGATGGTTAGGCCACGGCCGATGATCACTACATGTTGTCCAGAAATTGGTACATCGAAGCGCTCGAGGAGTAGCTGAATGCCTGCTGGAGTGCATGCTAGGGGCGCGTCTATTCCTTGGACCAAACGACCAAGATTAATTGGGTGAAGCCCATCAGCGTCCTTGTGCGGGAGTACTTCCAGAAGGGCTGATTCGTAGTCAAGTCCATTTGGAAACGGATACTGGATGATGAACGCATGTATTTGAGGGTCTTGATTAAATGCTTCGACGGCTTCGAGAATTTCTTGCTGTGATGTGTCACCGGGAAGGGCTATTTCCTTTGAATGCATCCCGAGTTCCTTACAATCTCGGTGTTTCATTGCTATGTAGTTTTTTGAAGGGCCATCATCACCGACCAGGATGGTCCCCAATCCTGGTGTGACGGATACCTTTGACAATTCTGAAATGCGTTGCTTAAGGTTCTCTTTGAGTTCTGTAGCGGCTAATTCCCCGTCTAATGTGATAGCGACCATACCCTGATAATGGCATGATAATGGGCGGAAAGCTCATCATTAGTATGTTGGCTCGTTGTGTTAGTTGAACGAAGGAAATTTGGTTTGAGGAATATTTGTGAGGGTTCCGTTTGCGAGTTCCTCGATAGCGGGAACTGGTTCGGGGTCAGCAAAGAGTGTTTCATCTTCTGGTTTGAAGCCTAACTCGTCAATCGGAACGGTCCAGTATGAGGCTTCGAGTGCAATGCCATTGTTGTCGTGGAAGTAAACGGATTTGATTATTTCATGGTCGACGATTGTGGTGATATCGCATTGGGCTTTTTCGAGTCTGGAAGTGAGGGCTATCAGGTCTTCTTCGGTTGGCAGGGCGAATGAGAGATGGTCGAATTGTAGGTCTGTGCGTGTCATTAATCCTGCTGGTTTTTTGAAGGTCTGGGCGTTTTCATCTTCAAAGAAAGCAATTGTGTTGCCGGGTCCTAGTTCGAAAAAATAATGCCTCATTGGTCCTGCCCTGACAGTCGCAACTAAGGGCATTCCGAGCACACCACAGTAGAAGCGAACGGTTTCGTCCATGTTGGGTGTGATCATGGCCAAATGATGTATGCCTTGCCAATTTGGTGCAGGAGAATCGACCGGTTCCATAGTTCTAGTTTACAGATAATTCGAACTTCATAGAATTCTATGCATGTAATGGGTGGCGCTTAGTGTTTGAAGTGTCTTTCTCCCGTGAAAACCATAGCGATGTCTGATTCATCCGCAGCGGCGATCACTTCCTCGTCACGTATTGAGCCACCGGGCTGAATCACTGCACTGCATCCTGCCTCAATAGCAGTGTCCAATCCATCGCGAAAAGGAAAGAACGCGTCACTCGCACAAACTCCTCCTATAGCGCGACCATTTGCCTTTGCTGCTGCTATCTGACCGGCATCTCTTCGATTTTGCTGACCTGCTCCAATGCCGAATGCCTGCTGGTCTTTCGCAAGCACTATGCAATTGGAACTGACACGGGCTGCGACTTGCCAAGCAAACTCTAAATCTATCCATTCGGATTCAGTTGGCTGCCGCTTGGTTGGTACCGTCCATGTGTCACGATCAATGGTAACTCTGTCTGTTGTTTGGACAAGAACACCTCCGTCTATTGTTCGAAGGTCATGTAACGGGAATCCGGGGGCTGGTGCTTCGATGATACGAAGGTTTTTTTTCTCCATCAGTTTCTGTAATGCGTCATCATCGAAACTCGGAGCGACAATAACTTCGGTGAAAACTTCTGAGAGTGCTTCTGCTAGTTCTAGTGGAACATTTCTATTGACTGCGACTATGCCACCAAACGCTGAAACTGAATCGCACGCATGGGCTCGGCGATAAGCTTCGGCAATGTCGTCATGGCAGGCCAATCCGCAGGGGTTGGCATGCTTGATAACGGCAACCGTTGGATTGTCCCCAATTGAGTGCGCTATTCGCCACGCTGCTTCAGTATCAAAAACGTTTAAGTAACTTAGTTCTTTCCCATGGTGTTGTATGGCGTCATCCCACCAGCCTGACCCCGAACTATGTCGGTACCTTGCGCCTGTCTGATGAGGGTTTTCTCCATAACGAAGGTCATGAACTCGTTCCAAGGAAAGGTGTATCGATTTGGGGAGAAGATCGGAAGCGCTGCTTTCTTGACTTGTGTCGTCAAACCAGCTGACGATTGCCGCGTCGTATGCGGCTGTGTGTGCAAATGCCTTTCGTGCCAGCGATTGTCGTGTGCCGCTTGATAAGGATCCGGCATTTTGGAGCTCTGCGAGTACTATGTCGTAATCGTTTGGGTCAACGACGACTCCAACATGATGGTGGTTTTTTGCTGCTGCCCTGACCATTGTTGGCCCGCCGATATCTATTGTTTCGATACTTGGGTCTGCCTGAAAGGGATACAGGTTTCCGACTACTAAATCGATTGTCTCTATGTTGTGGGTTTCAAGATCTTGTTGGTGTTCAGGGTCGTCTCGATCGGCCAAAATCCCTCCATGAATTTTGGGATGGAGGGTAACTACTCTGTGGCCGAGCATGATTGGAGATCCTGTGTAGTCTGCTACATCGATGACGGGTATTCCTGCATCGGAAATAACTTTCGCCGTACCTCCACTTGAAATTAGTTCCCAATCGAGTGCGTGAAGCCCTGCAGCAAATTCGACAATACCTGATTTGTTAAAAACTGATAATAGCGCTCTCATTTTTCTCGATTCATTTCGGTTTTTTTCTTGTGGTTGGAATTCGTACTTGCCCTTGTTTAAGGATCTTATGGACTGTCTCTAAATATAGTCTTCGCTCTACAATCTTTATTCGTTCATGCAGGGTCTCGACAGAATCGTCTTCATGAATTTCTACTGCTTCCTGTGCCAGGATTGGTCCGGCGTCTACTTCTTTTGTAGCGACGTGGACAGTGCATCCAGTAACTTTTACTCCAAAATGCATTGCTTCTTCTACAGCATTCCAGCCGGGGAAACTTGGAAGCAGGGATGGATGGGTGTTTAAGACATTGTTTGCGTATGTGTCGTAGATTGGCTGTTCCAGAATTGTGCCAAATCCTGCCATCACTACGAGATCCACTTCTCTTTCCTGCAATTCGTCGCGGACTGTTTCTGTGTATTTGATTCGGTCAAAGTTCTTTCCGAAACTATCTCGTCTGATTAACGCATGGTCTATTCCATGTCGTTCGGCAATGTCAGCAGCGGTGCATTCCCTGTCGGTGAGGACAAATATGACTGGTACATCACCCATAATCATCGCTTCAAGAATCGTTCCGCTACCGGATGCTAGAACAGCTACACGCACGCGGTGAAACTACCACCTAAATGGGCTTCATTCAGTTAACAGGGAAAGAAATTTTCTACGCCTGATGTTTAGATCTGTGATTGTAGGTCCTGCAGTGATATTTGAGGCAGTGTTACTCCTAGTAGTGAAATTGCGTTGGGCTTTTCTAGTTTCTCTTAGAAGTTCATGAACATGTAGATGATCTAGTAGGTTTGCATCGGAGGAATGAAATGCAAGCAAAGTTTCGAAAGCTTTCTGAGGATCACGATGCTGCGATTAGTGCGGCTCTTGCATCACCAGTGATAAGAACCCCCGATGCTGTTCCTGCTGATGTCATTATCAAACCTCGTGCCCCGCATGAACCTCTTCCTATAGGTGCTATAACACGTATTGAACGCTCTGTACCTTCAGGATCTAGCGATGCTTTGTCGGAGAGTCTTGCTGAGAGTTCTAGCTATGGTGAAAGTAGTAATCTGGATCTGGGCGAAATTCTTCCCGAGAATCTATCTCACATTAAGGGATTGGATCCGATCAGTATTACGCGACTCAATGACCGGGGCATTGTTGCCTTTATTCAGGTGGCACAATTAACCGATGCTGAAGTAAAAGAAATTGAAGAAGCGTTGGATCTTCCCGGCTGTTTCAATCGGTATAGCTGGCGATATCAAGCGCAGCAGCTGCATCTCGAGAAGAACACCTAGTTTCTAAAGTTCTATCAGAGAGAAGCAACGATCTCGGCCATAAGCTCACCGGCTTCAGTGGGGTTTTGACCGACTTTAACTCCGGCGGACTCTAACGCTTCCATCTTTGCTTGCGCTGTTCCTTTACCACCGGAAACGATTGCACCAGCATGGCCCATTTTCTTGCCAGGTGGCGCAGTAACACCGGCTATATAGCTCGAGACCGGTTTAGTCATGTGGTCTTTGATATATTCAGCAGCTTCTTCTTCTGCTGATCCGCCGATTTCCCCGATCATCATGACAGCTTTCGTTTCTGGATCAGCTTCAAAGGCGCTAAGGCAATCAATGAAGCTAGTACCTGGGACGGGGTCACCTCCGATACCGACGCATGTGGTTACACCGATATCTTTTTGTTTCAGTTCATACAGCGCTTGGTACGTTAATGTTCCGGATCTGCTTACGATTCCGACAGGACCTCCGGGTTTGGCTATATGTCCTGCGGTGATACCGATGTTGCATTTTCCAGGGCTTATGATTCCGGGACAATTAGGCCCTAAAAGCTGTACGTCAGGATATTCACGTTTTAGTTGGTTGAAGAAGAATGCCTCATCGTGTGCGGGTACACCTTCAGTGATAGCCACGATGAATTTGATGCCTCCTTCTGCTGCTTCGAGAACTGCGCCTTTCACTCCCGCTGCGGGAATGAAAATACAACTTGCGGTTGCCCCTGTTTCATTAACCGCTTCAGCGACGGTAGAAAAGATCGGTACACCCTCAAACTCTGTGCCGCCTTTTTTGGGGTGTGTTCCTGCTACGACTTGGGTTCCGTACTCCCGGTTTAATCTTCCGTAATAGCTACCTTGAGACCCTGTGAGGCCTTGATATACAACCT
>CEVZ01005547.1_pt1 | contig 14132 bp, 11 predicted proteins | sample 361371 | NCBI WGS metagenome assembly CEVZ01 (sample SAMEA2620217, study PRJEB7988) | marine metagenome | isolation source: saline water (ENVO:00002010), including
ACTTGGAAAAACTCCGTCGCTTATCAAAAATGTCGAGGACCGGGCATGGTCAGCAATAATGCGCATTGAGACATCTGATCTCTCTTCGTTTCCGTACGAGATAGAAGTTAACTTTTCTATTCCTTTGATAATTTTTGATATTTCGTCAGTTTCCCAAACTGAGTCAACTCCCTGCATCACCGTAAGAACTCGTTCTAAACCTAAACCCGTATCTATCGCTGGGTCTGGTAGCGGTGTGGTTGACCCATCCGGATGCTGCTCAACTTGCATGAAAACTAGATTCCAAATTTCAACAAAACGTTCTTCTCCGCCGTGAGCTGGTCCTCCATCAGGTCCAAATTCTGGCCCTTTGTCCCAAAAGATCTCTGAACAAGGTCCGCATGGTCCAGTTTCAGCCATCCTCCAATAATTGTCTTCGCCTAAGCGCTGAATTCTTTGAGGATCAACACCTATTTCATTTATCCATATCTCCTCTGCTTCATCATCAGTTTCATGAACTGTGACCCAGAGTCTTTCCGGATCCAATTTGAGGTTTTTCGTTACGAATTCCCATGCATAGGAACAAGCGTCAGATTTGAAGTAGTCACCGAAGCTGAAGTTTCCCATCATTTCAAAAAAAGTTAAATGGCGACTGGTCCTTCCAACTTCGTCTAGGTCATTGTGTTTTCCACCTGCTCTTGCGCATTTCTGCACACTTACGGCACGCGGCCACGGAGCAGGCTGTTCCCCCGTTAAATAAGGTTTGAACTGAACCATTCCTGAATTAGTGAAAAGAAGTGTCTGGTCATGAGGGATCAGGCTTTCTGATGCAACTATTTCGTGGCCGCGTTCAGAGAAAAACTCTGTGAATTCTTTTCTAATTGCTTTTGCACTTGATGGCAGTTTTCCCATAAATAGAGCCTAGCGTCATGTAAGGAGGCAGATAGGTAGGCCCAAGTTCAAACTTAATTTCTATTTTGAGGTCTTACTGGTCTGTGATATTTCCTCAAATAATCCTGATGCTCTACAGGACGAGATCTGAAATTATTTATACCGTTGGGAAAGAAATCTGATTCTCGATTTGTGAATCTTTCCCTGAACCATCCCGAAACCTCGCTTCTTTTACTCAGTATTTCTTCTGGCATGAAGCCCAATCGGGAAACAGTATTTCTGGCATATCGATTAACAGTTTTACGGAAACGGTTTTCCATCCAATTTGAAGCTAGAACACCAAATGACCATCCCAAAAGCAGCCAGAAGAGTCGTCGTCTCATTAGTCATCCACCTCTGATGTGGCATTGGATTCTTTATTCTTTTTCAATTTAGCCATTCTCTCCATTACTTGCTTTTCAAATCCGTGTTCTGACGGTTCGTAGTAGACATTTGACTCAACCTCTTCAGGTCTATACGTTTGCTCAACCCAACCACTTGGATCATTGTGCGGATATTCATAACCCTCTCCATGTCCGATACCTGAAGCCCCACTGTAATGCGCGTCTCTAAGATGTGGTGGAACTCGCCCTTCTCCGGGTGAAGATGCGTCTTGCATAGCTGCGGTCAAAGCTGTTGTAACTCGATTAGATTTCGGTGCTGTGGATAAATGAACCACCGCTTGTGCCAAATTTAGTTGCGCTTCAGGAAGGCCTACGAATTCAACCGCTCTAGCTGCTGCATCTGCAACTAGCAAGCTATTTGGATCTGCCATACCAATATCTTCACTCGCTAATATCACTAATCGGCGAGCGATAAACCTTGGATCTTCCCCTGCTTTAATCATCCGAGACAGCCAGTAAAGCCCGGAGTCCGCGTCAGAACCGCGAATACTTTTTATAAATGCGCTAATTATGTCGTAGTGGTCATCCCTTCCGTAGCGAATGGCCTTTACGCCTAATGAAGCTTCAACGTCTTCCAACGTTACTGTCGCTTCTCCTCTTCCAATAGCGATAGCTGAAGCTACTTCGAGACTGGTCAAGGCCTGTCTTCCATCTCCTGCTGAGCGGTCAGCTAGTAATTCCAGCGCCTCCGAATCAGCTTTGACCTTCTCTTCTTCCAAACCTCTAGCCATCAGAGTCAATATTGAATCACGATCTATTGGTTCGAGACGAAACAGTGTTGATCTCGATAACAGCGGAGCATTTACCTCAAAATATGGATTTTCGGTTGTAGCACCTATAAGGGTGATGAGTCCAGATTCAACTGAAGGCAGCAAAGCATCTTGTTGTGATTTGTTAAATCGGTGTACTTCATCAAGAAAAAGTATTGTGCCTGCCTCAGCCTGGCCCAACCGTGTTTCTGCAGCAGCTACTAGTTCTCGTACGTCTTTAACACTCGCAGAAACAGCAGACATTTCATGGAAGTCTTGTTGTGTTACTCGAGCGATTACGCGGGCGATGGTGGTTTTTCCGGTTCCCGGCGGACCCCATAGAATCAAGGAAGAAAGTTTATCTGTTTCAATCAAATGACGAAGTGGCTGGTCTTTACCAATCAGATGCTCCTGACCGACTACATCATCAAGGCGTGTAGGTCTTAAACGGTCAGCCAAAGGGGCTCTATTTTTCAGTCTTTCCTTTGCAGCATGTGAAAATAGATCTTCGTTCACCCACTAGAACCTAGTGGAGTTTTCCTCAGCGATTAGTGCATCTCATTCAGTTGGAGGTAAAACTTTTAGACCAAGCTCTGTCAGTCGTACATCTTCTATAGGCGATGGAGCGCTAGTAAGCGGGTCAGCACCTGATTGTGTTTTAGGAAAGGCAATCACTTCACGAATGTTCTCCTCGCCGGCAAGAATAGCTGTTAACCGGTCTAGACCTACTGCAAAACCTGCGTGTGGAGGGGCTCCAAATTTGAATGCATCCAGCAGAAACCCAAATCGCCTCTCAGCTTCATCTGGTTCTATTCCCAATGTTGAAAAGATCAGCTTCTGGATGTCTTCTCTGTGAATTCTCACACTTCCTGAGCCGAGCTCCCAACCATTCAAAACTAAGTCATAGGCAAGGGAACGGACTCCTTCTGTTTGACCATTCTCTAGAAGACTTAGATCTTCTTCATGAGGCATCGTGAATGGGTGGTGAGAAGATGCGGGATTTCCATTTTCATCTGTTCCCTCAAACAATGGAAAATCAATAACCCATAGGAAATTGAACCCGCCTTCATTTATTGGTGGTCTGCCTATCTCTAATCTAAGCAAACCAAGAACATGACATACAGTGCTCCATTCATCAGCAACAAGCAACAAAAGATCACCTTCGTCAGCTTCCATTTCCGACTTAAGAGAGTTTTTCTCATCTTCCGAAAAGAATTTGGTGATTGGGGAAACCATTTCAGAATTTTCTATTTTTATCCAAGCTAAACCTTTTGCTCCCCAATTCTGAGACTTGTCGGTTAACTCATCTAGTCGACCTCTTGAGTATTCTGCTCCTCCTGGGACGCGAATGCCTTTCACACATGGTGCTTGAAATGCTCTGAATTCCGTATTTTTGAATAACTCGGTAAGTTCTATCAATTCAAGGCCGAATCTCACATCTGGCTTATCTGAACCAAAGCGTTCCATTGCCTCTTGCCATGAGATTGACGGGATGTTGTCTATCTTTACACCTGTGACAGTTTCGGTGGCCCTAGAAACCGCTGATGAAACTATATTGCGAATATCTTCTCCATTAACGAAACTAGCTTCTATATCCAGTTGCATGAACTCGTATTGTCTGTCAGCTCTAAGGTCTTCATCTCGAAGGCATCTCGCTATCTGGTAGTACCTGTCGACACCTCCTAGCATGCAAAGCTGTTTAAAAATTTGAGGACTTTGAGGCAAAGCGTAGAAAGATCCCAGCTCTTTACGGGACGGGACCACAAAGTCTCTAGCCCCCTCAGGAGTGCTAGCAACTAGCATCGGAGTTTCAACTTCAACAAATCCTTGTTCTTTCATTGCTTCTCGCAGGGAACTATTCACTTGGGCTCTGAGTTGCAAATTGTTTTGCAGTCGATCCCTCCTAAGGTCCACGTAACGATGTCTGAGTCTTAAAACTTCATCTACTTCTGTTCTGTCGTCTATTGGGAAAGGTGGTGGTTCTGACGCAGCTAAAACAGACACTTCTAAGCCTTCCACCTCTATACCACCCGTTTCTAGAGATTCATTTATTGTTTCTGAAGGTCTTTCTCTAACTTTTCCTTTGACCTGTAGCACATACTCCGCACGCAAATCGGCTGCTCCTTGGACTACAACTTGAATAACGCCACTTCGGTCGCGTAAATCTATAAAAGCTAAGTGCTCACCATGTTCTCTTCGTCGGTCAACCCAGCCACACAGCGTTACTTCTTTTCCTATATCTTCAGGTCTCAGATCTCCACATCTGTGCGTTCTCATAGAAGTTTCGTAGTTTGTCATCTGAGCCTCTTCCTGAGATCGGCAATCATCAATTCTGAGGCAATTTCTTCCTGACCGTCTTCGCCTCTTAGATCTCGAATCGTAACAACTCCACTACGGACTTCATCATCTCCTATGATTACTGCAATTTTTGCCCCGCTTTTATCCGCAGCTTTCATCTGAGCTTTCATTGAACGGTTGTCAAAAGCTCGATCGACTTTAAATCCTTCCTGTCTCAGCTGATCTGCAACAACAAGCGCGTGTGAACCATCAGTTGCATCAACAACAAATATCTCTAATAAATGTTTGGGCTCAGGAAAAGATTTTTCAGCATCACATGCCATCAAAGTTCTGTCCAAACCTAAAGCGAAACCGACCCCCGGTGTTTCTGGAGCTCCCATTTCTGCCGCTAAACCGTCGTAACGACCTCCACCTCCTATCGCATCCTGAGCGGCATCGATACTTTCTGAGATGAATTCAAACGTTGTTTTGAGATAGTAATCAAGACCTCTAACAAGTTTTGGTTCCACCGAATAAGGTATTCCCAACTTTTCCAAACCTTCTTGCACCTTGATGAAATGATCGTTTGCTTCGTCGGACAAATGATCAAGAATACTGGGGGCTTCCGCTATTACTTGGGCATCTTCATCACGTTTTGAATCTAAAACTCGTAATGGGTTCGCAACAAAAGTGTCTTGGGATTCTTTGGAAAGATCGCCTTTTTGATTTGCAAAGTATTCGCTTAAAGCTTCTATATACCTGGATCTGTCATTCGCTGTTCCCATTGAATTCAACAAGAGGTTTACATTCTTGAGACCTAGGGCCTCATAAAATCGCCATGCTACGGAGATCACTTCAACATCTAAATACGGATCCTCTGAACCAAGGGCTTCCATCCCTACTTGATCAAATTGTCTGTATCTTCCTCTCTGTGCTCGTTCATAACGGAAGTTTGGTCCTGCATACCAAACTTTCCATGGTAAAGGTGGGCGATTCTCTGCATAGGATCGAACAATTGACGCTGTTTGTTCTGGGCGTAAAGCTATTTGTCTTCCACCTTTATCTTCAAAGTCATACATTTCTTTTCTGACGACGTCAGTCCCATCACCAAGACGTTGAAAAACCTCTATGTGTTCAAACATTGGAAGCACTATTTCTTCGTAACCAGCGCTACTAGAAATTTCAGCAAATAAGTTTATGAATGAACGTCTTCTTTCAGAATCTGGCCAAACCAAGTCTCTAGTGCCTTTGGGGGCACGATATAACGAATCCTTCACAAGAACGAGGTTACTATTTTTAAGCTAGTTGTCAGTGCTACTTTTAATTTGTTGTTCATCTCCCCCCGGAACAACTCGATATATATCGTAAACAGAGTCGATTTCACGTATCACATACATGAGTCTATTTAAATGTGTTGGATCGCTAATTTCGAAATCAAATCTCATTCGAGCCACCCGGTCAGATATATTCGTTGACGTTTCAACTCCAATGACATTCACTTGGTTTTCTGACATTACATCACCGATATCTCTTAATAATCCTGGACGATCAAGCGCTTTTATCTCAACAGATGCGACAAAGTAGCCATCTGAATGCTCATCCCATTCAACCTCTATTAGTCGATCTGGTTGATCGTTGGAGAGCGAAGAAGCGTTTGCACAATCATTTCTATGCACTGACACGCCACGACCTTTTGTCACGAAACCAATAATTTCATCTGGTGGAACCGGAGTGCAACATCTCGATAAGCGAATCATAAGGTCACTGAAACCTTCCACATGCACGCCTACTTTCGTTGAGTCTCTGCGCTCTCTGTGTGGATGGAAAACAGTTGCTTGTTCGTTGTAACGTTCTGGTTCTAGATCATCCAAAACTTTTTCAATTTTTCCAATTACTGAGCGTGCTGAAACATGATGCTCTCCAATCGCCGCAAATAAAGAATCAAGATCTGCATAATTCAGATCGTCAACTACCGCAGCCAATGTTTCACCATCCAATGTTTCTTTTACAGGTAAATCAGCTCTGCGCAATTCGCGCACAAGATCGTCATGTCCTGCATCAATCGCTTCACTTCGTCTTTCTTGTGAGTACCATTGTCTTATTTTGCTAGCCGACCTATGTGATGCCACGAACTGTAGCCAGTCTTTGCTTGGGGCTGCCTCGCTCTGTTTCGATGTAACTATTTCAACTGTTTGTCCAGAAACAAGTCTGGTCTCTAAAGGCACCAACCTTCCTTCTACTTTTGCACCCACACATCTATGCCCGACCTCTGTGTGTATGGAATATGCAAAATCAACGGGTGTGGAACCAATTGGTAAAGTTACAACATCTCCTTTTGGGGTAAAAATGTAAACCTCGTCTTGTTCAAGGTCAGTTTTAAGATTGGCCATAAAGGTAATAGGATCAGCGGTTTCTTCCTGCCATTCAACCATCCGTCCCAGCCACTCCATTTCATCTGAAGGACTTTTGATTTTGTAATCCCAATGCGAAGCGACACCAAACTCAGCACGTTGATGCATTTCTTTGGTTCGAATCTGGAATTCTGCTTGTTTTGCCTGAGGCCCTATAACTGTGGTGTGTAAGGATTGATAAAGATTAAATTTGGGCATTGCGATGTAATCCTTGAAACGTCCTTGTACAGGTTTCCATGTTGCATGAATAGTTCCAAGAGCTGCATAGCAGTCCCTTACGTTTTCGACAATCACCCTTATTCCCACGAGGTCATAAATTTCATCGAATGGTCTCCCTTTAACGATCATTTTCTCGTAAATGCTCCAAAGGTGTTTAGGTCTTCCTGAAACGTCTGCCTTGATACCCATTTCACTAAACCGTTCTTTTACGTTTGCTACTAATTGCGTCAGGTACATGTCCCTCTCTGGAGAACGATCTTGAACCATTTGGGCAATTTCGCTGTATCGCTTTGGGTGAAGTGTTGCCAGAGAAAGGTCCTCTAGCTGAACTTTGACGTCTTGCATGCCTAATCGATTTGCTAGCGGAGCATATATATCAAGAGTTTCTTTTGCAGTTCTCTCCTGTTTGAATTCTGGCAAAGCAGCGAGAGTTCTCATGTTATGCAAACGGTCAGCTAGTTTTATTACCAGCACCCTCAAATCTTTTGCTACAGCTACAAGCATTTTTCTCATGCTTGCAGCTTGCTGATCTTCTCTCGAGTCGAAATTGATCCTGTCTAATTTTGTAACACCATCGACGATGCTCGCTACTTCAGCCCCAAAGTCCCTTTCAAGGTCACTGAGATCTATTTCTGTATCTTCAATCGAGTCGTGTAATAATGCCGCCCCTATTGTTACATCGTCAAGACCCTGGCTGGCCACAATAGTGGCGACAGCAAGAGGGTGATGAACATATGGTTCTCCAGACTTACGGGTTTGCCCTTCATGTGCCTGAAGAGCTGTCTTGTATGCACGTTCTATAAGATCAACATTTCCTTTTGGGTGTCGTTCGAGGAAAACATCAATTAAAGCAGAGGTTTCGTCACTTTTTCCTGAAGCTCGACGACGCCACGGGACAACTCTACGTGTCGCCACCATTTAACGACGCTTCTTTCGAGGCCGAGGAGCAATTGAGCCTGGTCTTTGCACTGAAGCGGCACCTCCACGGGCGGGGCCACGGACTCCTTCAATTCTTTCGGTTTTCTTTGTTTCGAGAGGCTTCAGAGCCTCTTTCCTATCGATTCTTCGAATGGAAGATGTATTTATTCCTTTTTGTTCTAATCTTTTTCTTACTTGTTCCCATCTGGATTCTCTCTCTTTAAGAAGTGCGACTAATGAAGCTGCCAGAAAAATAGAAGAATAAGAGCCGACTATTATCCCTACCAACAAGGCAACACTGAACTCTTGCAAAGTCGTCGCACCCATTATTAACGAACCGATTATAAGAAGTGAAAGCACTGGCAAGGCTGAAGAAATACTTGTATTCACTGAACGCATCGCTACTCGATTAAGAGCGAGATTCATCATTTCTGTATATGAGTATTTCTCAGTCGCTCCTAACCTTCCAATGATCTCTCTTACCTTGTCATATACGACGATCGTGTCATAAAGGGAATATCCCATAATCGTCAAAAAAGCGACCACAGTGGCTGGTGTTATTTCAAATTGAAAAATCGAATAGACGCCAACGCTGATAATTATGTCGTGAATCACTGCAACAAGCGCCCCAAGCGCCATCTTCCATTCAAGTCGAATTGTCAGATACAAGGCCACTACGACGAAAAATACAAGTAATGCTTTTGTCGCTTTGTCTGTTACATCTGATCCCCAGGTTGGTCCCACTTGTTCAAAAGTTTCAACTTCTCCTATTTGATTTTCGAGCAATTCTCTAAGCTCGCCTGCTTTTTGAGGATTGTCTATATCAGACCTGATTCTTATTATGTCGGTTCCAACTTTCTGGACCCTCGAGTCAGACGCTCCGACGGTTGCAAGAACTTCTCTCGTGTCCGAAACTGTTACTTCAGCAGCACGAACCTCATAAGAAGTCCCACCCTCAAAATCAAGTCCAAGATTAAGACCACGAAATCCGAATGAACCTATACCCATAGCCAAAACGATTATCGAGCAAATGAAAGCTTTCTTCCAAAGTTTCGGGAAGTTGACAGGGTTTTCCCCCATATAAAGACTCTTCAAAGTTTTCATACGGTTTCCACCTGTGTGGGATTTGTCCTATTTCTTGCTTCTGTTATGGAGCCAATTGCTGGTAAGCCGAATCTTTTAGGATGATTGGCAAACCAATTGGTTCTTGCCAAAACCTTGACTATTGGACCCATGAAAAAATACGTTGCAACTAGATCAAGTAAAGTTGCTAGTCCCAGATAGAAAGCAAAACCTTTTACTGCTCCAACTGTTAGCCACCAAAGTAAAACTGCACCTATCAGTGAAGCGACGTCAGCTTTTACTATTGTGGAAAAAGCTATTGGAAATGCTCGATCTACTGATGAACGTGCTGTTCTTCCGTCGAGAACATCTTCTTTTAAGTGTTCGAAATAAACTATGTTCGAATCGACTGAGACACCTATGGAAACAATTATTCCTGTTATTCCTGCAAGAGTAAGCGCTAGACCTTCTTGGGTTCCTAAATGAGAAATTATGGCCCAAAGTAATGCACCTGAAATTAACAAACTAGAAAGAGCAACTAAACCAAGAATCCTGTAATAGGCCAACATGAAAATAGCTACGAGAACTAATCCAATTATCCCTGCTTTGATTCCCGCGTCAAGGGAGTCTTCTCCTATCGTTGCCGAAACCAGCTGAGTGTTCTCTGCTTCCAATTCAACTGGCAGGGAGCCGTATCGAAGTGCTAAGGCGACATTTTCGGCTTCTTCTTTTTCATATCCTCCGGTTATTACAATTGCGTCTCTTTGAAATTCAGGTGCTCTAATTTGCGGTGCTGTAATAATCTTGCCATCAAGAACAATAGCTAAGCGACCATTAGTAAATCCCGGAAGAGTCGGACATAAATCTGACCCTACATAGCATTGAGCTGAAATTGAGTTAAAAGCTTGTATGCCATTTTGAGCATCTTTAAGAACAAGACTTATTTGCCATTGGTAGTCATAAAAGTCTGCTCCTGCATCACTAAGCCCATCTCCTGTAAGAACGCTTGGGGCTAGAAGGTAGTTTGCTCCCGGGTCATCTTGTGAATTTAAAATGACGAAATTCTCAGCCAAGTCTGACTCCTTTGGGGTTAGACCATCAGCACCTGTAACTGGTTTTATGTCCCCACTTATCGCTCCAGCGCATGAAGCAAATGGGGAAGCGGTGTAATTGTCACCTTCACTTGCTGAATAGCCGTTTGAGGCGGAAGGTAGAACATCGCAAACAGGTCTGAAACGCATTTCGGCTGTTGTGCCCACCAATTGAAGAGCTCTATCTTGATCCTTTACACCTGGGAGCGACACCATCACTCCGCCTTCTATGCGTGATATCTCTGGTTCAGCTACTCCTAAACCGTCTACTCGGTTGCGGATTATTTCTACTGTCTGGTCGAGCATGATTTCGTCAGCAGGTTGAGTAGCAATAAGTCTGACTGAAACTCCCCCTTGGAGGTCTAGGCCTAGTAAAGGCTCATTCTTCCACAGAACCGTCCCAACAATTGAAATGATGGTTAAGGAAACGATTCCTATTAGAAAAGTTAATTGCCGTCGCATAAAGAGTTTTCTTGATTAAATCAATCTTCTATCGGGCTCTCACCTAGATCTGTTTGAAATTTTCTTTCAACAGCTGTCCTGAGGACTTTCAATTCAAGGTCTTGAGCGACTTCTAGCCATATCACTCCGCTTTCTTCTTCAACCTCTTTGACTACTCCATGGATTCCTGAATTAAGCAACACTTCATCTCCAGGTGCTAGGGAACGCACCAAAGCCTGTTGTTCCTTAACACGTTTTTGTTGTGGACGTATAAGAAACAGATACATCAACAACATGATTACTATGAGTGGCAAAAATGACATTTGAGCTCGCTATTTTTAGGGGATACTTACACTTGATAGCTTACGCTGTGTCTGGTTATTAAGGTTCGAACTTTTTGACTTCAAGCCCAAATATCTAACGTTTCTTTTCGAAATTCATTAAATTTGTTTTCATTTATCGCTTTTCTGATGTTTTCTACAAAGTTGAAAAGCCATGCAAGATTGTGCAAAGTCAGAATACGCGCTCCGGTCGGCTCATCTGTAGCCATCAGATGCCTCAAGTACGATCTGGACCAGTGATTGGCTGGACTCTCAGGAAATCCTGGGTCAAGTGGTCGGTCGTCTGCAGCGAACTTAGCGTTCCCGATATTTATTCGTCCTTCTGAAGTTAATACAGTTCCATGTCGAGCTAATCGGGTAGGGAGAACACAATCAAACATATCTATGCCTCTCTCTATGACTGAGATTAAACCGACTGGATCGCCTAAACCCATGAAATATCTGGGTTGATCATGAGGAAGCAACTCCGACACTGCGGAGACTGAGTCAAGCATCTCATTTCTTCCTTCACCTACACTCAAACCTCCAATCGCATAACCGTCAAAACCTGTCTCTAAGGTTCTTTCAGCGCTTTCAATTCGCAACGATTGACTTACACCACCTTGCACTATTCCAAACTGACTTTGTCGGGAAGGAGCATCGTCGTGGTTCAAAAAAGTTTCTCTCCCTCTCTTTCCCCACGCTGCAGTCATTTCGACTGATTCCCTTATAGTCTCCTCGGGTGCCGGCAAAGCAGGACAAATATCTAAAACCATCTGTATATCAGCACCAAGATCAGCTTGTATCTCAGCTGAAGTCTCAGGCGTCAGTTTGTGATATGAACCGTCATAAACAGAGCGAAATGTTGCCCCTTCGGCGTCGATTTTTGGGTCAAGAGAAAATATCTGATACCCACCTGAGTCTGTCAGTGTCAAACCTTTCCAATTTGCGAATGAAGCAATACCTCCAGCATTTTTTACTATTTCTGCACCTGGACGAAGCATGAGATGGTACGTGTTTGCTAACACGACTTGGGCTCCCAATTCTGTTAAGTCCAGTGAGGACAAATGTCTGACTGATCCTCTGGTACCCACCGGCATGAAACAAGGTGTTTTAAATGAGCCCGTTGCAAGTTTGACTGTGCCTGTTCTGGCTTGTCCATCCTTGTTTTCTATTTCAAAATCAGCTCTCATTATTGCCTTTTAGTGAATCTCGGGTTTGTCTTTGTAAGAGCATCGCGTCTCCAAAGGAAAGAAACCTGTAATTCTCAGATAGTGCTTCTTCATATAAGAGTCTCCATCTTTCTCCTACAAATGCATCAAGCATTATAAGTAAAGTTGATTTCGGAAGATGGAAATTGGTTAGTAAAACATCAACAATTTTAAATTCAAATGGACGCTTTATGAAAATATCAGTTCTTCCTTTCAATCCTTTTAAGGCTGCTGTTTCGAGCGCACGAACTGTTGTTGTACCAACTGCAATAACTCTTTTTGCTGCACTGCACTTTTGGAAAACATTTTCTGATACTTCATAAAATTCAGAATGCATTTTGTGATCTTCGATTTTCTGTGAACTGATTGGTCTAAATGTGTCTAGTCCAACCACTAGCTCAACAAATTCAATTCTCGCTCCTTTTGCAACACACCTTTCGAGCAACTCTTCTGTTATATGTAAACCCGCAGTAGGTGCAGCAGATGACTTAGCGTTTTGGCTGTATATAGTCTGGTACCTGTCCTGGTCATCTAATTTCTTATTTATGTAAGGAGGGAGTGGCATTTCACCGTATTTTTCAAATGCTTTAATCTGATCACCGTCTGCATCTATACGTACTTTTCTTATACCTTCGCCAAGATCTTCTAGTACTTCAATTCCAAAATCTTCACCAAATTTGAAAAATGTTCCTGCTTTTATGCGTCGACTGGGTTTAACCAATGCCTCCCAATAAAGTTCGGATTCGGTTCTCTCCAATAAGAGGATTTCTACTTTGCCACCGGTTGGTTTTTTGGTATGGAAACGCGCTGGTAAAACTCGTGTGTTGTTTAGGACGATTAAATCACCTTCTTTAATCATTTCAGGAAAATCATTCATCGTTGAATGCTTTATTTGATTATCTATATCCGTTAAGAGACGAGAATCTGTTCTAACCGGCAGTGGCTTTTGGGCTATCAAGGCTTTCGGAAGGTTGTAATCAAAATCATCAAGATTCATAAAACCCTACTTTAGAAGCTTTTAGTATTTTTCTAGTTGTCAAATAATGACTGAGTTTTATCAGTTGGGGCGGTCAACCCTAGATGCTCATAAGCAGACGGTGTTGCTACTCTCCCTTTCGGAGTTCTAACAAGCAGTCCTTGCTGTATTAAATATGGCTCGTACACATCCTCGACTGTATCTTCTGGTTCGCTAACACTAATCGCTAGTGTTTTTATTCCTACTGGACCTCCGGAAAATTTTTCGCATAAGGAAAGCAAAATAGCCCTTGAGGCTTTATCTAGACCTAAATCATCAACACCAAAAAATGTAAGACCATCGCGAGCAACTTCTCCGTCAACTTTTCTTTCTCTTTCCACTTGTGCAAAGTCTCGCACCTGCCTCAAAAGTCGATTAGCTATCCGAGGGGTACCTCTTGAACGTTTAGCAATTTCAGAAGCTCCATCAATATCTATATCCACGTCGAGTATCCCAGCTGTTCTTTGGACAATAGATTGCAACTCTTCGCTTTCGTAATAATCCAGTCTTGCTGTAAGTCCAAATCTGTCACGTAAGGGTCCGGTTATAAGACCTGTTCTAGTTGTTGCTCCGACCAAAGTAAAAGGAGGTAGATCAAGTCTGATTGAACGTGCTGCTGGACCTTTACCCAGAACTATGTCTAACTCGAAATCTTCCATAGCTGGATAAAGAACTTCTTCCACGGCTCTAGCGAGCCTGTGTATTTCATCAATAAAGAGAACATCACCAACATCAAGCTTGGTCAGTATGGAAGCTAGATCTCCTGCTCTCTCAAGTGCCGGCCCAGAAGTAATGTGAAGCTCAGCTCCCATTTCCATAGCGACTATGTGAGCTAAAGTAGTCTTTCCCAAACCGGGTGGTCCTGCAAAAAGAAAATGGTCTGCAGGTTGTTCACGCTCCTTAGCGGCCTCCAACATCACACGAAGATGACCTTTTAATTCAGATTGTCCAACAAACTCTGCGAGACCTTTTGGTCTAAGACCAATCTCTATTTCACTATCAAGTGACTCTTTGTTGGGGGAAAGTAATTCTTCGCGCATTATCGACCTTAAGCAGTAGCTAGTTTCTGAAGGGCTTCTCTGAGTAAAATTGACGAATCATCGCC
>CEVZ01072412.1_pt1 | contig 14117 bp, 14 predicted proteins | sample 361371 | NCBI WGS metagenome assembly CEVZ01 (sample SAMEA2620217, study PRJEB7988) | marine metagenome | isolation source: saline water (ENVO:00002010), including
AATAAAGGGTCTAGGAATGACTTTTTAAAAAATTTAAAAAATGAAGTGAAAAGACTAAGTGCTTTTTATGATCAAAAAATTATATTTAAAGATATCGTTTTTTCACCTTATGTAGAAATGAGTGGTTATGTAAATGAATTATTAGAAAGTTCTGCTAAAAAGCAAAATTTTTCATTTATGTATATGGACAGTGGAGCAGGTCATGATACTGCACACTTGTCCAAGGTTTCTCCAGCTTCTATGATTTTTATACCTTGCAAAGATGGATTGAGTCATTGCCCAGAGGAATATGCGGAAATACAGGACATAAAAAAAGGTTCAGAAGTTATTCAACAATCAATTTTATTGATCAAAAGTAAAATAAAATAAATTTTTTGATTATTGAAGCCTTGGATTGAACATATCCCTTAAGTGATCTCCAACCAAATTGATTGAGGCAACAGTAATCAAAAGTGCCACACCTGGAAAAATACTTATCCAAAAATCTCCACTATACATATATTCAAATCCATTACCAATTAGCAAACCCAATGAAGGTTCTGTTATAGGAAGACCTAAACCCAAGAAACTAAGTGTAGCTTCCAAGGAAATAGCATGGGCAGTTTGCAATGTACCAACTACAATTAATGGAGCCATACAATTAGGCAAAATATGTTTAAACATAATTCTTGCATTGCCAAATGCTAAACATCTTGCAGCATCAACATATTCTTTGTTAATTTCAACTAAAGCACTTGCTCTAGCTGTTCTTGCATAATATGCCCATTGAACTAAAATCAATGCAATAATTGTTTTTTCAACCCCTTTGCCAAATGCTGCTAAAATTATTAAAGCTACTAATATTGATGGAAAACTTAACTGGATATCAACAATTCGCATAATAAATGTTTCATATTTACCTCTAAAGAAGGCAGCAGAAATACCAAAGAAAGATCCAATTATTAAAGCAAATATCCCAGACAAAACACCAACTCCTAAACTTACCCTTAGGCCATAGAAAATTGCAGATACCATATCTCTTCCAGCTCCGTCAGTGCCTAGTAGGAAATAATTTCCTCCAAAGTCTTCCGACAATGGTGGTAATCTACTGTTCATTATACTAACTGTGTTTAGATCATAGGGATCAGTAGGCGATACCAGAGGTGCAAAAATTGCTACAAACAAAATTAATGAGAATATAAATAAAGCAACCACTGCTACTTTATTTGCTGAAAAGTCTCTCCAAAAATTCTGGAAATTTTTAAATCTATGTTTCATTGTTCAGTACCCTTTATTCTTACTCTAGGGTCAAGAAAAGTATAAAGAATATCCACTGCAAGATTTAGAAATACAAAAAATGTTACAATTATCATTAAATACGCAACAATCACGGGTCTATCTAAATTATAAATGGAGTCAATAATTAACTTTCCCATCCCTGGCCAAGCAAAAACTGTTTCGGTTACAGTAGAAAATGCTATCAAGGATCCAAACTCTAAACCTATGACTGTTACAATAGGAATTAGGATATTTTTCATAACATGCACCATTACAACTCTTTTTTCAGATAACCCTTTTGCACGAGCAAAAGTAATGTAATCCTGCAAAATTATTTCTCTTGTTCCTGCTCTTGTTAAACGGATTACAGAAGACATTTTAAACAAAGCTAAATTAAGTGCTGGTAAAAAAACATGTGAAAGACCATCTAATGTGAATAAAGAGCTATGGATACCTAAAAAAACTCCAATTTCACCTCTTCCTGTAGATGGTAACCATCCGAGATGTACAGCAAAAATCATTATAAATATAATACCTACCCAAAATGTAGGCATTGAAAAACCCAATATAGAGCCTGCCATAATAGTTTTACTAACTTTACTATCAGGTTTATAGCCTGCGTAAATACCAAGAGGTATAGCTACTAGAAGTGAAATAAAAAGTGAAAAACAAGCTAACTCAAGTGTAGCAGGCATTCTTTGTAAAATTAACTTTAAAGCTGGTTCTCCAAAAATAAATGAATCACCTAAATCACCCTTAAATGCATTTACTAAAAAATACCAATATTGTTCAGTTACTGGTCTATCCAGCCCAAGATCACGCATAACTCTTTCTACTTCTGCCTGATCTGCTTCGGGGTTAATCAACATTTCAACTGGATCACCAACCAGGTTAACACCGCCAAAAACAAGTAAGGACATTATAAATAGTACTAGAGCACTCTGGGCTAATCTTCTTAAAATATAAGGTGTCATTTTAAACTTACGCTATATATAAAAAACCCAGAACAAACAGCTCTGGGTTTTTAAGTTTTTTTAAACTATTTACAACTTAAGTACATTGCAATAGTTCTTTCATCAGTTCTTGGTGTATAGCTACACCCTGACTTAGCTGCCCAAGTATTCATTTGATAATGTATTGGTATAACACCATAATTTTTACCTACAGCTATTTCTGTTGCTTCAGCTAGAAGTTTTCCTCTTGCATCAGAGTCTACTGTTGCAAGTGCTTTTTGAACTAACTTATCTACTGCTGGATCAGAATGTCTTCCTCTGTTTGCTCTTCCCATACCTATTGATTTATCATAAGTATGTAATAAAGCTCTTAAAGGTGAAGATGCTTCACCGGAACCAGCTCCCCAACCTAAAACCATAAAACTAAATTCAGGGCTTTTGTTTGGACCACCTCTAGAAGCTCTTTTAAAATAAACAGCTTTTGGCATTGTTTCAACTTTAGCTTTTATTCCTATTCTTGAGAACATTTGTGCTAAAGCTTCAGCAATTTTAGCATCATTAATGTACCTGTCATTCGGACCATGAATAGTCATTTCAAATCCGTTGCCATAGCCAGCTTCTTTCAAAAGTTTTTTTGCTCCTTCAGGATCATATGGGTCTGGTTTCATTTTATTAGATACACCATGGAAGCCATCTGGAAGTAACTGCCCGGCTTTCACTGCTATTCCCTCCATTACTTTTGCAACCATTGCATCACGATTAATAGCAAGAGATAGAGCTTTTCTAACTCTAACATCCATTAATGGATTTTTAATTTTTCCTCCACCAATTGCTTTAATATGAGGAGAATCCTCTCTAAATTGATCCATATGTAAATAAATTACACGATTTGAAGGACCACTGTTCAGTTGTAAAGAAGCATTCTTTTTTAATTTAGCCACATTTAAAGGTGGTACGTTGTCGATAAAGTCAACATCACCAGCTAATAATGCTGCAATCCTGGCAGGACCTGATTTAATAGGTTTAAAAAGTATATTATCAAATTTTGGCATGCCGCGCCCTGCACCATGATAGTTTTTATTAGCTGTTAGAACAATCTTATCGCCTGGAACCCATTTAACAAATTTGTAAGGTCCAGTTCCAATTGCTGCTTTGCCACTGTTATAATCAGCAGTTGTAGCTCCTTCTCCATTTTTTTTAGAGATAATTTTTACTGTCATTATATCATTAGGCATCAATGGGTAAGGTTTTTTAGTTTTTATATGAATAGTATGACTATCTATTTTTATAAATTCCTTACCTTTTAAGTAAGTACCAAACCCTGATGGCGATTTTGGAACATTTTGTGCTCTTTTAGCTGTAAAAAGAACATCATCAGCAGTAAAGTCACTTCCATCATGAAACTTAACCCCTTTTCTAAGTTTAAACTCCCATGTAGTATCATTGATTGGCTTCCAAGAAGTGGCCAAATCAGGATAATGTTGCTGATTCTCATCTGATCCAACCAAAGTTCCAAAAATCTGAGTTGAAAACGCATTGTTAGGACCAAGGTTGTGATAATGTGGGTCAATAGAGCTAGGCTCTGATTTTAACCCTACAGTCAAATCTTTTGCCATTGCAGTGCCTGACAAAAACATACTGACTATTATAATTAAAACTGTATTAAGAAATTTCATTCTTTCCTCCTAATTTTTCTAAACACAGACTGAAGTAAAACGAGAATAGAGTCAAAAATAAAATAGAAAAAAAAAATTAATTAGTTAACATGATAAACTTAAGGAGAATATTTTGGCAGAATTAGATTTTTTTTTGGATTTGCCTGATAGTCAATTTTATAGAGATGAGCAAGAAAAATTGTTGATGTCTTATAGAATTCACAAAGAAAAGGATAAACCATATTTAGTTTTTTTGCATGGCTACAATGGTAATAGTAAAAGTTGGGCATATCAATTTAGTTACTTTAAGAATAAATTTTCTTTAATAGCATTTGACTTTCCTGGTTTTGGGGGTTCAGAAAAAATGAACGATCCCGATATGTTTAAAGTTTCAAATTTAATTTATAGAACATTAAAAAAAATAAATGTTCAAAAGTTTTCATTAGTTGGTCATTCAATGGGTGGTATGTTAGCACAAATTTTGGCTGCAAATTATCCTGAATCAATATACAAATTAATTCTTTCATGCACACATACAGGGTATGCTTTAACTTATAAGTCACCTCTCAGAGAACCTTACATGAAAAGATTGGAACAAAGAAAAGAAATGTCAGATTTAGATTATGGAAAATTAAGAATTAAAAAAATGTTACCGAATATGGGGGACACAAATATTTTTAATTTTTTAGCAAAAATTAGTGAAGAAATAACAGAGGAAAGTATTTTGTGTGGAGGAACTGCTATGCAAATACTTAATACTAAAAGTATCTTATATAAAATTAAATGTCCGTGTCTGATTTTAACAGGATCAGATGATATTGTTGTTTCAAAAGAGAAATCATCATTTTTAATTGATCAGATTACACATTCAATGCATCACGAAATTGATGGTGTAGGTCATGCACCTTACTGCGAAAATTATACTGAATTTAATGATGTAATTAATTCATTTTTAAGTTCTTAATGACAGCACTTTCTCATCGCCCATTTTTAGCGTATTTTATAACAAATTCAATTTCCCTTCTTGGTTTATGGATTCAAAAGATAGGTGTTGGTTGGTTAACTTGGCAATTAACTGAATCAACTTTTTGGACAAGCTTTGTAACACTTGCATTAATGGCTCCAGCAGGAATATTGGGACCCTTTTTTGCAGTATGGGCTGAAAATTGGAATATGAGAAGAGCTAGTATAGTTTTAAAATTTTTAATGTTTATTTTAGCTTCTTCTGTTTGGTATTTACAATTATTAGAACTTCATTCTGTTTATTCTTTAGCATTATTGTCAATTTTTCATGGCATCTTAAGTGCCATGTACCATCCTGTTAGATTAGTATTTGTTTCTGTAATTGTTGAAAAGAAATTTTTGGGTAGTGCAATAGGTTTAAATTCTGCTTCGTTTAATGCTTCAAGAGTAATTGGTCCATCTTTAGCTGGGTTTTTTATATTTTTTTTTAATCTTGAGATAACTTTTTTAATATCTGCCCTATCTTATTTACCATTATTACCATTTCTTTTTTTAGTACCTCTAAGAGATAGAACAACAAGTAAAAATCAAGAAAAAAACTTTATTAAAAATTTTAAAGATGGTTTTCAAATAGCTTTAGAAACTCAGATCATTTCTAGCAGTTTGTTTATTGTATTTGTTAATGCTTTTTTTGTAAGAGGAATTCTTGAAATTCAGCCTACTATTGCCGGCGAATTATTACTTGGAAGTAGTACTAATCTATCAATAATTACTGTAACCGCTGGAATAGGTGCCTTGTTATCTTCTATTTGGACTAGTGCAGGTAAATTAAAAAAACATAATTTGATAACATTATTGTTTCCGATGTTAATTTTCGGTTTTATTAGTTCTTTAATTATGGGTTTGACAAGTAATTTAATTTTAATATCAATTTTATTTTTGGTAATGGGTTTTTCAACCACGATGATTGGTATTTCTACCCAAACAATTATTCAACTCGAAGTTGAAGATAGATTCAGGGCAAGAATATTGACATGGTGGTCTTCGTTATCATTTGGTTCACTGACTTTGGGTGGAATTATTTTGGGAATTTGTGGAGAGTTTTTTCCAATTAATTTTGGAATTATTCTTATGCCTGTTTTCGGCTTTACAATTTACAGATATTTTTTTGCAAAGTTTAATTAGAAGTTTTAGTCTCACGATGAAAAATATAAATACCTGAAATTGTGATTATTACCCCTCCAATCAAAGTATTGAAAAATGGTGTAACATTCCAAATTAATAAGTCAAAAAATATTGCCCATAATATCCCGGTATAATTGAAAGGACTGACTATAGATGCTTGGGCTTTTTGAAGGGCATAAGTCATCAAAATTTGGGTAATAAAAGCACAAGTGCCCAAGCCAACAAACAACAAAATAATTTTTAAATCAGGATCTTTCCAATAGATAGGTTGAAAGAAAGAAGTACATATTACACTGATCAACATAAAGTAAAAAACTGTTTTTACGGGATTTTCTGTTGTTCCTAGTATTCTTAAAAAAATTATAGTTGTAGACCACATAAAGGTTGCTATTACAGCAACGATTGAAGCTATTTTAAGATCTGTAGATGGGTCAACTGCAATTATCACTCCTAAAAAACCAAAAATTATAGCGGTCCATCTCCTCCAACCAATAATTTCTTTTAAAAAAATTATAGCAAGTATAGAGCTAAATATTGGAACAGCCATAGATATAACTGTTACATCAGCAACTGGTATTCTGTGTAATGAATAGAAGAATAATAAATTACCAATTAATCCTGATAATGAACGAAATAAATGAAGAAAAGGTTTTCTTGTTTTAAGAAAATTAATACCACCTAATTTATATATTAAAGGCGATAATAAGATTAATACTACAATTCCTCTTGCAAAGGCAATTTGGACAGGGTGATATTCAGGTCCAATTACTTTTGCCTGAACACTCATCAGGGTTACACTTAATACTGCAAGTATCATAGCTAAAATAGCTTTGTAGTTATTAGATGCATTTATAAAAAAATTAAATATTTTCAATTGTTTTTACTTCTGCAAATCTGATAGTTTTTGTGATTGTCTCAAAAAGAAAAAACATAAAAATGCTGAAAAAAAAGGGTATAATGCAGACAATCTAATTGTATTTAGCAGGTCATAACCCAAGTCCATTGCAGCAGCAAATGGCATTGCTCCTATAGATGCACCTACAACTAATACCATTTGACCTGTACCTTGTATGCTACCTACGTGAAGTCGGCCAAAATACCGAGGCCAAATGTAACCAAATAAAGATAAATTAAAAGCATTATTTATACCAAAAATTATTGAATAAATTAGAGCATAAGTTGTGTTTGTTGCAAAAGTAATTGACATTAAAGATGCCGTAGTAACCAATAAAGCCAAACCGATTATGTTGTGTGTTTGAAATTTGTCTAATATTTTACCTGCAATAGGAATAAATATAATCATTGCTATCATAGTAGGAATAAATAAAGCAGCAGCGGTACTACTTGGCATATTAAAATATTGACTTAGAATTGTAACTTGGAAGAAATGTAAAGCCGTAACAAGAGTGGATATTGAAAAAAATGAAAATGATAGGATATAAAAACTCTTTTCCTTTAAAGCTTCATTAAGTGTTAGACCAAAAATTTTGTTATTTTTGCTAGTTTTTTTTGGATTTGAAGCCACTCCATCAGGAAGCATATTAACATCTTCGGGTTTGTTTATTGCTAAAAAAATCAATGGTGGGAGCATTATTATCCATGTAGATAAACCAATAATCACCCAGGCTTGTCTCCATCCATAATGAGTGATTAAAAAATCAGAAATTGGAGGATGCAAGCCCATAGATATAGCAAAACCTAATCCCATTAACCCTAATGCAAAGCCTCGTTTTTTATCAAACCATTGGGTTATAATATTTGCAGAACCTAACATTAAAGATCCTTGACCAAAAAATCTTAAAAAACCAAAAGCAACAGCTAGCATCAGAAAATTGGCTGCGGCTCCAAATATCATACAACCAATTCCAAGTAGAATTATTGTGTAAATTAAAACTATTCTTGGTCCATATTTGTCAACTAATTTACCCATTTTAGGAAGCAAAAAAGCAGCAAATAAAGTTGCTATCATGTAGGCGCTTGTGATTGAAGTGCTTGAAATTTGTAAATCTTTTGAAATAACAGGAATAAAAGGACTAAATGTATGAGATTGCCCAGCACCGCTAGCAAAAATTCCTAAGCTCCCAATTCCTACAATAACCCAACCATAGAAAAATTTTTCATTAAATTTTTTGTAAAGTTTCTGATTAATTTGAGACATAGATTTACCTTAAAATTAATTTACATGTTAATTAATTAATAGGCAATTTGTTTTATTAATTTTAATTTTTACTTGCCTCAACAAGCATGTCGACAGCTTCTAATAAAGATCGGGATTTATCAAAATTTTCTCTATTTTCATTTGCTATAGGTGTTTTATTTGCTAAATCCATCATGTCTGCAGCTCCTTGATGAAATTTAGGTGTAAGATTTATTTCGTTATAAGTATTGGCTATTTCTAACATTTCTCCACCCCATCTTTCTGCATCTAGGGGTATTTTTGGAACCATATTTTCCATAGCTTCTAAAATGTTTGGTTTGCTATATTTGAGTTCGTCAATATATTCATCAAATAAATTTAATTTTCTTGACGCTGTAATGACTGCTGCGTGCAAAGCAAATGTTCCTTTTGTAGCACTTGCATATACCATTTTCATTGCAGACGCCTTACCGATTTCATCTCCAATGATTTTTACTACAAGTCCTTTCCCATCTATAATTTTTAATTTGTCAGCATGTTTACCAGATAGATATAATCTTGTTTGACCATTTTCTATTAAAGGGTTTAATCCTATTATTCCACCATCAACAAAATTAAAATATTTTTGCGATAAACTATCACCAATTTTAATTGAAGTTTTAGGTGAAATAGCATTACAGTCAACATATGTTATGACTTTATTTATATTACTTTTTATGCAAGCCTCATTTACTACACTAGCTTGAGAGACAGCAAATTCAGGGGGTAAAATAGATAATATGATATCTACTTCATTTAGCAGATTTTCAAGATTGTCAGTATCATTAATGCCTGATTTTTTTGCTAACAACTTTGTTCTTTCAGATCTATTTTTTAGACATGTAAAAACATTAAAACCGTTTTCTAAAAGAGCTTTGCCGCAACCATGTCCCATGTCGCCAGGCATTAAGATGCCTATATTTGGTAATGGTTTCATGAAAAATTATTTTTCCATAGGACCATTGTTTTTTTCCCAATCACCAATGCCACCGGCATTTTTAACATTTTGATATCCCATTTCTTTCATTGTCTTACCTGTAAGTGCAGCTTGGCCTCCTGCACCGCAAATTAGAATTATTTCATCCTCTTTTTTAAGGTTTGGGTTGTAAATAGCAGTTGAATCATCTGCAATAAATTCTATCATTCCTCTTGGAATTCTTAATGCATTTTTTATTGTACCGGTTTTATCTATTTCAGCACTATCTCTCACATCTACAAATGTTGCACTATTAGATTTGTGTTTTTCTATTGCTGCGTTTGTATCTATTTTTTCTACTTCTGAATTTGCTTCACTCATATATATTTTAGCTGTTTTCATTTAATTCTCCATTTTATTATTTTCAATTAATTATACCCATATCAAAGGGTTGAGTTACCCCCAAAGTCATCCAACAATTTTGACATTTTGAATTTAATTTTGCTCTCCCCAAATGCCAAAAAATTTTATATCTTCTATTATTTTTACTATCAAGTAATACTTCTATTCTAGCTTCTTTTTTATTTTCTAAAAGAAGTTTTATTTTAAAAAATTTTGAATTTAATAATTTGTCATATGGTTTATTTTTAATCATCTTTACAAAATAATTAAAAGGACCTGTGTGTTTTTTGTTTTCTGGATGAGCAAAAATCCAACATTGATATATTCCCTTGTTATCTGAAGAGTTAGCTTGGAGGGAAGTTAATTGAATTTCAACTACATCAGATGCAGAAAACTTATCATTTGGCATAATGTCAGCATATAGTTTTTTGCCATATAATGAGGAAAAGAAGATAAAAAATAAAATTGTAAATAATTTATAATATCTCAAAATTTTAAACCCTTTAAATTTTTATTATTATTATTATATCAGCACAATATGAAAATGAAAAAAAATTATAGAGGATTAAAATGAAAAATATTTCAAAATTTGTATTAATTTTTTTTGGATTATTAATACTAAATAGTACTTCAAATGCTTTTGCAGCAAGTTCAGGATCATCTTCAACCAGCATCATGAAATCATCTGATTATTATGCTGCAAAAGATTTGATAAAAAAAGGGGATTATAAAGAAGCTATCTCAATATTAAAAGGCTTGGAAAAGCAAACACCAAAAGATCCAGATGTTCAAAATTATTTAGGTTTTTCTTATAGAAAGTTAGGTGATTTAAATCTTGCTGCCATTCATTACAATGAAGCATTAAATTTAAATCCAAAGCATAAAGGAGCTTTGGAATATCAAGGAGAAATGTATCTAACTATGGATCAAATAGATAAAGCAAAAGAAAATTTGAAAAAACTAGATAAAATATGTTTTCTTGGTTGTAAAGAAATGGAAAAATTAGAATTAGCTATTAAATTGAAATTAAAAGGTGTAAAAAGTAAATATTAGAAATAATTAATTATGTTACCTTTTGAAAAATTAAATATTGATGAAATAGTTTCAGAGATTAAGGATGAAACATTATTAGGAATACCGGCTGATTATTCAGGTGTTCCTATGACATTCACAAAAGAACTTATAAAAAAGAAAGTAAAAAATTTGAAACTTTATTGTTTACCTTTAACTACAATTCAAGGAGATATGTTAATAGGTTCGGGGTGTGTTGATGAAATTGAAGCTGCCGCAGTTAGTCTAGGTGAATTTGGTCAGGCTCCAAGGTTTCAAGATGCAGTAATTAATCAAAGAATTAAAGTTAAAGACTCTACTTGTCCTGCTTTGCATGCTCAACTGCAAGCAACAGAAAGATCAGTTCCTTTTATGCCTTTAAGAGGAATTGTAGGGTCAGATTTATCTAAATATAGAAATGATTGGCAAATTATAAAAAATCCAATGAAAAATTCTGGAAAAGAAGGTGAAGAAATTATTTTGTTACCTGCTGTCCAACTAGATGTTTTAGTATTTCATGCTTCAAAAGCAGATAGAAATGGGAATATTCAAATAGGTAGAAGAAGAGAATTAGCTACTCTAGCTCATGCCTCAAAAAAAGTATTTGTAACAGTTGAAGAGTTTGTAGAGGAAGATTTTTTTGAAAATGAGGTTAAAGCATCAGCTACCTTACCCGCATTATATGTTGATGGAATAGCTGAATCTAAAAATGGTGCCTGGCCATGCGGTTTGACTGGAAAATATGAACCTGATTATGAAGAATTAAAAACATATGCTTTTGCTGCAAGAAACCAAAATTCATTTGAATCCTATATGAAAGGTTTTTTGAATTCAGAAAACTTACAAGCTGCTCAGTGAGCAAATCTGAAATAAAACTTGAAGAAATTTTAATTAGCATTTTGTGTGATTTGTTAAGTGAAGACAATCATGTTGCTGTTGGAGCGGCTTCACCAATACCAGGAGCTGCAGCACTGCTTGCCAAAGAGGAACAAAAACAAATGCAAAAAAGGTTAAGAGTAACTATTTTGCATTCATTGCGCTTTAATAACTTTACAGATGGAGCGAGAGAACTATTTGATTGTGCCGCTCAAGGAAGGATAGATACTTTTTTTCTGGGTGGAGTTCAAATTGATCAAGAAGCAAATATAAATTTAGTGGGTACAGGTCAATATCCAAAATTAGATAAAAGATTTTCTGGCTCATTTGGGTCAGCTCTAATGTATTATGTGATTCCTAAGGTAATTTTATTTAGAGAAGAACATTCACCGAGAACATTAGTTAAAAAAGTAGATTTTATTTCAGCACCTGGGGTTTCTAAAGAAAGTTTGTATCGTCCTGGTGGTCCTAAATATTTGTTGACAAATAAGGCTTTGTTTAGTTTTAACAAAAATAACAAAAGGTTTTGTTTAGAAAAAACAGCTCCTGGTATTAATCAAAGCGATATAAAAAAACTAACAGGTTTTAAATATGATCTAAATACTTCAATCAAAAATTTCATTTTACCTTCTAAAAGTAGACTGAAGATTTTAAGAAAAATAATAGCTCCAATGGTTTCAGAGTTTTACCCTCATTTTGCCAAAAAAATATGGTCTAATTAACTTTTTTTAACTTCATTTCTCGCCAAGCTATGTAAGAAGTAGAGCCTAGAATTAAAGTCCCGCCTAACCATAATGTGATTTCTGGTGTTTCTACAAATAAAGTATAACCTAGTAAAGTAGCCCAAATCAGCCTTAAAAAATCAAATGGAATTAACATAGCTACTTCTGCATGTTTGAATGCACTGTTCATCAAAGTTTGTGCTAAAGTACCTGCAAAAGATATAAATAACAAAATTATAATCTGATGTATGGTTGGGGTTACCCAAACAGGTATAGCGACAAATAACGTAGCTGGTATTAGTCCTATACCTGCATATAAAGATATCGTTATAGCATTATCAGTTTTTGTAAGTTGCTTAATAAATATTAAACATATGGACCATAAAAGAGATGAAAATATTATTAAAATTGAGCCAATTTGAATCGAAATATCTGGTCTCAAAACAATTAAAGTTCCAATGAATCCAATTATTAAAGCGCTAAACCTTCTAATCCGTATTTTTTCTTTTAAAAATAATATAGATAAAATTGTTGCAAAGATTGGAACAGTAAATCCAAGTGCTGTAGCTTCAGCCAATACAGTTATACTTAACCCATAAAAAAAACAAATTAATGCAACAGAGTTTAATAAAATTCTATAAATTTGAATTTTAGGTTGTTTGCTGACAAAAACATTGCGAGTATTACTTAAAATAATAGGTGCAAGGACTATAATAACAAATGCATTGCGAAAAAAGGCTATTTCAAAAGGATGAATTTCTTCAGAAAGATATTTTACAGTACCATGCATCATCACAAAGCAAAAACCAGATACAATCATAAGTATAATTGCAAAAACATTTTTCGGAATGCAGTTTATCTCGTGACTTAAACGGGAAATTATATTTGAAAAAAAAATCAATTTTTAAAGTATCAAAAGTTCTATTGATTTTGTCTATTCTTAATTAAATTCTCAACTACTGTTGGATCAGCTAGAGTTGATACATCTCCTAGTTCTTTGTACTCGTTAGCTGCAATTTTTCTTAAAATCCTTCTCATAATTTTACCTGACCTCGTTTTAGGTAATTGAGGAGAAAATTGAATTAAATCTGGTGTAGCTATTGGACCTATCTCTTTTCTTACCCAATTTTTTAATTCATTTAACAATTCTATGCTATCATCTGTGCCAACATTTAAAGTTACATATGCATAAATCCCTTGACCTTTAATGTCATGAGGATATCCAACTACAGCAGCTTCAGCAACATCATTATGAGCAACTAAAGCCGATTCCACTTCAGCAGTTCCCATTCTGTGACCTGATACATTGATTACATCATCAACTCTACCTGTTATCCAATAGTATCCATCCTCATCACGTTTACATCCATCTCCAGAGAAATATCTGCCAGGAAAGGTTTTAAAATAAGTATCTATAAATCTTTGATGATCACCATAAACAGTTCTCATTTGTCCTGGCCAGGACATTTCTATGCATAAATTCCCTTCATTTGCACCGGTTAGTTCGTTGTTATCACCATCTACTAATATTGGCTTGATACCAAAAAAAGGTTTTGTAGCTGATCCTGGCTTTGTTTCTGTGGCCCCTGGCAATGGTGTTATTAAAATACCCCCAGTTTCTGTTTGCCACCATGTATCAACGATAGGACAGTTATTTTCACCGATGACTTCATTGTACCAATTCCAAGCTTCTGGATTTATTGGTTCACCAACAGTACCTAGTATCCTTAGACTTTTTCTACTAGTTTTTTTAACTGGTTCATCCCCTTCGGCCATTAAGGCTCTTATCGCAGTTGGTGCAGTGTAAAAAATATTTACCTTATGTTTATCTACAACTTCCCAAAATCTGCTAGAAGATGGATAGTTTGGTACCCCTTCAAACATTAGTGTAGTAGCACCATTTGATAGAGGACCATAAACGATATAAGAATGCCCTGTGACCCACCCGACATCAGCTGTACA
>CEVZ01019884.1_pt1 | contig 14113 bp, 6 predicted proteins | sample 361371 | NCBI WGS metagenome assembly CEVZ01 (sample SAMEA2620217, study PRJEB7988) | marine metagenome | isolation source: saline water (ENVO:00002010), including
TGGCTGAATGGTATTGCCGTAGGTTGCGCGCCGAATTAGATCGAGCGCATCCGGTCAAAGCCGAACTGAACGATGTTCGACTCGGTTTAGCGGTTGACGCCGAAGCCACGTTGCAAGATGACTTTGGAATGTTTAAGCCAGACTCAACAGAAATTTGGCGAGCTGAAGCATTCACTGTGTTACAGGAAGACGATGCTCCTTTGTCGCAGAAGGAGCCCACATGGTCTGCGTTCGGGATGGACTCCGGTTTCTTGGGTGGCCGTTTCGACTTGGTAATCTGGGACGACGTTTACGATCCACGCAAAATGCGTTCCGCAGAAGCACGAGAAGATATGCGAAGGTGGTGGGATGAAGTCGCAGAAACCCGGCTCGAGCCTGGAGGACTACTTATCCTCCAAGGGCAACGCATGTCCGCGGATGACATTTACCGGTACGCACTTGATAAAGTCGCTCCCCCAGACGAAATCGAATTGGAAGACTTCGATCCAGAAGACGCCCCGGAGGATTGGCGGAAATATCATCACATCAGCTATAAAGCGCATTATGAAGAACTTTGTTCGGGCGATCACAAGACTCCAAGCTCACCCTGGCCCGAAGGGTGTTTACTTTACCCTCGAAGACTCCCGTGGAGAAAACTCCGACACATAAAAGCCCAAACCCCAGACCGGTTTGAGGTTTTGTACCAACAGTCAGATGTAAACCCTGCTAGCGTTCTAGTAGATCCTTTATGGGTAAGTGGCGGTGTCGGCAAAGACGGCGTTGACTATGTAGGGTGTTGGGATAACGACCGCGATTTGTGGGAGATTCCTTTCGGTGTTTCAGGCGAACTATTTGTTGTGGCTACAGCAGATCCGTCGCCAGCTAACTATTGGGCAATCCAGTGTTGGGCATATAACCCGGAAACCCAGTTCCGGTATTTACTGGAATCCTACCGACGCAAAATGGATGCGCCGTCCTTCCTAGATTGGAACCACAACGAACAACGGTTCACTGGGATAGCGGAAGAATGGTGGCAAATAACAAACGATATGGGGCGACCCATTACGCATTGGATTATTGAAGCCAATGCTGCACAAAAATTTATTCTCCAATACGATCACTTCAAACGGTGGGCTGCGATGCGCGGTGTCGAACTTGTTCCGCACTATACGCATTCGAGAAACAAAGGCGACCCAAAATACGGGGTGCAAATGCTTGCTCCGTTATGGCGCGTTGGCAGAGTGCGTTTGCCCGGTAAACAAAGGACGGAAGCGCGCCCCCATTCGCTTCTTTTAGTGAACGAAGTAACTCGTTGGAACCCAGAAGGAACTGGGGCTCGCACGGATGACTGTGTTATGGCACAATGGTTCCTAGAACATAATTTAGAAAAACTTTATGTGCCTCAAGCTGCGGGGGTGAAACAGTGGCGACCGTCATGGGTTTCGGGCCATGATATAGATGGCACCAGACTGTTCGCGAGGTCGTAGTGAAAACTGTTGAAGAAATAGTCGCCATTTATTCGGCGCGGTCCCAAGCGTCCGACGACATGAAGTCGAGAATGCGAAATTTGCGTGACTATTACAACGGGGATGTAATCGTACCGTTACCAGAATTGGATTCTGATGAACAGTCGGCTGTAGCTAACTTGTTAGCACAAGGGCTTGACCAAACAGCGATGCGTATAGCGTCTACTCGTCCCGACATTTATTGTCCCCCAACAGACCCGGCGAAGAAACGTTCTCGAGATAACGCAAACATTCGCCGTAAAGCTATTTTTGGTTGGTGGGAAAACAGTCGGATGGATCTTCAGCTCGCTAAACGGGCTCGCCATCTTATTGGTTATTCAACAACGATTACTCAACTCAGGTTTAACCCTAAGACTGGTTGCCCTGAATGGCATTTGCGTGACCCGTTGACTGCGTATCCGGCGACACTTCTCGGTGTTGACGATATGCGTCCCCGTGACGTGGTGTTCGCATATGAACGCCCTCTCGGATATTTGCGGGCGATGTACCCAGATGTGGCACGAACATTTGAATCGGACAGTGGCGCAGGGAACGATCAAGCAATCGAAATGATTGAATACGTTAGCGACGAAGAACAAGTTCTGATCGCTATGCGAGGCCCAGTGAAAACCGGGCTGTTTCCTACATCCACCAACTCTGACGACAATGTAGTTGTGGAACTTGAACGTGCCGTTAACCCTATGGGGCAATGTCCTGTTGTGTGTGCTGAACGGATAAGCCTTGACGATGCTCAAGGCCAGTTCGACGGTATTCTCGGCATGTACCAAATGCAAGCCCGCTTAATGGCGCTTGAAGTTATTGCCGTGCAGAAAGGTGTGTTCCCAGACACATGGTTGATTGGCCGTCAAGGAGAAACACCACAAATCGTGAACCCTGCCGATGGTTTAACCGGCGAAGTTGGTGTGGTGCGTGGTGGGGATCTCCGCGACATGCAGATGCAACCTGGCTACATGACGAACCCAGCGATTGACCGTTTGGAACGGGCGCAGCGTTTAACCGCTGGTATCCCACCAGAGTTCGGGGGCGAATCAAGCACTAACATTCGTACCGGTCGTCGAGGCGACGCTGTGCTTTCCGCGGTAGTTGACTTCCCGGTGCAAGAATCACAGCGGATTATGGCCCGCAGTTTGCAGGAAGAAAACAAACTTGCTGTAGACATGGCAAAAACGTATGCCGGTCGCAAAGGCAAATCGTTCTATGTGACAACAAAGAACGCTAAAGGCCGAGTGGATTACACACCGAACGACAACTTTGATTCAACAGACAACGTAGTGTCCTACTCTCAAGCAGGGGCGGACATCAACAATCTTGTCATAGGGGGCGGACAGCGAGTCGGTATGGGTACCATGTCGAAACGTTCGTTTATGGCGATAGACCCACTTGTTGAAGACCCAGAGTTTGAGCATGATTCGGTCATAGCTGAACAGTTGGAACAAGCATTGCTTATTTCTATACAGCAGCAAGCTTCGGAAGGAATTATTCCTCCGGCAGATCTTGCTCGCATCATGGAACTTGTTTCTAACGACCAAATGGAATTGGCAGAAGCAGTAGACAAAGTTCAGCGAGAAGCACAAGAACGTCAATCCACAATGGTTGAAGCTACAGCGCCAGAAGCACAACCTGGGTTAGCTCTTCCCGGTATGGGAGCTGAAGCTATGGGCGCACCAGTAGCAGAAGAAGAGGCCGGTCTAGGACAACTGTTAGGGGCTTTGTAATGCCAAGAAAAGGTCAAGGACAAAAAATTCAGACTGCTACCGGGCAGCAATATGGTCAAGCAGCAGAACAAGAAGAAGCGCAGCGGGCAATGCCGCTTCCGAAAGTTGTGACACCTTCACCTGGTGAAGCCGGTGCGTTTACTCGACCAACAGAGCGACCTAACGAACCAATTATGACTCCAGGGCCAGGTTTACCCCCACGGGTTGTGTCGCAACAAACAAACGAAGCAGTCGCAGCGTTGACACCGTTACTTGAAATGGTTGCTTCGCAACCGTTTGCTTCTGAAGAAACAAAAAAGATTGTAAGGCAAATACGATTCTCTAACTCCAACCCCGGATTGCAGTAATGGGGAGCCCTGATTTTTTTGGCAGGCTAGGCCAAATAGGGGGGGCAGTTCTGGATCACGGTGCAGCGTGGGGGGATTTTATTGGTGACGTGGTTCGTTCGCCAGTAGACATATATGAAGACGGTTTTACGGAAACACTTCTCAAAATAATTCAGGAAGACGTTATCGGCGGTTTAATGATGACCGCTATCGGCCCTGAAGGTATCGGTGGGGAAATCATTGAAGGTTTGCCGGGTGCAGTTAAAGAACCTGTCAGTTCTGCGGTAGGTGTTTTGGGGCAGGTGGATGCGTGGCAAGACAAATGGATAGAACGCCCACTTGCTTTTATGGCTATGACACCGTTAGGGAGAATGACTCTCGGTTTGCCTAATGCCATGCTTGGGGGCGGATTCGATTCTTTGGCTACAGGTCTTACCGGGTTTTTTGATTATCGTTCTTACCAAACAGCGTGGGATATTGCTGACGGAAATTACGAAGGTCCCATTGAACTGTACAACTCGCCTCTCAGTTTGGGACGTGCAGTTGCGCTTTCAACTCTCAACGTTGACCTTTTAGATCCTCGAGCCATTGAAGAAGCCCAACAGTCGGCAGCGTTTAATCTTATTTCTGGTGCAGTTGACTTTGGCGAAACCCTGTTTCTTGACCCGTTGTTGATTGTTGGAAAACCCGCACAGTTAGCTAGAGCCGGAAAACTTGTTGTCAGCGCTGGGACAGATGTCCCGCAAGTGTTGCGTCGCACAGGACGTTTAGGTTCGGATTTAAGACCTGAACGCAGTCTTACCGACTGGACACGAAGAGAAGGCAAATGGGGTTGGACTAACAAGCTTGACGAAATTGATCCTGGGGCTGCTTCTAATTTCATGTCTCAAAGAGCTATGGAAGTAATCAATTCCAAAAACTGGATCAAGTTGAACGCAGCGATAGAAGCGCTTCCTATTTCAGAAAAAATCCGTGAAGCCGTCAAAGGCACAACGGAATACAACGATTTGATTGCGGAAAGAGCAACAGAGATTCGCAAACTTGTTGGCCGAAAAAAACTGAATGAAGATGTGTCGTTAGCGTTTTCGCAAGCAACAAACGAAACAATGCGGACAAACCATTACCTTTACATGATGGGGCATAAGGGGGCTGTTCAAGCTGCCCAGAATGCGGCGACGCAAATGGCGGTTGGTTTGCGACAAACCATAGGGTCAGATGATGCTTCGCTGCTAGACGAGTTAACTGATGTTGACAACCAGATCGAGGATCTTCGCCAACAAATACGCGACGATAAAGAAAGAAGTTGGAAGGCGCAAGAAGCAGACCCCGACGTAATAGTTTCGGATACAGCGGAGCGTGTCAGAAAAAGTCAAGAAGGACAACTCAAAGGATTAGTTGACCATCGGGATGGCTTGGTAGACCAAGTTCGGCAAGGAATGCAGTCAACTGGTGACTGGGATTTCGGGTTTGTGTTCGACATAAAAACTCGGTTCGATGCTCGCCAAATAGATGACTATTCGATTCGCACTAGTGGAGATAGAGGTGATTCTGTCGCCCGGTTTTTAGCTGCGAACGATAAAGAATCTTTAGATCTTGCTGATGCCGGGTTTGATAGGTGGATGCAAGATGCCGTAGACCCAACTGGGGTGGCGGCAGCTCAAGTATTGTTCCGGGGTCTTGGCAGCAGCGCAGACGATGTTAAAGAGTTGGTGCGTATCCCAACAGAAATTAATCGGCAAGTGTATGCACCGTTAGCTGCTAGGGCGGCTAACAACCCTGCTGGTTTCGCCATGAAAAAATTTGACACCGCTGCCAGGTGGACAAAAGACCGTCGAGTTTTTACTGTTATCAGTGACATGGTGGGTCAACGTTATGTTGACTTTGATGATTCTTCTCGAGCGGCAAACCAAGTGCAGCGTGTTGTGCGAGATTTTGCCCGTATCGAAATACGTGGAAAGAAATTGTTAAGTGAAGAACAAGCCGCCAAATTAGAGGGGCGTTACGCTTTACTTATAGACCCTGATGCTCGTCGAGCGTTTTTTGAGAGCATGGTTGGTGACTTTAACCAGCGGCTAGCAGACGCACTTGATGAAGGCAGCGGTAACTCTAAAGAAATTTTTGACGAGTTGCAGAAGAGGGTAACTGCGGCAGAGTTGATGCTTCAAAACGCTAAGTCTGCGGGCAAAGGAAAAACGGGTGCTTACGGTGACCGAGGGTTGGGTTCTCAACTCAGGTTTTGGGATGAAGAAAAAAGTGAATTTGTTGAAATAATTGTCAACCTAAGCCCACGCCAACTTGCTTCCTCCAAAATTGTTCCTCGTTACGATTTGATTCGCAGCGCTTTAAGGAAAGAAGGAGTGGACGCTGGCTATGGGGTTGTGCGTAGAAGTGTGGTTGGAAAGGGAACTCGCTTTGTAGGCAATTTGCCGTCTACGCAGTTCGTCAAATCTAAATCAGGGGACTTTCTGAACGGCGTCATGCAAGCGTGGAGGCCAGCAGTTCTTCTCCGACCGGCATGGCCGATGCGTGTTGTTGGTGACGAAATTCTTCGTGTCGGTTCAGTAGTCGGGGCGTTAGGCCAACTTGGGGCTCTTCGGCATGGCTTCTCTGACTACAGAGTTGAACTTCTCAAACGTAAAGGAATTGACGTTGAGGGGGACATGGTTGATGCGATGAAACGAGAACTTTTTCCTGACGCTTGGGACGCAGAAAAACAAGGGTGGGATATGAAAGTTCTTGAAGAATTGGGGGTTGAAGAGTTAGACGATTTCGGTGTGTATCAACGTTACGTTGATGAGATAGGCGAAGAAGAAACAACGAAACTTGTCCAACGGTTAATTCGTGAAGAATGGGGTACTGCTAGTAAGCAAAGAGGTTTGGCTATGCGAGCGCTGCTTGGGTATGCCGCTCTTGGCCCTGTTGGTGCAGTAGGCGGTTATGTGTTGGGGATGGCTTCTCAAAGCAGAACGGTTCGCCGGTTAGCTGAACGCAATTTGGCTACACGGTTCGCATCTGATCTTCGCCGTCAAGCCCATCTACTTGTTGAAGAAGCCAAAACTGCTAACCCGGAAAGAGCTGCTCAACTTCAACGAGCCGCTGATCTTCTTGAATCACAAACGCAAAGCCTTGAGCGTGTTTTGAGCACTCACTACAACGATGTTCCGGTAACACCAGAAGAGCAACTTGCTTTAGAAACAATGAATCGCGCTGGCGTGAAACTGGAGCAAGCAGGGAGAAACCCCACACTTATGGGTGGCGTTTTAGTGCGGAACGCTTTCGGTGATACGAGAGCTAACCAAGAAATTTGGCGCAGACGGGTTTCTGCTGACCGTTCCACTGCTCGACTATTGGAGCAAGGTTCGACTCGCGCTCGACGAGATATTGACCAAAACGTTTCTGCTGATTGGAAAACATACACTGTTAAAGAAGTCGGGGGGAATAAAGCCTACGGCAAAATATGGGATGAAACAGTTAACCGTCAATGGCGAGCTACGGGGGATAGCACATTACCTTCCAACGAGTATTTGAGACTTGTTTGGAACAACAACTCTGCTACATACGTTGACGAGCTTCGGAACTTTTTCCAAACTCGAGCAGGACGTGATGTTCTTGATGATTTAGGTATCCCAGATTCAGCGCAAGGCATTGACGAGTTTATTTCTGTTGTTCAGGAACAAACCGAAAACATGCTGCCTCGCACATTGAACGACGGCACTGTGATTGATGAGTTTGTTGAGTTCAGAGAAAAACTTGCTAACGGCGAAGAAGTTTTTTGGGATGATGTCAAAAACGTTTTGAAAGATTCTGAACGTGGAGTTGAAATACGTTTAGATCGGGACATAGAACAAATTTATGGTCCCGCTGCGGCTTTAACTCCGCAAGGCAAAATTGCTGGTTATAACGATAGTCTCTATGACTTCACACAAAAAGCTTTCGATACGTTAGCAACTCTTCCAACAGACAACCTGACTCGTAATCCTCTTTTCCGGCACCATTACCAAACAGAAGTTGCACGACGACTTTCAACGTATTGGGATGAAGTGGCAGGGGAATACATTATTACTCCTCAAGCCTTAGGGAAAATAGAAGCGGCGGCACGAGTTAAAGCGTTAGACGAAGTTCGTTACATGCTGTACGACTTGACTGAATCTACTCGACTTCAAGAACTAGTTGGGGTGCTTGCACCGTTCTATGGGGCGTGGCAAGAAGTTATTACCAGGTGGACTGGTATTGCCGCAGAAAACCCAATGTATGTTGCCCGAGTGTTGGATCGTTTCCATGCGATACCGGTCACTAAAGATGACGAAGGCAACGAATACATGGTGTTTAAGATGCCTGAAATTGTTGGCGCTATAGCCAATATCGGTGATTTACCTGGCGCTGGTGCGTTAACGAATCCTCTCGTTGGTCAACAAATGCACTTCAGCAAAGACGGCATGTCGATGATGGCGGCTGGAGGTCCAGGGCTCGGGCCGGTAGCAATGATTCCTCTTACGGAAGTTGTTATATCGGAACCAGAGTTGTATGACGCATTAGACCAGTTCTTCCCATTTGGGATTGCTCAAGGAACAGACCCAGTATCTCGGGCAGCTCCACAACTGTTCCCGACGTGGATGAGGCGCTTCACTGACGCAGTAACAGATGGTCCAGAAAGCCAGCGTGTGCAGTTGGCTATTGCTAGAGACAAAGAAATCCGCTTGCGTCAAGAACCAGCGTTAAACGCAGATTTCCCTAACCGGTTTGTTGAACTTCTTGCGACAGACCGGGCAACGTTGGAAGGCGAAATTGCTTCCGAAGCAAAGTCCTTGTTAATTGCTCGAGCGTTTGCGTCAACAAGTATGCCAACGTCTTTAAGAGTTGCTTCGCCATACCAATTCTACATTGACCAGTTGAGAGCGTTACGGGAACAAGATTCTTCTACCGCTAATGAACGGTTTATTGCTGAGTATGGTTCAGAGTTTTGGGCTTTAACAAACCGGATGACAAAATCACGTAACGGTGTTGCTCCAACGTTGGAAAGCATGGAAGCGTATGAAGAAAGTGGACTAAAAAAACTTGTTCAGCAATACCCTGAGCTGGGGGGACTTATTACGGGTTCGTACGGTTCTGCGACTACTGGCAAGTTCCACGAAGCGGTTTACCGTAAACAACAATCCACGCCGATAAGTCCTGGTTCGCAAACCAAAATGCGTGAACGGGTTCCTTTAGGGGAATTTGTTGAAGCGACAGATGTTGCACAGTTCTGGGCAGAACTTGGCGAGGTTTACGATATTCGTGACGCAGAGTTACGTCGTCGAGGATCTCTTGGTGGTTCAATAAAAATTTGGCATAACCCAGACATTCAAGAATGGGTGCAAGCTCGTGTTGTTGAAATAGCAGGAGCGCACCCTGCGGGTTGGCAGGCTTACAATCAGCGAGACAAGTTGAAAGATGTGAAACTGTTTCAAGGGTTGCACGCGATTACTCAAAACCCGACGTTGCTTCAACGCCCAGAAATTCAAGTTCTTGTAGATTATTTAGCAGATCGTAAACAAGCAATCGGAGAGTTGAAAGAACGTAAAGATAGAGGACAGCCGGGGAGTTTGTCAGCGAAAGCTAATGCTGATGTTGCTTTCTGGTGGGAAGAAAAACGAATTAACTATAGGGGGATTGCAGAGTTTGCGTCGATTTTTGATCGGCTTTTAGAATTTGATGATTTAGACCCGAAGACTTGGGATATCGCTTTATCGGAGGCAACATAATGTCAGGATCGGAATTTAAGCGGGAAAGAGATGAGGCTGCTAACAGGGGGATACTGCCTCAATATTTTGAGAATCCAGAAGACCCCGTTCTCGGTACCACTGATCCCATATACCGTGGAATCATTGGAGGGGCAGCAGGTCAACGACAGGTCGAAGAAAATTTTCCTGAACGAGGCATTTTTAGAGAGTCCGATTTACGAGACTATTACCTGGGGTTGTCTGTCGAAGACCAAAAAAGGTTTGCCCAAGTTTTGTTTGCTAGAGATCATATGGACAAAGCCGACATTGTTGAGATTGAAGACATTTACGATCCACTCAATGTTGCGATAGGGATGGAACATGCAGCTCAGACGGCTGCTTTCAATATGAAGATGGGAACCGAAGTTTACGATGAAGGAATCCCTACGCTTGGAAAGGGCTTTCAAGATTTCACTCAAGAAGAGTTTGAGGGGGCGGTGCAAGAATTTTTGGACGGCGAAGTAGGGGCAGCAATAGATCCTGCGTTGGTTGAAGAAATGTTCAAGTCTACTTACGGAAGCGAAACAGGCGAAGTTGCTTCAGCTAAAGAAACTAAAGCATTTATGAAAGGCATTTACGCAAAAAACAAAGATCTAAGCCTTCAAGAATTGTCGGCTCGAGCGAAACAATCTATTAGAGCAAACCCCCAAAATCAGAAGCTTTTGAAAGTAATGGACAAAGCAAAAGCGGTTGACAAAGTGCGGTCTTTGATTACCCAGTTATGAGGCATTAATGAAACCCGAAACTAAAGGAACAATGAGTTATGAAGACCGTCGGCGGTTCGCTGTCGGTGTTCTTAAAGGAATCGCTGCGCCGGTAACTGCTGGCAACGTCGAATTTTTGTTGGCGTGGATGTCAAGAGAAAACACGGCTGCAAAAAATAATCCTTTAGCCACGACATTTCCGTCGGATGGGTGGACTGCGTTTAACTATCAGAAAAAAGATGGGAAGTTTGTTTTAGACAGAAACGGCGACAGGATACCTCTTGTCAAGAATTACCCGTCTTTCGACGAAGGTGTTCGTTCTACCGTTGTTTCTCTTCTCGGATACAGCGAGGGGAAATTGGGGGTACATGACTATTCGGCTGTTGTAGAGGAACTTCGGTCTGGGACTACCCCTGAACAAGTTTTAAGTAATCCGCGAGCTGTTGAACAAATTGGTACTTGGGGGTCGTTTGAGAGCCGAGATGGTTTCGGTGCCGAAGACACTTGGGGGTTCACACTTGAAGAATTGGAAGCGCTTCCGCCTGGTGAATTAGAAGCGTTGAACACAACGACGTTGCGCCCCATTCCGGGTTACGAGTTTCCTGACCCAACAACGTCGATTGCTGTTGAAAAGAGTGGGTCACCTGAAGGTGCCGATGTAGAACAATGGCCTGACGTTCAAAGCGGTCGCGATACGTTAAACGAGTTTGGGGAAAAAGATTTAGGTGAAGGGGAAAGTCGCGCTTTAAGATCGGCGCTTGGCTTGCCTGGGGGAGATGAGTATTCGGGGCCTATTCAAAGCGACCATGATCCTCGCATGATGGAAAGAATTGAGCGGGGAATTGGGCCAGACGAAACTCTGTTAGGCGAAGAACAAAGTTCTGAGTTGCAACAAACCTTAGCTTGGTCAGCTTTCGAGGAGCTGAGTGAACGTCTAAAAACAGAACAAGACCCAGGGGTTCGGGAACAACTTCTAATTCGACTTCAAGAAGTAGCTCAAGAAATAATACTTGAGCGAGACAAGTTGAATGAGTTTGGCGAAATTGAAATGGGTGAAGCCGAAAGCGCTCTTTTCAAAGAAAGTCTTGAAAGCGCTACTGGGCCAATGGTGTTGGACTATTACATAGATGAAGACACCGGAGAAAAAGTCTATTTTGAATCTATTTCTTGGGATGAAGAAACCAGCAATGCGTTTCTGGAAGCTTTAGGTACCGGAGAAATAGATCCCGAAACAGAAGATCTGATTCGGGAAACGTTCGGAAGTATGACGTTTTTTGAACAAAACACCCCAGAATTTATGATCGACACTGACGGAGATGGGGAAGGCGATCAGAACATTATTGATTGGATTGCCGCTAACCCGAATAAAACAGACGGTCAAATTTTGAATGCCCTTCGCTCAGTTCCTTGGTTCAGAGAGAACGGTCCAACCGCTCGACAGTTCGACCTTGACTATTTCAAAGAAGGCGACGCTGGCAAAGATGCGCTAATCGAAACTCAACGAGATCTCATTCTTCAAGAAGCTCGCCAAATAGGTTTCAACTGGCTGATAGACAACCCTGATTTGTTAAACGATCTTGCCTACGAAGCAAGCCGGTTCGGTTGGTCAGACATAGACCGCAAACGGGCTCTTGCTGGGTTAAACACTTTTGAAGCTAGCGAACTTAAACGAGGAAAGATTTTGGCTAACCGCCAAACAGTGTTAGATACGGCTGCTCGGTATTACGTTCCGGTAGGGGAGAAAGCAGCGAACGACATTGCTTGGAGTATTTACAAAGGCGAAGAAACTACTGGTTCAATGGAAGCAATGTATCGGGAGCAGGCTAAAGGTATGTTCCCGACGCTTTCAGGTTTGATCGACCAGGGGGTTTCACCGCAAGCATATTTCAGTCCGTATAAAGAAAAGATCGGCCAGTTGCTTGAACGTCCCGGTGATTCTATTGATTTGATGAACGACCCCAGGTTTCAAGCAATCATGTTTCCTGAAGCGGGGCAAGGTCCGTTGAGTCTTTACCAAACGCAACGATATATTCGGCAGTTACCCGAATGGCGCTATACGAAGAACGCTGATGAAGCGGCTCGACGTATGGTTAACAACATCGGGAAAATGATGGGAGTGGTGGCACGCTAATGGCTACGATTCGGATACGACTTTTAGAAAACGGCGGCTGGGAACAGGTTGTAGCTAACGAACCGGATTACGAAACGGCGTTAGAAGTTCCTGCTCCTAGAACTATTGAAGGGACTCGGCTTGAAACCGGTGCCATGTTTGGGGGGACATCTGCCCCAGGGGTTTTAGACGTTAACGAGGACGAAGCAAGAATTTCGACAGGAGTCGCACAGTTCGGGTTAACTCCCTCCTACGCCCCTTCTGCGGCTACTACCCCAACGACAGCAGTAGACAACATTCCGCTACCTGAATCAATAGAAATACCTGATTTTAATTTAACTGGGCCTCCCAGCGAATCAGTTCGAGCGATCCAACAACAACTGATAGAAGCTGGGCTTTTGGAACCTGGTCAAGACGACGGCTATTTTGGCCCAATAACTTATGCGGCAGCGGAACAATTCAATTTGGATCAGCAGACTGGCTACCAGCAGCAAGTGGACGCAGCTAGGGTACTGCAACAGCAGCAAGACCTTATTAATACACAGTTGCGGTCAGACTACGAGAATTTGTCTTCCAAGTTCCAAAATTTGTTGGCACGTTTCAACGAAGAAGAACTTCGAGGCACACAAGACATTTACGACACTTTGCATTCTTTATTTGTTGTGGAACTTGGGTTACCTGAAACGTTGATGGACGGGGTAATGCAGCGACTTATTGACGGTGATTCTGATTTAGCGGTTGCTCAATGGTTGAGAACAACACCTGAATACAAAACCCAGTTCCCTGAAATGGAACGCAGAGCAGCACTTGGTCTTCCCCGCATCAGTGAAGGAGATTCACTGGCTCTACGTCGAGCGTACCGTTCAAGTTTGCGTCAAGCCGGAATCGACCCAATCTATTACGACGAACCTATTGATTTTGTTGAATGGATTGTCGGTGACGTTTCTGAAGCAGAACTGCAAACAAGAATAGGTATAGGTGAAGCAGCGTTACGTCAAGCAAACGCGATGACGAAACAAATGTTGAAAGACCTATACAACATAGACGAACCAGATTTGTTGGCGTACTACTTGAATCCTCTTCGCACTAAAGACATTTTTGAAGCCAAACTCCAACTCGAGTCAGCCGGTATTTCCGCAGCAAGTCTGCGTTCAACTGGGGAAGCTTTAGGTGTTGGAACGGCAGAAAGATTACAAAGTTCGGGTGTCACCAGTAAAGAAGTTGAACTTCAATTAAGCCGGAGAGCAGCGCTATTAGATGACTTGTTGGGAAGTGAAGGGGTTTCAGCCGACACATTGGCAGAAGGCCAATTTGGTACTGATGCAGATGCGGTAACAGCGATGCGTCGAGTAGGCGAAGAACGTTTAGCTCCTTTCCAACGTCAAGGCGGAGGTTTGAGAGGCAGCATGGGCGAAAATATCAGCTTGGGGACCGCTCAATAGTTGCATAAAATATTTAGATTGCTGTATCCTGATTTTTGTTGATCGGCCCCTGCGGGGCGAGCTGTTTGACACCCCTCCATTTCGGTACCACCGCCGAGATGCGTATAGGTCAGGTGAGTGACATATGACAGATTCCGACTCCACTTACGGTGAAGAAGGTGCTGACAGTTCAACCGAATCGAAACCTAATTGGCGACGTGACTTAGAGAACCGGGTGAAGGAAGCTGAGGCGAGAGCAGCAGCAGCCGAAAGCAGACTCTCTGGGTACGAACGTCAAGACACATTCCGGTCAGCCGGGATTGATCTCGACGATCCACGTTCTCAATATTTTATGAAAGGTTACGAAGGTGAAATGGATGCAGATGCTATCCGCGCAGAAGCGGAGGCCGCTGGGTTCATGGGATCAGATGCTTCGGCGTCAGCTCCCCCTTCACCGATGATGCAAAACACTCTTTATGCAGAGGAACGCATCACTGTAGCTGGCGAAGGTGGAGATCCGGTATCCCAAGCCGACCTAAATGCTCGTATCGCAGCGACGAAGAACCCAGAGGA
>CEVZ01030906.1_pt1 | contig 14089 bp, 10 predicted proteins | sample 361371 | NCBI WGS metagenome assembly CEVZ01 (sample SAMEA2620217, study PRJEB7988) | marine metagenome | isolation source: saline water (ENVO:00002010), including
AGAAAACAAACTGAAAATTCAAAAAAACGTTTACAAATCATGGAATCAACCAATGATGGCTTTGTAATCTCTGATGAAGATTTAAAGCTAAGAGGACCAGGTGAATTTTTTGGAATTAAGCAAAGTGGTTTTTTTAATTTTAAAATTGCAAATATAGTTTCTGATGGAAATTTGATCAACCAAGTACGAAATGCTGTTTTTGAAGAATTTAATTTTAATCTAGCTACGCTTCAATCAAGGAACAAAATAGTGTATGAAGAGTTGATGTATCTGTACGGAGATAAAATAGAAAAATCACTTTCTACGCGATAATATAGACTATTCATCTTATGCATCTAAGGTGTATTTTAGTAGCTTCGATTAAACAATAAAAAATACTTTTACTAATGAAAGGCTAATAATGTCCGAGAATCAATTAAAAAAAGAAGATCAACTTTTTATTCATTTAGTTAACACATTTGTTCAAAGTGCATGGATATCTCTTGGTAAAGTAAAAAACCCAGTGTCTGATGAATTAGAAAGAAATTTAGATCAGGCTTCGTATTATATAGATTTACTTGATATGCTTCAAACAAAAATGAAGGGCAATTTGAGTGAATGGGAAGAGCAATATATTTTACATAGCTTAAGTGAGTTAAAGTTGAATTTTATTGATGAGAAGAAAAAAAAGGAAAGCGAACCTGATAGCGGCTCTAGCAAAAAAGAAGAAAAACCTAAGGCAGAAAAAAAACAAAAGCCTAAACCTAAGCCATCGAAAAAGACCAAGAAAAAATAAAATCGATGGATTCATATAATAAAAAAATAAATTTTTTCTTTGCTGTTACCTCACTAATTACATCGTTTCTTGTTTACCTATTAACGATGGCAGATACTGTGCCATATTGGGATTCAGGAGAATTTATTGCAACCTCTTATATTCTTGGGGTTCCGCATCCGCCGGGTAGCCCTCTTTATTTGATTATAGGTAGAATATTTTCCATGATTCCATTTAATCCTGATATCGCCTTCAGGATTAATCTTATATCTCCAATAGTTAGCGCATTAGCAGTGATGTTCTTATACCTTTCTTGCGTAAAAATTATCATCAATTACAGGGGGAAGATTAAATCACAAATTGATTCCATAATTATTTTTGGATCCTCTTTAGTTGGTTCTCTTACGTTTGCTTTTACAGACTCGCACTGGTTTAATGCTGTTGAAGCTGAGGTATATGGATTTTCTACTTTTTTTACAGCAATAGTTGTATGGCTAATCCTGCTTTGGTCAGAAAAAGCAGATGAAAATGGCAATGAACGCTATATTTTAATTATAGCCTACATGATTGGTCTTGCCACGGGGGTTCACTTGCTTAATTTGTTGGCACTTCCATTTTTGGCACTAATTATTTTCTTTAGAAAGTTTGAATTTTCCTATAAAGGCTTTGCTATTACAACGGTTATTACTGGTATAGTCTTTTATTTGATCAACTCTGCAATTATTAATGGAATGCCAAAATTAGTGGATAAAATTGGACTACCATCAGTCATTTTTATATGCATCTTAATTTTTGGATTAATGGTTTTAAGTATCATTAATAAAAAATTCCAATATGCATTAGTACTAACCTCTACAGTTCTAATTCTCATTGGCTATTCAAGCTATGCTATGATTTTCATTCGTTCTGATCAGAAACCAGCTATAAATGAAAATGACCCATCAACAGTATCTAGGGCAATTGCTTATATGGAAAGAGAGCAATATGGAAGAATGTTTCAATTCCCAAGAAGATTCAAAGGATTGCCTCCAAAACATGAAGCAGTTGGAAGACCCCAAAATGGTCGAGAATACACTTCCAGACAAGAACGAGCATATAAAACCTATAGAATGGACAAGCAATGGGACTATTTCTGGGATTATCAAGTAAAGAAAATGTATTGGAGATACTTCTTATGGCAGTTTGCTGGTAGAGGACCAAGCACAGAATCTTTTGTTACACCTTATGGCGCTAGACCTAATGAGGATGGGGTGGCTTGGTTTCAATTTGGTCTCCCGCTAGCATTTCTTTTTGGTCTTTGGGGAATGTTTTACCATTTTCAACAGGATAAAAAAAGAGCATTTTCTGTATTAAGTCTTTTTCTAATGACAGGGTTAGCTATCATCATCTTTGTCAATCAAGACAATCCGCAGCCTAGAGAAAGAGATTATTCCTATGTTGGTAGTTTTTTTGCTTTTTCTATTTGGATAAGTATTGCTGTTCAAGCATTAATAGATCAATTTAGAAAATTTTCTAAAGGAAAATCATATCAAAAAAATGGAATTATCTTTACGATTGTTTTACTACTAATTGCTATGCCTGCAATGATGTTGAAAGCTAATTATCATGAGCATGATAGATCTGATAATAGGATTGCATGGGATTATAGCTATAATATTCTTCAGTCATGCGAGCCCAATGCGATTATATTTACCAATGGAGATAATGATACATTCCCTTTATGGTATTTACAGGAGGTTGAAGGAATAAGAAAAGATGTTACTGTGGCCAATTTGAGCCTTTTAAATACAGAATGGTATATCCGCCAATTAAGAGATTCAAGGCCAGGGGAATTTATTAAAATGGGAGATGACCAAGTTCAAGATGTTGCTTCTGGGTTGAAAGAATGGAAATCGCAAATCATTAGGGTAAAAGCACCAATAACTGATAAAAATAAAAATGGTTATATTGAATGGAGAGTTGACCCAACTTTTGCTAATGCAGCTTTAATGGTAAAAGACCTAATGATCCTTCAAATTATATTTGCTGCAGAATGGAATTACCCAATTTATTTTGCTGTTACCGTTCCTCAATCTAATCGACTTAATTTAGATCAATATATTGAAATGGAAGGCTTAGTCTATCGCTTACGCCCATATAAGGTCGATCAACAAAGCGCGATTAATGAAGAGAGAATGTGGACTAATTTAATGTCTGGATATGGCTCTGAAGTTTGGAAAAGAGATATCGAAGCTAGAGAATGGAAAAACCTAGAAAATGAAATTTGGTTTAAAGATTATAAGCCGGGCTATCTCTATCGGAATTTAGGACGTGAAGATATTTTTTATTTTCCTTCTACAAATATACGCTTATTGCAGAATCTTAGAAGCGCTTACATGCAGTTAGCAGGATATCACTATATGAAATATAAAGACAATGAATCTATTGATAAAGCCAAAGCAAATATCCATAGAGAGAAAGGGTTACAAGTATTAAATAGGATGCAAGATAATATCCCTGAGAGAACCATTCGGTATGATGCAAAAGAATTGCATTATCAGCTTGGTAGGCTTTATGGTGAATTAGGCAATAAAGATGAGCTTCAAAGAGTCATGGGAATCTTAATGGGTAGAAATGATTTAACCATTCAAGATAAGGTTGAATTCGGTCAGGTGTATCTTGCTCAGTTAGATTCTTTAGATAGGGGTAGGGTTATTTTTGAAGAGCTCTATAATGATTTCAAATCTATTGAATCTGGCGCTAGACTGACGTCTCAAAGAGAAATGGATCAATGGAGAGATTACTTTGTTCAAATTGTTTCATCTTTAATTTTTGCATATAAAAATTTGGACATGTACGATAAAGCTGAGTCTGTAGTAAACGATTGGCTCAAGAATAATCCAGATGACCCTGTAGCAAAAAAACTTCTTAATGACCTTAAAGAAAAGAAGGGATAAAAACTCTTTCAATCAAAGCTTAATCTATGCTTGAGCCTAGAGTATCTATAATCATTCCACATTGGAACGGTATCGAAGTTCTTTCAGAATGTTTAGAGTCCCTTGAAAAAACAACATACCCAAACTTAGAAATAATAGTAGTTGATAACGCTTCAAGTGATGGAAGTCAAGACTGGGTAAGTCTGCATTACCCAAGTATCAAACTGATAGAAAATAATACTAACCTTGGATATGCTGGAGGATGCAATAAAGGAGCGAAGGTATGTACCGGTGACTATCTAGTTTTCCTCAATAATGATACTATTCATGAAAATAATTGGATTGAAACACTGGCTGATTTTCTAAATTTAAATTCTGAAGTTTCTGCGGTTCAACCAAAGATATTAAACCATTATGAGAAAAATAAGTTTGACTATGCTGGCGGATGTGGCGGTTGGATAGATATACTTGGATTTCCATTTGCAAGAGGAAGGTTATTTTTAGATCAAGAAATTGACAACGGGCAATATGAAAAAATAAGACCGGTTTTTTGGGCCAGCGGAACAGCTATTATGATCAGAAAGAAAGATTTTGATACGTTAGGGGGGTTTGATAAAACTTTTTTTGCCCATCAAGAAGAAATTGATCTTTGTTGGAAAATTCATCTTTTGGGTAAGCATGTCTGGTCAATACCTAGCGCAATAATTTATCATAAGAATGCCGTAACCTTGCCAATGTATTCAAGATTAAAACAATATCTGAACCATAGAAATTCACTGTTAATGTTATTATCTAACTATAGCTTACCAATGACCCTTTATTTGGCTCCCATTAGAATTTCGTTAGAGTTTGTTGCGCTTTTTTATTCTTTATTTTGCCTTGACCTAAATCATTTTTTTGGAATACTTCAGTCTTTTGTTTGGGTATTAACTCACCCACACGTCATTTACAAACGTAGGAAGCATATTCGACAATTACGAAAAGTAAAAGATAGTGAAGTGATAAATAAAATGTATTGGGGAAGTATTGTTTTTGATTATTATATCAGAAGAATAAAAAAATCTTCCGATATAATTAATGAATGATCAGTTTCCCAATCATTTCTTTTAATAACTTTGCTGCTGTTATGGCAGTTATATTGTTGACATCATTGATGGGATTATATTCTACAATATCGCCACCAATAACATCAGCCTGAAGCGAATGTAATATATTTATAATCTCTCTAGTGGTTAGTCCTCCAGGTTCAGGGTGAGAAACCCCAGGAGCATACGCTGGATCAAGTCCATCAATATCTAAAGAAATATAAACAGGGCCATCAAATTGAAAAGATAAATTAGAATTATAATCTTTCATTTCAATGACTTCAACATTAAACTTTTTTACTTGCTCTCTTTGGTGATCATTCAAAGTTCGAATTCCAACCTGAACCAATCTTTTCGCTAAATTGTTTTCCATTATTCTAGCAAATGGTGATGCATGGGAAAAGGGATTGTTTTCAAAATTATCATATAAATCAGGATGTGCATCAAAATGAAGAATATTTAATGAATCATATTTTTTTGCGTAAGCTTGAATAATTGGAAATGTTATTGAGTGGTCACCACCGATTGAAATAATATTATTGCCTTTTTCTAATTCATTATAAACTACATTATAAATTTTTTCTATTGCTGATTTACCTGATGGAAGCACCAATGGATCTATAACTTTAACTTTTGCAGAACTTCTAGAATTAATACCGTTTTCAGAATGATCATTTGTGGATTCTGAATAGAAAGCCTCAATTATTTTTTGCGGCGCCTTTGCGGCGCCTCTTTGAAAAGATGAATTTTCATCCAAAGGTATTCCTAATAGCGATATCATTAATCTACTTCTAGAATGATTACCTGATCGCTTTAAGATAAATATCTTTATGCGCTTGATCCATGTCAGCAAGTTGATTTAGGATTCTATTTTGACCCATTACACCCAAGGCTTTAACTAATTCTGATCGATGAGCATCCAAAAAGTAAAGAGTTCTACCGGTGGGAAATTGACGAAAAACTACTTGAAAACCCTCTACCATTAGTTTGAATTCTTCTAAAGCTTCATCAGGTTTGCCTTGTTTGAAATAATCCATAGCAACATAATATGCAAATCGCGCCTCTCTTAAACCTTTATTTTCTGTAACCTCTTTTAAGAGTTGCATGCGTGTACTCCATCCTTTTGAATAATCTGAAGCAATACCTCTTAAAACAATTTCTCTAGATTGATCGTAGGCTATATTGCCTCCATAATAATCATACGTATCCATATGTCCAGCCAAAATAAAATAAGCATAGAATGCAAAAAAACTACCTAGCGGTTCAAAAATAACTGGATCAAAGTATATTGAACTTCCTGCATTATAATAGAATTGAAGAGATTTGTCAAAATATCTTAAATCCATTCCATCAGAAATAAGTACTTGCGCATGAAAGGTTTCCATCCCTCCTTTTTGAGCTGTGCCTTGAAAAGCAATAGAAATATGCATAGGAATTTTTAAGCTTTGAAATTCTTCATTCCAATTATGTTTTGAAAAAAAACGCGAAACCTCTCCTTTGATAGAAGCTACTTTTTGTTTTTCACTATTCCTCAGAAGTCTATCATCTATCTTTACATCAATTTTTCCAAACTGGCCAAAAAGGATAGAAGAGTATAAAATCATTGTTAGTAATAATCGCATATAAGAAACTAATAGATAAAACCTATACCATGCTATTCATGAAGAATAATTGTCTTAATTTATAGAATGATAAATATTGAAAATTTAATCGAAAAGCAGCCAAATGTAAAATCACTTCTCTTGCAAATTGGTGAAATTGCCGAACAAAAAGAAAAAGAAGTTTATGCTGTTGGTGGGGTGGTTAGAGATTTGCTATTGGATAAGGAAATTCATGAGGTCGATTTAATGGTTATTGGAGATGGGATAGAGTTTGCAAAGATTATAGCAAATGAGCTTGGTATACAAAAAATTGTTCCATTTCATAGGTTTTCGACTGCACATATTCCGGCTAATCCGATTCCAATAGAGGTTGCAGCGGCACGCGAAGAAATCTATTCTTCTGAATCAAGAAAGCCAAAAAAAGTGAAATATACAGATTTAGCAGGGGATTTAATTCGAAGAGATTTTACAATTAATGCAATGGCTATAAATATTGTACCTGAAAAATTTGGCAATCTTCATGATCCATATAATGGCATTAAAGATTTAGAAGCGAAAAAACTAATTACACCTCTCGAGCCTAATAAAACTTTCTCAGAAGACCCGCTAAGGATGATTCGCGCTGCTTATTTCGCTTCTAAATTAAATTTAAACATAGAAAAAAATTGTCTTGATTCAATGAAACAACAATCCGAACGTATTGCAATAGTCTCTCAAGAGAGAATAACAAATGAGTTTTGTAAAATTTTATCTACAGATAAGCCATCTATTGGTTTGGGGATTCTTCAAGAATCTGGTTTGATGAAGAAAGTTTTTCCTGAGATTGATCTAATGTACGGAATGGATCAGTCAAGCGAATGGCATCATAAGGACATCTTTGATCATACTATGCAAGTAGTGGACAACGCTGCATTGCTATCCAAAAAGATGAAATTAAGATTTGCAGCGCTTGTCCATGATATAGCAAAACCAAATACTAGAAGAATCGATCCAAAAAAAGGCTACACCTTTCATGGGCATGATGCAATTGGTGAACGAATGTTAAATAAGGTAGCTGAAAGGATGAAAATATCAAATGCCCTGAAAGATTATTTAAAAAAACTAACACGCCTTCATTTGCGACCTATAGCTTTAGCAAAAAAAGGAATAAGCGACTCAGCTATACGAAGATTAATGGTAGCAGCCGGTGATGATGTTAATGATTTATTAACTCTTTGTAGAGCAGATATAACGACAAAAAATCAAAATAAAATAAAAAAATATTTAGCCAATTTTGAAAAAGTAGAAGCCAAAATGACGGATGTCAATGAAAAGGATAAAATGAAAGCATTTCAATCACCTGTGCGTGGCGCTGAAATAATGAAGATTTTCAACCTTAAGCCGGGTAAAAAAATTGGAAAAATTAAATCTGATATTGAAGAGGCAATTCTTGATGGAAAAATTGAAAATTCTTACGAGGAAGCTTATAATTATCTTATCTCTATAAAAAATAACTATATTAATAAGTGATTAATACAAAAAATGAAACATTTAATAATCATAATCATACTAAACCTTTCTTTTAATTTCTCACAAGAAATATCTGGGACTGTATCAGATAAGCTAACTGGCGCTCGTCTTTCTGGGGTAAATATTGTAATTATTGATACTGATAAAGGTGTATCAACTAATTCTAACGGAGAATACTCTTTAGATATTAATGGATTTACCGCAAGCCAAATTGTTCAGTTTAAACATATAGGCTATGATGAACGATTAGTAAGAATTGATAGCCTAGGTATATCGTCAAATATTTTCCTTCAGCCTCGCGTTCTTCAATTTGAAGCGATTGAAACTGCTGGTATCAAAAGAAAACCAGCGATTGAAAAAGACCTACCGCAAACTGTTTCAATAATTCAATCTGATGCTTTCTCATTAAGAGCCTATGTTGATGCTGGGGATTTGCTGGCAACAGATCAAAGTGTTCAAATTGAAGAATCTCTCTCTGGAAGAAAAACTGTATCAATTCGCGGTGGAAACGCGGATGATGTATTAGTTTTATACAATGGATTTAGACTAAATCGTCCTTATGATAATGTATTTGATCTTTCACTAATTGATATGCAAAATATTGAACAAGTTGAGATTGTAAAAGGAGGTCATTCGGTATTATACGGATCAGATGCTTTTTCAGGCGTAGTAAATATTGTTCCAAAAAATACAAAGGATAAAAATTTAAAAGTATCGCAACAATTCGGATCGTATGATTCAGGGTTTTGGAATGCAAATGGTCAATTAAAAATCAATAATTCATTTTTATCAATTAACCAAAAAAGGGGCTCATATAAACGAATTTTTCAAGATTCACAAATTGAATCACCTAGGTTAATATCAAGCCTATCTCATTCTGCGTTTGATATGACCAACAGATTGAAAAATCGTTTAATGAATGGAAATCTTGAGTGGAATCTTACCCAGGATAAACAGGTATTTGATAATACTCGCGATTTCAATAAAATTAATTCAACAAATCGATTTAGTGGAATGCGCTATGATGGTATTCTTTGGTTTTTTGGAGAAGTAGAGTTTGCTATTGGCCATCATGCATTAACCGAATTGCAAGATCTTAATAATGAGCGCGGTTATATTTATAGATCACTTGATCACAGTTCAAACAAAATTGATATTAGAAAATATATTAATTTGAATAAGGTTGAATGGATGTTTGGTGCACAAGCTGAGGAGTCAAATTTAGATTTTTGGGATGATCAAAATTTGAACAATATTCAGCAGGTTGGACTAAAAGGAGCTAATATAAAACGCAACCATGCCGGTTTTGCAACAGTATTAAAGCTTCATTCTAAGGGAGACGAATTAGGCCAGTGGCTAACGGATCTTGATGTTAGTTATAGATTCGATATGTTAAAGGATCGAAGCGATAGCTTAGTTAATCGAAAAGATCTTGTAGATTTTTCTGAAATTTCATCATTAGTAAAATTTGGAAATAACGATTGGTCCAACAACATTTTTAAAATTTCAACAATAGCGTCCAAGCGTGCGCCTGGCCTCACTATGGCTTATTGGGTTACAACAGGAAATAATATCAAATTTCCTTCATTGCAGCAGCAGATTAGTCAAATCACTTTTTTAAATCCAGATCAGCGCCCACTTAAGCCAGAGAGAATGAAATCATTAGAGATTGGAATCAATATTTTAACCGAGCCAAAGACAATGAAAAATGTAGATCAGATGGAATTTCAAGCAAGCATTTTTCGTAATGATTACATAAATAAAATGAGATCCACGTTCCTTTTGGGAATGCCTATCGCTTATTTTGAAAATATTTCAATTGCTACTATGTCTGGATTTGAGGCTAAAGCTAAAGCAAAGACTTATAAGGGAAAATTCACTGGGGAAATTGGCCTATCGAATTATAATATTTCTGATATGGCAGCATTTCCTTTTAAGTCCGCATTTAAATTAACTATTAATACTACATCAAAATGGGATATGATAACTATTGGAGCACGCTGGTTTCAAGAGGGTGAACAAACTGGTTTGATTCTAGTCCCAGAGAAAGGTTACAATGAAATTGAATTACCTGCCTTTTCAAACTATGATTTACATCTTACCATAGATTTAAACTTTAGCTTTCTAAAGGGACAGCTTTCATATTCCGGAAGGAATCTAAAGAAAAATAATATTTCTCTTGATGGCTTACTTTTAAGGGATACTAGAAAATATTTAACTTTGAGTCTTGAGTTATGATAAAAAACTATTCTTTATTATGTTTTATACTCTTCTTTTCATTATCGTGCGAGGAAAATCCATTTTCTTCCAAAAGTGAAATACCTCATCGCACAATCAAAGGCTTTGTAAATCTCGATGGTATAGAAGCATATCCAAACGGTAACCATAGCGGAGTATTTGTTTGGGCGCACGAATTAGGCCTTAAAACATTAACTGGCGCAGATGGTTCATTTCAACTAGAGCTTCCTGCTGCAAGCACTCCATCTGGCGGCGGAATTGCTGATGGAGATTATGCCATATATTTTTTCATGGCTAATTATAAAATAGCTTCAATTCAAATTACTTTTGCAGGTGGTGAAATATTAAATGATGATAGGGTCATAAAGATAAATGGCGAGTTAAGAAAAATAATTTCAATTGATCGCATGGTTCAAATACATACCTCTATAGAGCCGAGTACAATTCCAGCGACATTTGAAGATGATATTAAAGTTGAAATAAAAGCAACACCCGATCGGAGTGATATATTTTTCTATTTATTAGGCATTGAAGCAGCTCGACAGCCAACAGTTTATTCCGGATTATTGATAAAGGATATATCATCGGATAAACTTGTTTACTCTTTTAATCCTGATACCGCAGGTACCATCAAAAGATTTATAGAGCAACCTTTCAGAGAATTTTTAATCAATTTTAAAGTGGTTGATGATTCGTTAAGCCCTGTGCTTTCTCCAGGGTCATATGAGGCTATTCCTTACTTAATTATTGAAAGCAATGAAGATCCACCGTCCCATTTACTTGATGCACTAGAATCAGGTTATGATGATTTTTCCGAGAAATATTTTGATTATCCTATTTATAGAACTGGGGGAAAATTTACAATCATTGAATAGGTTTTTTATCTATCGGGAACTTCATTAATTTTTCCTAATATAATAACTAGATTTTTACCTTAATAAAACAACAGGGATATATATGCTTTCATCATTAATAAATACGCTTACTGCACCCAGTGAAACATTTCAAAAAATAACTAATGATTACAGCTGGAAAGAAGCCATGGTTCCCATGTTTTTAATCATGTTTTTAGCTGTAGTCTCATCGATGATTCTTTCTGAGCAGATCGCTGATCTTCAATGGGAGCAAATTGAGCAAAGCATAAATAATAACGCTAATATTTCTGAAGAGCAAAAGCAGGAAATTTTAGGATCCCAATATGACCGTATTTACTCCAATTCTGGAGCAACGGCAATTTTCATCTATATCAGCTCTGCAATCTCGTGGCCAATGAGGATGATATTTTGGTCACTATTTTCTATGCTTTTTGCCAATCTTCTTTTGGGTTCAAAAAGTCAATTTGGAAAAGTTTTTACAGTTGTTTCGTTCTCTTATCTTCCATCTGTTCTAGAGTATTTAGTAAAGACGCCGATCCAATACATAAGTGATAATATGATGATCTTTACAGGTCTTGGTGCATTAAATATAGGTGAACAAGGTAGTTTTATAAATAACTTTTTGAGCGGTATTGATTTTTTTGCAATCTGGCGGGTTTATTTAACGGCTGCAGGCTTTACATTGCTTTACAATGCCAAACAAAATGATACATTAAGAGCTCTAGGCTTACTATGGATAGCAAGCCTTTTGATTTTTTCTGCTATTGGAGCTTTTTTTGCAGGCCTCTCAGGTTGATTAATTTTTTAAACAAAAATTAACGAGATGAAACTTATAATATTCATTACTATTTCATTTTGCTATGCTCAAAACTATAGTCTCGAGCAAGCTGTTGAAGTAGCACTTCAAAATAAAGAAGCGCTCAAAGCTTCAGCTTTGGAATTAAATGCCTCCAAGCAAGATATTAGAAGCTCCTACAGTGGAATACTTCCATCGGTGAGGATAACAGGAAGTACCACTGAATCAACTTTTCCAGAGCAGGCTATTGGGTTTAATCAATCCTCTGGGGAAATATTAAATAATGTAAGCAGCATAACATCTGCATCGTCTAGTTTTTCTATAACTCAAAATATTTATGATGGTGGAATATGGTGGAACAATATACGTTTAGCAAAAAACAATTTTAGAATTACCGAGCAATTTGATAGGCAAATTAAAACAAATATTATTCGAAATGTACATTTTGCATATTTTAATTATTTAAAAGCAATTCAGCTGTTGGATGTATCGAGGTCTAATCTAATGAGCTCACAGCAGCAATTAACTCTGGTTCAGCAGCAGTATGATTTAGGTTCTGCCAAAAAAACTGATCTATTAAAAGCAGAGGTGCGTTTTGGTCAAGCAAGAATAGATGTGATTACTAATGATGCATCAGTTAAAAGTGCATACCGTAACTTAAAAAATGCAATGGGCCTTATTAATTCTGATCAAGATTTTACCATTGAAGAGGTTGAAAAACCTTTAGAGCTTATTCCAGAATTTGAAACAGGATTTGAATTGGTTCAAAAATTTAACCCTAGCGTTAAAGCAAAACAGTACCAAATCATGTCAGCAAAATTAAATACAAAATTAGCCAGAGGTTCTAGATTACCTGTAATTAGTTTATCTGCTAGCTCTTCTGGAGCAGACGAAAATCTTGGTGATGCAATTTCAAATAGTTACGGAGATAAACAGAGAACTAATGCATCATTATCAATTTCAATTCCTATTTATACTGGGAATAGTATTTCTTCAAGAATTCAAAAAGCAAAGATCAGTGTTGATAAGCAGGAATCTGAATATTTAACACAGCTTGAAGATTTATCAGTCCAGCTTGAAGATTATCTTGATCAATTAAATAATTATATTGAGGTTATTCCGATAAACGAAACTGTTCTTGAGTCAGCGGAGGAAGATTTAAAATTATCTCAAGTAAGATATTCTCAAGGATCTACGACTATATTAGAAGTTTTAAATGCTCAGGTTTCCGTAGTCCAAGCTAGATCATCTCTCGTGCGTTCTAAGTACGATGCTTTTATCCAACAGGCAAACCTAAAAGCTTTGCTTGGAACTTTAGACTCTGAGCAAAATAATTAATTAGGAGAAAATTGTGCCTGATAAAAAATCAAATAAGAAAAAATGGATAATAATTGTAATTGCAGTATTGTTTATTATTGCTACGATTATACTTAGCTTAGGTAGAGACAATAAAAATACAATTTCTGTTGAAACTGAAAAAGTATCTTATAAAGCAGTTGTGCAAAAAGTGAATGCAAGCGGAACAATCCAACCTGAAACAGAAGTTAAAATTAGTTCATCAACTTCATCTGCTTGGATTGACTCCATTACTGTAAAAGAGGGTGACTACGTTAAAAAAGGACAGCATCTCATATCTTTAGATAGAAAGCAATTGCTTTCAAATTACAATGCTGCTGCATCTTCAGTGCGCTCAGCAAAGGCCCGAATCAAACAAGAAGTAGCAAGTAAGAAAAGAACAGAATCTATGTATGATCAAAATTTAGCATCCGATCAAGAGCTAGAAGCTGTACAAGCATCTTTTGAAATTGCAAATAGTCAGCTTGAGCAGGCTCGAGCAAATCTAGAATCAAGAAAAGATGAGCTTGACCGAGCACGGATTTCTTCGCCGCAAAATGGAATTGTGACCACAATAAATAAAGAAGTTGGCGAAATGGCTTTAGGTGGAATGTTTCAAGCAGAGGTTTTGATGATTATTGCTGATTTATCAAGAATGGAGGTGATTATAGATGTTAATGAGAACGATGTAGTTTCAATTTCAAAAGGAGACACTGCAGAGATCGAAATTGATGCATTTCTCGATACCCTATTCTATGGTGTGGTAAATGAAGTTGCCCTTGTGCCTCAAGTTACAGGTATGGGCACTCAGCAACAGGTAACAAATTTTCAAGTTAAGGTTAGAATGATTAATGTTCCAGATGGAATAAGACCAGGTATGAGCGCAACAGTTGATATCATTACAGATAAGAAAGAAAGGGTTCTTGCTATACCGATCCAGAGTCTCACAGCAAGAAAAAAAGGCGCTGAATTACTTGAAAT
>CEVZ01109733.1_pt1 | contig 14082 bp, 19 predicted proteins | sample 361371 | NCBI WGS metagenome assembly CEVZ01 (sample SAMEA2620217, study PRJEB7988) | marine metagenome | isolation source: saline water (ENVO:00002010), including
CTTGATAACTAACTTTTATATTTTTTTCACTAAATTTATTATCATTTAAATATGACTTGCAATATATTACTATTTTATCCATTATTTTCTCTCTTAACTAATTTAAATCCAAAATGATAATTATAATCTACACCATCTTTATATTCTCTACAATTAGTATGTGTTTCCAAAACATCATATCCAAGTTCAGAAAAATAATCTTCATAAAAAACTTCTAAAAATGCTAAAGAAAGTTCAGAACTATCAGAAACACCATAAAATTCATTTCTTCTTGTCTTCCAATCTGGATAATCATCATAACTGAAAGGTTTTGTTACTACATTAATTATAACAAAACAATTATCACTACTTATATTATCAATATGTGGAAGAACATCAAAGTGTTCACAATATTCTCTATTCTCACCATAACAATTCAACCCATTATCTATGAATACAATATCAAATTTTTTATAATCTGTATTCTCTTTTATGAATTTTATTGAGTCTCTACAATGTACTTGAGCGTTAGGTAAATTTGTTTGTAAACTTTCTATATAATCTGGGTCTATTTCCCAAGCTTCAAAAGAATTTACTTTTGGATAAATAATATGCGATATCCAATCACCTTTACGAGCGAATATATCAATAGCATTACATTTATCTACATTATCTATTTTACCAACAATATGTTGTAATGATTTTTGTGCGTCTGAAAATGTTTCTTGTCTCCTTTTCATAAAACCTCCAATGTATGTATTTTATTTGATTTTTCTTGATAACTAACTTTTATATTTTCTTTATTAAATTTACTTTCATCTAAATATGCTTTAGCTCCTATACCTGAAAAATATTCAGTACCTCCAAATGTTTTACATAAATCTACAAGTCTATCTGTTGATGTATGTACATCTGGATAATCAGTAACTATCTCTGTTTTAATATCTAACATATCACATAATTTTTTTATAATCATTGAATTAGTTGCTTCTAATGATTCAAGAATACAATCATCAAATTCATCTAATATAGATTTATAATCTGGTAATTTATTTTTTATTTTATCCCAATCGTTTTTTGGACTTATATAAATTTTATCCTTTATAGGTTCAAGACCTTTTTTAACACTCATAGTATACCATTTATCATTAAAATTAAATCTATTCTGATAACCATTCTTTTCAAATTGACAATGAGTCAACATAATAAATTTATCACAATTTTGAATTTTTTCAAAAAATGGATACCAAGGCATAAAATTAGGTTGGTGTATTGCTATTCTCATATAAATAAATCCAATATTTTATATTTTTCAACATAATGTAATTTTTTCTTAGCACATTGATAGTCACTATGAAAAGCTCTTAATACATCATCTCTGAAATAATATCTGTGAGATTGACTTGTAAATTTTTTTAAACAATTCATCTTTCTATCATATTGATTTGAAACATTAACAAATGTATTCGGTATCCAAGTTTCTTGTGTACTTGGTGTATAGTACTGAACTAAATTTATAGCTTTGTCTCTAATTAATGCTTTACCAAAACCAGAAACAAATCTATGTTCAAAGTGGCTATCACAATCGTTAGGTATACATATAGCATCAAACACTTGTGTATCCAAATGTTTCTCTATTTTATTTATCCACTTATCTTCTGATAACTCTTTTATGTAAACATTATCTGTAAATATAATATTCACATTTTTACACATTGACTCTTTCCAAACATTTTCAACTTCAATTAATCTCTCTTTATTTGTTGAAGGGTCACAATCACCACCTTGTGCTAATTGAAACAAATCAAATTCTGTGTCTTGGTGTTTCATAATCGTACCTAACATACTATACTCAACATCATCTGGATGAGGTGATATACATAGAACCTTATCAAAACCTAAAAATTTCATATTCCTAACTCCTCTCGTTCTTCCTGACTTACATCATTAATGTGTCTAACCGTACCACCATATCTTGCAGCAAATCTTACACAAACATCCCAATTATTTGGATATAGATGACTAGGTTGAGCAGTAGTTCCTTGACCTTTAAATCCAGCAGCTCCATCTGGATGACCACCACCTTCAAACATTGGATGATAACCACCACCAGTATCAAAACCTGCTAATATAAAATCTTTATAACCCATAAATTTTGAACAATAAGATACTGCAGTTCCACCAGTTGACATAGGCCATTCATCAAGAGCTCCAACTCCAGAATTATCTAAACCTGTTCTTTCTCTTTCTTCTGGTCTTGAATTATCTCCCTCGTGTAATTCATAAACTTGGAAATCTATATGGTCTAACCAACCTGGAAATATTTCAGCTAATTTGTAAAAATGTGTTTCATCTTCAGTACACACACCTTCAAGTCTAGCATAATGTGAATGTAAGTATGTTGGACATACTATTGTTTTTACATCTTTAAACCATTCTTTTTTAGTTAACCATATCAACTCAACATCATTAAAAAACGCATAAGTTGGATTTGGACACATCCATATAGCATTATTTGCAGTTGCTACATCAATTTTATCATTTGGTTTTACTTCAAAAGCACTAGGGCCTTTAGCTAATACTAACAATGGTTTCATACAATCTTCTCCTTCGCATAATTATAAAATAAACTCAATCCTTTTTCTAATGAAAATTTTGGTTTCCAACCAACTGATTTCAATTTAGAATTATCACCAGTACTTCCATATTGGTCACCATCGTGACCCCCTATATTTTTTATAACAAATGAATCTCTTGGCCTATCAGACACTTTAATTATCTTTTCAATTAAATCTTTTATTGTAGTTTTTTTACGATTAGATATATTATATGTATTGTCTGTTAATTTTGGATTCATACCCAATATTAATGCATCTACACAATCATCTATGTAAGTTAAATCTCTATATCTGTCTAATTTACCAGTTGACTCAATTAAATTACCTTTTATAACTTGTGATACAAATACTGATACCACACCTTTTGTACTATGTTTGACATCTTGACCTGGCCCATAAATATTAAATAATCTAAAAATAGTATAATCGATACCATAATTATAAGAAAATTGTTTCAAGTAATTTTCACCATTAAGTTTAGAACAACCATAGTTTGATAAAGGATTTGGTTTATCACTTTCTGTCGAATAATCTGCGTTACCATAAACTGCCATTGTAGATGTATAAATAATTTTTTTAATGTTTCTCTCCTTAGCAAATAAACAAACATTAAGTGTACCTTTAGTATTCCAATCTAAATCTTTATGTGGGTCTATCAATCCACCTCTACCATATGATTGTCCAGCTAAATGATAAATAACATCTACATCTTCTGTTATATATTTGAAATTATCATAGTCTGAAATATCACACGCATAATCTTCACTTTTAAAATCCATAGTTATGACATCGTGACCTAATGTTTTTAATCTTTTAACCAGATTACCACCAATAAATCCATCTCCACCTGTAACTAATATTGTTTTACTCATTATTACTTTCCTTATAGATATATTCTGCTATTTTAAACTCTATCTCTGTATCAATATCATACGCTTCTAACTCATCCAAATGATATGGATAAAAACTTTTTCCTATTATATTTTTTCTTTCTATCATTAAATCTCTTTTTAAGATATTAAATGCAAAGTTTAAAACATAATAATCAGGTAAATCTTGTGACCTTGGCATATTTTCTGGGTCGTAATTTATAGCTTTATCTTTATACCACATAAATTTATGAACATCTGTTACCGTAGCTAAAGAATCATATTTACCTTGAACTTCTATTTTCTTATACATTTCAAAACATTCTTTTAAAGATTCAAATTTAACTAATGGACTTGTTAGGTGTGCAAATAAAACATGCTCGTGAGGAAAAACTGACTCTGCTAGATTTTTATAAACCTCATTGATAGAAACCTCGTTAGTAGCATAATGTGGGTCTCTCTTAATTGTATGTGCACCAGCTTTATCAGCTATACTTAAAATTTCATCACAATCTGAATTTACATAAACTTTACTAAGTCCATCCAATTTATTAAGTTGTTTTATTTTTATTTCAAGTAATGAAGAATCTGCAAACTTTCTAATATTTTTATTTGGAACTCTCTGAGAACCGCTTCTTGCCATTATCAATCCACATATATCCATTAATTTAAAATCCTTCCACCATCAACGATGATATTTTCACCTGTAATAAATTTACTTTGAACCAATCCAACTACTACCTCAGCTACATCTTTAGGTAAACCATATCTTCCAACAGGTGTTTTTTCTATTGTACTATCGTAATACTCAGGTGGAAACTTTACAAAATCAGTTTTAATTAAACCTGGACTTACTGAGTTAACTCGTATTGGAGCTAAACATCTAGCTAAAGATTTAGTCATAGATATAACTCCAGCTTTAGACGCACAATATGCAATATTACTACCCATACCTGTAATACCAGCTACAGAAGCGATATTTATTATACATGCATTTTCTGTAAATTTATTTTTTAATTTCTTTACAAGTTTAAATGGAGCTTTGACATTGACATTAAATATTTTATCAAATGTCTCATCATCCAATTCATCCAAATTTTCGTGAGGTATAAACTTTGTAAATGCAGCATTATTTATAAATACATCAATATCAATATCCAAACTATTAACCAATTTATCAATACCTTCATCAGTTGATAAATCTCCTGTTTTTCTGTCACACGATATAACATTATACCCTAATTCGGCTAATTTTATAGATATTGCCTTTCCTATACCTCTTGTTCCACCCGTAACTACTGCATTTGAAAATTTATAACTATTCACTTTCCATCCCCTCAGGTAAATAAATGTGTTCAACATCTGGTTTTGTGATTGCATATCTTACGGCTGGTGCATCTCCTACACAAGTAATTTGATGCCAAGTATTTTTTGGAACATAAACAAAGTCACCTTTTTTGACTCTACTTGTACCTTGACCATCAATCCACCATTCCCATTCACCATCTAAGATAACCCAATTTTCATCAGCTTCAGTATGCATATGTTTTCTATTTCCTTCACCAGGATGTTGCTGTATAACAACTCCACCAAATAGTTCATTATATGCTAATCTAACTGCCCAAGAACCCATACCTAAATCTTTTCTTAAATCTTCTAAATTAATTGTAGTAATGTTTTCATATTTTTTCATTACTTCCCAGTTAGTATCTTGAAGACCATCATCTTTTAATACATTTACAACATTAGAATCATAAACATATAATGCAGTTTTCTTATCTTTTATTTTTTTCATCTAACTCCTCCAAAGTTTGTTTCCAATTGTGGAATGTTATACCTTTGTCATCAATATATGCTACAGCTCTTGGTTTTTCTGCAGTTACTTTTGTAACATATTTATGCATTTTATGTTCTTTCAACCAATCCCAAACTAGTTGAGTTCCAGTTTTACCATTCACCAATCCTCTATCAGGTTTAGCTTTGGCTGTATAAATAACAACATCATATTGTTTAGATAATTTTTCTAATGCTTCTTTTGAACCTTCAATAGCGTCACCATAACAAGTTCCATCATAATAACCTTTATCGTGATTATGTATAACACCATCAAAATCAACACCAATATTCTTCATCTCATCAGGAAAACTATGTTCTCTAATCTCACCATTAGTATTGTAATGTGCTATATCTTCTGGTTTATTTCCGCCGATAGGTGGACACACCTTACCACTTCCGTGTGTTAATTCATATTGTAGTAAAAGTGACAATACCTCTGCGGTATGATAATATTCACAATCTAAAACAACTTCTGATAACTTTGGTATTCTTTCAATCAATGGTTGAGCAGTTATACAACCTAATTGTAAACCATTCGCGTAACCCCATTGTAAAGCTTTGATTAAATCTCTTGAACCACCCGAAGATGATATACCAAATATTAAACATTTTTTCTTTTGAGCTTCTGTCATTGTGGATGTAACTTGTCTCAACCATTGAACCATCCACTGGTCAAAATTAGTATCATTAATAAGTGATGTGGCTACAACTGCACTACCAGGACATTGTGCATTTTTTGTACCATTACTCAATCGAGATATGTCAACTGCAGCGTGGTCAGCTACAGCTAAATTACCACCGTGTCCAAGAACAAAAATATTATTACAATCATTGAATTTTTCTTGAAACTCTTTCCAAGCTTCACTATGAACTACTTTATAATATTTTTCGTCTATATTTTCTATATTTAACATACTATCTCCTTAATCTATTTTTAAACTAGTGTCTACTAGTATTGGAACTTTTGAAGTAGCTTGTGCTTCTGAGATACTTCCTTTGTTCACATCTGGTTTTCTTTCTTTTGCTAATTCGTAAAATGACCTTCTTGGACTACCAACATTTACTATACCAACTTTATCATCAAATACTTCACATAATATTTTATCTGCTATAACATCTACATAATCTTGTGATGTCCATTTATCAGTATATGCAGTTTCAAATGGAAACTCTTTTGGACAAAATGATGTTCTTATTGATAAATGATTATCGTAAGTTCTTACGGCTAATTCTCCAGCCGCTTTTGTTTTAGCATATTTTGATAATGGATTTATTCTATCTTCTGTTGTATAATTACCTTTTTGTCCATCAAATAAATGGTCTGTTGAAATGTATACTAATTTAACATCATCACTACCTTTTATTTTTTGAAAGTTTAATGATTGACAAGAGGATATAATATTACAAGTACCTACAACATTTGTCAACAAAGCTTTAATTGGTTGTTCTTCAACAACTTTAAATTTGGCTACAGCTGCACAATGAATCACAATAGTCGGTTTATATTTCATCATAACACGCGAAACACTACTAGAATCCATTATATTACACTCTGAACTTGATGGTGCATAATAATCAAATTTTGAATCATCTACATTATTTGTAGGTACTGGGTCACTCCAACCATTTTCAAGCATAAATATTAGTTGTTTTCCTAATAATCCTGAACCACCAGTTATTAAAATTCTCATATATTCAACTCCTTAAAAACTTGTATATTATAATATTTTTTATCAGAAAAATCATAAGTATTAATATCAATATTATTTAAAATTTCATCTAATGAATCTTTTGGTAAATACTTAGGTTCAAATTGTAATTCATCTTGTATTTTATCTATATTAACTTTATAATTTCTAAAATCTATTACATCTAATATTTCTAAATCAATATCAAAACCTTTTTGTTTTAATTTTTTATGTATCAATTTACCCAATGTACCAATAGTTAAATTTACTCCAGATAAATTAAAAACACCTGATATATCTTCGTGTGACTCAAGTGCTAATCTATAAGCTTCTATAACATCTCTAATATCAATCAATGGTCTCCATAACTTTGGACTATTAATTGTTATTTTCTTTTTAGTCAATGCAGTCATTAACATAGTATTGACAACTAAATCATATCTCATTCTTTCTGACCAACCACCGACTGTTCCTTTTCTAAATAAAATTGGTTTAAAATCTCTATCTTCTAAGATTGAAATACCTTTTTCAAATTGTAATTTAGAAATACCATACGGATATGTTGGTTTAACATCCGATTTTTCTACTAGTGTTTTATTTTTTGTAAAACCATAAACACTACAAGAACTAGCACCTATAAACTTTTTTATACCAGCAGTTTTTGTTAAATATGCTAAATAAGTAGGAACTGCACTATTTTCAACAAAATTTAAATTAGGATTAAATTCTGCCATCGGGTCATTTGATAAACCACCCAAGAACATAACAGCATCATAACCTTTTAAGTCATCAACTTTTAAATCTGATACACCACCAGTGATTCTAGTTACTTTATCACTTTCAATATTATCACCAAACCAAAAATAATCTAATATAGTAATATCATAATCATCACAAAATGTATTACAAAATCTCGTACCAATATAACCAGCACCACCAGCTATAAATATTTTCTTTTTTACCATATAGATAATCTCCCCAATAGAATATCTTTGAACATTAACCAATCAGATATTTTAGCATATAATGGATTACTAAATGCAGCTGGTTTATTACCTTCAAAGAAATAGTGACCACTCCAAGCAAATGGATATATTACAAATGGAATTAATGGAATCAAAAACCAATACCAATTATATAAAACAAGTATAGTAAATAATATTGTAAACCATTGTCCAATGAAATGTAATAATCTACATTTTGGATGTTCGTGTAGTGTTAAATAATATGTATAATATTCTTTTAGTTTCATTTTATAACCTTAATATACGAGCTTTTTATAATATAAGTCAAGTATTTTTTAAAATTTTGCATCATTTGTATAATCTTGAAATGAAAAAGCTTCTCTATCTTTTTCTGATAAAATAATTTTATCATTTGGAACTCCCCAATCAATATCTAAACCAGAATTTATAGGGTTTATAGCTCCTTCACATTCAGGATTATGTAGAGCAGTATTCTTATAACACAAATGAGTATCATCTTCTAATGATAAAAATCCGTGTGCAAAACCAGGAGGAGCCCATAAAATATGATTGTTGTACTCTGATAATTCAAATGATTGGTACTTCCCATATGTTTCAGAATTTTCTCTTATATCAACTAAAACATCTCTACCAGCTCCACTAACAACTCTTACCAATTTACCCATAGGGTCATTCCATTGATAATGTAATCCTCTTAAAACATATTTATGAGATTTAGAATGATTGTCTTGTACAAAATTTAAACCTATTTCATCTTGAATAAATGAATTAAAAGATTCCATAAAAAAACCTCTGTCATCAGAATATACTTTAGGTTCAAATAATAAAACATCTTTAAATTCTGTATTAAATATTTTCATTTACACTCCCACCTTTTTTAAAAATTCTGTATCTTCATACAACTCACCATTTCTTTGTGCTTCTGTAAACCACTGCGTAAATTCTTCTACCCCTATTACTCCAGTATGTCTGTCATTAGATTTAAATATATTTTGACTTTCCATTCTCAACTCATATAAAAGATTCATATCAACCTTATCAAAATGAACTAAGTATAATCCAGGATATTCTGTTGTACTTCTTTCTGGATGAAATTGTAACTCAGGATGTGCTACAACATCTGCATGTGGCCATTTACCACATTGAGTTCCGTGTCTACCAATAATCCAATCAACTGGTGTTCTTGTAATACAAGCTTTACTTTTAGATAAAAAGTGTCTCAAATATTTTCTTTGTTCTGAAATTGGTTTTGATAAATCTAATGAATCCTCTTCACCAGTTTGAATAACCTCTATACCTCTTGGTCTTATTAGTGGTTCTTCAAATGTATTTAAAACATTCATTAGGTCTCCACTTTCGTGCCATAATAATTCATCTCTATCAAGAAATATAACTACATCAACACCTTTATCTAATAATCTATGTTGAACATCATTGATTATAGGAGCTTCTCTATCGTGGTATAACCCATAATCATATTCTTCTAAATCATCCCACACAACACAAGTATCTTTTCTGTAAATATCTTCTGCAGAATGAACTCTTTCTGCATCTATATTATATCTTTTTTTCAACTCTTCTACCATATCAAAATCAGATATGTTATTGACTAAAAAAATTAATTGTTCTGGTTTAAATCCACTTTTTAACCAATGTTCTACTGCAATATCCATCAACCAATTTGGTTTTCTCTCACAATTAGTAATAAGTTTAATCTCTCTCATTAACAATTCTCCCATAAAATTCGTTTTGTTTTTCTTGTTTGTCTATTTTCTTTTTATGATAAAAACTTAATTCTTCGTGTGGTGGTAAATGTGAGTATGTTTTAGCACCTGTTATATGCTCGTGTACAGGTTTTATCCAACTAATATAATCACAATTTTTATACACTCTAGCTTGGTAATCAGGGTAATTAACCCAACCCTTCTCATTAACATTCCAACCCCATTTAGCTATATGTTCATCAGTAATACCATCAACCGTATTTACTCTTGGCACCCAAATTAAATCAACTTCATTTATTTCTATAACTTGTTTTATTTGATTTAAAAATACATCGTGTGGTATTTCATCAGCATCTATATTAACAATATAATCACCAGAACACATACTTGTCAAGTAATTTTTTTGTGAAGCGAAATCTTTATTTAAAGCTCTTTGTTCTATTTTCCAATTTACTTGTTGATATTGAGCAGTCCAAGATGTAAATACTTGTTGTGTTCTTTCATCTGAATAATCATCAAGAATTACTATTTCGTCTTCTGAATCTATATGATGTACGAGCACACCAAGTAACTCATTAATCTCTTCATACTCATTATGAGTAGTGATTGCATAACTTATTTTCATCTATAACCTTTTATTTTTATTTTTTTAGTTCTTCTGCTTGACTTCTAACTTCGTCTGCAAAAGAAGAACCTTCAAATCTATAATCAACCTTTTTTATACTACCAATAGAACTAACTGCATATGTTCTGTAAGCTACTCGTGTAGAACCAAGCTTACTTTTTAAAAATGATTTCAATCTACTATTGTAAAATGATTTAGGATTACCAATATCAGCTTTTAATAATGGTAATCTCAACTTAGTTAACTTTTCAATTTTTCCTGCTACTGTTAATTTAGTTAGTTTCCATAGTTCTTTCAAAACAGATTCTGGAATATAATCAAGATTTAATCCGTGTAATTGACCTTTCCAATCTGGATGAAGTACAAGAACCATAGGTCTTTTAGTAGTTACATTTTTACCACTATAATTAAAAAATACAATATCACCAGATTCTATTTTTGATTTAGATGAAGCTTCTTCATTTAATATATTCTTTTTGTGATTATATGTTCTAGTTGCCATTCATTAAACTCCCTTTAAAATCTTTGGTAATAACTCCCATTTTTATTAAAGCTTTATGAAACTCATCATTACCAAATTTTTCTGAATTTTCAATATCTAACTTACTATCGAAAAATTCACCCTCTTTATTTGGTATAGGATAGTTTTCTCTCTCATCCTCAGGTATCAAAACAATAGGAGCATAAGACCAACCCCACTTTTCAAGAGTTCCTTCTGGAAAAATCATACCTTTTCCAGGTATGTTCATTATACTTGGTAACCAAACCAAATCACGCTCCTCATCATAAAATTGTAAAACTTGTACAAGTTCTGGAGCTCTATCTAATTCAGAATTTAAAATGGTTGAACCAACTTTATGCTCTGATGTGGTTGAATATCCTGTTGTCATACATAAATATGACTCAGTTGATTCGGGTTCACTAAAAATTCTAAAACATTTATCACTGCCATCTATTGGACTTGTAATTTTTTCTTCTCTCCATATATGTTTTGCATCACTCATATTATGCTCCTACTGGTTTTAATTTTGGTAATTTCATTTTAGCTGGTTGTGTTTTTTTATCTCCAACTTTTTTCAATTGTGGTAATTTCAAATCAACCTGCTTAGGAAACTCTGGAATATATTTATCCATTAATACTGAAAATTCTTTTTTCATATTATCAAGAGTAAACTTCAATCTATTCTGAGTACCTTGTTTCATCGCTCTAGTAGTATAGTTTTTATGATTTTTCCAAACATCTGCTAAAGTTTTTGAAGCATATCCATAATCTATTGTAAACCATTGTGATTCTGCCAATATAACTTTATCCCATACTGCAGATTGATGAACATTATTTAATTTACCAGGTAACATTACTGAAAATTTAGAATCAAGAAAATCCGTTTGTCCACTCCAATTTGGTGCTATAACTAATTTATCTGCAAAAGTAGATTCTAATAATGGTCTTCCGAAACCTTCACCTTTTGTAAAAGATACACTAGCTTTTACTTTTGAATGATTATATAAACCATTCATTTCTTCATCAGTTAAATCTCCGTGTAATAAATAAATTGGTGGTAAAGTTTTTGCATTTTCTATCTGTTTTTTAACAATATCTATTTTTTTCATAATATCATCTCTATCAATTATAGAAAATGTAGCACCACTTGTTTTCATTACAAGTGCTGGTGGATTTGGTTTATTCTTAAATGTTTCTAAAAATACTTTAACTAACATTCCAGTATCTTTTCTATCTTGACCAATATCACCTTTTAACCAATGACCAACATATAAGAAACAAAAATTTTCTTTTATATTATCAATCGTAGATTTTATAGTTTCTGGAATATCTTTTGTCTTTTTATAGATATTTGTATCAGCTCCCTCAAATAAAACTTCGATTGGTTTTTCTATTTTCAATTCACCAACTTTTTGTTTTTGTCCATTTGGTAAATCTTGCATCTTATCCCATTTAGATTGTATAAAAGTTTTTTTGGAATGTTCTGATGGGACTATGATTAAATCCATTCTATTACAACCTTCAATCCATTCTGGTGAAATCAATGTCGTCTCCATACCAGCAGTTATACCAATATTATACTTACCAACTTTTTGAAATTCATTTGGAACTCTAATCTCAACATTAATATCTGGTTGTTGATTTAATTGATTATTAGGGCCTAAAAAACATTTTTTTATTCTTTGATGTACAGGATTATCATCATCTAAAGCATCCATAGGACAATCACCCCATCTTAAACTTGCTATTTTTATATCAAACTTATCCATATCTAAAAGAGATTCAATCAAATCTCTCGCGTGATTTCCATAACCACTTCTCGTAGCTACAGGAGCTGCTATTAACATAATTGGTTTACTCATTTGTTTCTATAACCTCCACATCGTTTTCTGAATTAAAAAGTTCTAATTGATTAGGGTCTTGATTTTTTTCTTCTTTGATAATATCATCAACTTCTTTTGCGTCAACTTTACTTTTCCATATTTTGATGAAATCATCTTCTGTCAAATTGTACATATCAAATCCCTTTGGTAGAAATATACATCTATTTATAAATCTTCTATCCTCATTAATTATATTAGATATAGTCTGTGTTACTTGTTCTATATCTTCTGGATTCATAGGGTATTGAAAATCAAAATAAACTACTACCATTTGTTTTTCTTTAATTGGGTGTTCTTTAAATTTAATATTTTTTAATAATTTTTTACTCATAGTTTATACCTCAAATAATGTGAATCTTTTCCTCTTTTCAAAATTTTCAAAACAACTATCCATATCTTTGATAAAGTTTTTACTCATATTCTTACAAGACATTCCAACTTCAGGGTCCAGAACAAATTCTCTTCCCAACGCTCCTGCATCAACTCTCTCTTCAGGCGTCTTATCATACCAATACTTTATCGCTTCAGCTACATCATCAAAACGACATCTGTCATCAAAGATGTATGGTGTCGGAGGCGAACCAACCATAGCTCGATTTGAAGGCCATACTGGTTTTACCCAATCACCCCAAGTCAAGTCTTTGTTGTTTGCCCATTTTCTATCATCGTGTAATGAACCCAACTCAACATAATCATCAGCTGTTAAGTATTTACCTTTTAATTTAAAACCACAATGGTCTTGTAATCCACCAGTTATATTATTAATAATTGGTGTTCCACTCATTAGTGATTCTGCACCTGATAGTCCAAACCCTTCATTTGATGCTATATTTACGGTTACATCTCCCATATTATACAAATAATTCATATGTTTGTCATCAACTTTAGCTTCATCAATAACTATTTTATAATCTGGACAAATTTCATTAATAACCGCTGGTAAATCTGTTCCATTATTATCAACTGCAGCTGTATGCATTAATAAACAACATTTTTTAGCTTGTTCTTTAGGTAATGAATCACAGAACAATTTATATGCTAGAATTAAATCTCCAGGTGATTTTCTACGAATGTTTCTATTAGTCCAATATACTACAAATTCAGAATCTCCTACAAGACTTTTTCTATATTTTTTGTATTCTTCATAATCTGAATGGAATGAATCAATTGGAAAATATCTATCCTCGTGTATTCCGTGAGGTACATATGTTATCTGCCAATCTTTCTTTGGAAATTTACGAACTACATTATTGACTATACCATAAGTTTGTTTAGAAATACACATTAACAAATCACAAGATTCATAAAATGGTTCATTCCAACGAGGATAAGGTAAGTCATCCCAAATTGTATAGTACATAAGTGGAATATT
>CEVZ01016174.1_pt1 | contig 14064 bp, 11 predicted proteins | sample 361371 | NCBI WGS metagenome assembly CEVZ01 (sample SAMEA2620217, study PRJEB7988) | marine metagenome | isolation source: saline water (ENVO:00002010), including
CGTCCTCAACTCTCGGAGGTGGACCCGAAGCACGAGTAGCCCTACCAGTTCTCTCGCTCGGAGGAGGAGGCGTAGGTGTTCTATCAGGAGCACCTAGTCTTTCTCTAGCGTCCTGATGCCTAGCAAGATTTTCTGTTCGTTTCTCAACCTCACGTTGTCTTCTTAGTTTTCTTTCAGCCTGAAGTTCAGCAAAGTCACGAGTAGGGAAGAAACGTTCCCTAAAATTATCTGTTACTTCTGTTTCCCCCCTATACTTCTCAAAAGAAGTTAATTCTGTAGAATCTCGTCTCCGAGGAGGAGGACCTTTAATCCATTTTCCATTTTCATCAACCTCAATACCTCTTAAACGAAGATCTCTTTCCCAAACATCTCTCATTCCAGAGCCACCGTGCTCATGAAACGGCTCCAAGCCATTCTCTAACCTTGCACGCCTATAACGAGGATGCTGCTCACCGCCTCTAAACTGGTACCTGTCATGCACATACTTACGTATTTCTTCCAAGTGTTCAATATACTCTTCACGATCCATCGCAAGGTAACGATCCATGTCTCGTTTACCCTGTTGGAAAACATAATTTGTTTCGCCTTCTTTAGGCACATTCCACTCTAATGCTACCAAATAGTTTTCAACTTCAGCATCAGACCATCTTCTTTCCATCTCTTCCGGAGTTGGATTGCTAGTAGAGTGGTATCCTCCATGTCTATCAAATCCTCTATTTATCAAAGGAGACTTCTCGTCAGCCCAAACAGCATGTTGCAAGTTGCGTGCGTCACGAGTACCTTCATCCCTAATGTTAGCGTCTTCAACCCACTGACTGAAAATCACAGGCGGAGGCAAAATAGGGCCATCATCAGTGTAGTATTGTGTTCCGGAGAGCCACTCATCATTCTGGCCATATAGTTTAGATTCAGGTATTCCATCAAAGTTTTCTGATAAAGCTCTTCTCCTTCTTTCAAAATCAGCGCTATCTAACCGAGGAATACTATCCGGATCTTCTGCAAAACCTAAATCTCTCAACCTTGTTTGCTCAGGGGTTAAGTCAACAGGCCGCAGTCGTTGTAGATCTTCCGCTGTTGGCGGTGGAGGCGGTGGAATACTAGGCTCAGATCTCCGAGGTGGCGGAGGAGGTGGAGGTATGCTTGGTGGATCAGCGACATCCGGAATGGCGTCCCTAACTGGATCAAACGGAGGTGGCGGAGGTGGAGGGGGTACGTCTCTTTCAACTCTGGGAGGTGGACCCGGAGGCGGAGGTGGCGGTGGTGGGGATGATGGTGGAGTTGGCGGTGGAGGTGGTGGTGGAGGAGGTGCGTCAACGTCTCTCCTTACCTCACTAGCAGGCGGAGGTGGAGGTGGTGGCGAAGCACGTGCAGCCATACCCAAACGAGAGTCGCTATCAACATCAACATCAACAGTTGCAGGCGAAAGCCGAAGACCATCACCTTCAGAGTCTGGTAAAAGCCCCATTTCCCCTAAAAGGTCACGCATGGGGCCATCCAGCGCCTCCATCTCTTCAGTTGTAAAATGCTGATTATCTGAAGAATAAGATAAGTAAAGCATTAAGTTACTAAATTGCTCATCATCTAATTCGTCTTTAGCGTCTAACCATAACTCAAGAATTTCATCTTGTAACTCTTCAAATTCCTGCCGCATCTCAGGAGTAATAGGGCCCCTACGTGACTCCATATACAAATCTGCTACTCGCATAATTCTTTCAGACATGTTATCATAATTGGCTGGATCTACTCCTGAATTCTTTAAAGCTTCGTACGCTATCCATTGAGATTGACCTCTCGCAAGCAGTTCTTCTGGCGACGAGTAGTAGTCTTTATCTCCAGAATTTGTTACCCTTGACAGCAGATCTTTCGTTGAAGGAGACTCAAGTAATGCTAGCTGAAGACGAGTCATCGCTTCTTCTTGGGGGGTTAATGTTATATCTGGGTCTTCAAGGGCTCGCCTAAACGCTACGGCATTAAGGAATGCAGGGTCATACTTTTCACTACGCGGATCTATAATGTCTTGTATTTCTTCAATAGATAAATTGGAGGTTTCAGGGATACTTTGTAATAGCTCCGTCTGAACTGTAAAGATTTCGGCTTGTAAAGACTCAAGACCAGTCTGAAATTCTTCGTCTGAAATACCTCCGGCCCTTCGTAACTTCTCCAGATTCTTTATCCGATTATTTATCTCTGTAACTCTAGGATCTAGTTTATCCGCTACTTTAGTTGACAAAAAGCCCCCACTGCCCTCTACCCCGTCAGTATCAATAACGTCGGCGTCAATCCTATGCACATACTCATGTATAATGTCTCTAACAGCAGTAATGGAAGTTACCCGACCATCTGGAAGAACTAACTCACCTAACATCTCATCCTGAACCGTAGAACGACCAGCCTGCCTATTCCTTACCCAAATTATACCTGTTTGACCCTCACTTATAGGATCAAAGTACATTGCATTAGCGTTCAAATCGTTTTGAATATAAGCCATGGAGAAGAAAGCTAGATCGTCACGTTCTTCAGGAGTCAACGGGTCACCCGCCTTAACAGCGTCAAATCGCTCCTCACCTAATAACTCTGCTGCACTGAATCGGGTTGGAGGACGTTTTCCATCTGAAAGTTGCAGGGTCAAAAGCTGATCGTCCGGAAGTTGATCAGTATGAGTTACAAATAATTGACGCTCTGTTCCACGTTTAGGGGGAAGAGAAATAACGTTACTAATAATATCTGCAGCTTCATCAACAGCAGCCACCTCTGATTCATCTAACCCATCAGCAAGATCAAGATCTCCACCAATGTGAGTTCCTGCAGCAGGGCGTCTCGGTTTTTCCATAACCTCTTCAGCCGCATTAAAGGTCTCTCGGCGTTGTGCCGATACTGATTGCCTCATCGCTTCTGCTTCCCTTATCTTGTCTTTTGGAGTGTCTGCTGAATCAAAACCCGCTTGCATACTTTCAAGCACTTCAGTTTCTCGTGCAGCCCTACCAGAACGTGCTTTCTGTTTAGCTTTTTCAGGCGAGAAACTATCCAAAGCAATACTTCCTCCATCAAACAATCTACCCCCATCATTAGTTTGTAACTCTAAAACCGAATTTGGGCTAGTGCCGTCACGGATAATAGCGTCAGTCGCTCTCCTCAATTCTGGGAAATCTTCTTCAAGGTCTGGTACCGCCTGCTCAAGTAAACGCTGTACCTCCGTATCATTTTTATCTGGGTTAAAAGCAACAAAAGCCAATGTGTTTCGTTTAGACGAATCTGAAGGATCAAGCGCTAATAAAAAATCGCCCAACTGTGGTATGTCTCCTCGCTCAATTCCTAACGTGGATTTCAAAGTCTCATCATTAAAGTATTCGCCATCAATAGTTGATTTCAAGCCATCTAAAGGAGAAACCATAGCTCGTAGCCTATCTGCCCTCTCATCGTCACCTATCATTGCCGCAGCCAAAACTAGCTTCCTGTCACTTGGAATCTCTGGGTTTACTTCAATTCCATCAAGCTTTCTTCTTTGGTACTCATCATAAAGATCCAGTACCTCAGAAACCCTGCTAACAGTCTCAACTAGGGGCACATCTTCATCTGTTCGGTATCCTTTACGAGGCCACACAACAAATCCATCATCTGCTGCACCCATACTAGCTCTTTCGGCACCTAAACTTTGTGCAAACATAAAAGCATTTCCATTAAATATATCAGCTAAGCCCATGCCTCGTGTATCAACTTCAATGTCATCACCAAATTTAATTACCGCATTAGCTCCTAACTCATCGTTGTGTAACTCTGGAGATCCCGCAGCGGGCAAATCTAGAATCCGTGTAAAGCCCGAATCGGAATAATTGCCAAACGTCTGCGGAGTATACTCCGCAACCTTCTCACCTGAAAGACTGTCAAAAACTTCATAATTGAAACGCCCAGAAACATAATACTGTGTCTCATCCAGATTTGCTTGATCTTCTAACTCGGGAATAGCTACCACACGATACATTCTTCCGTCAGAGCCCTCAACCTCACCTAAATCAATTCGTTTGCCGATCAAAAACATGTTACGGGCAAACTCTTCCCGTCCTTCATCATCCAAAACGTGCTTAAACACGTCCTTCGGTTGTAAGGTTCCTTCTTTAAGTTGCTCAGAATAAAAATCAAATGAAATGTCAATATCTTCTTCAGAAGCATCAGGGTAAATTTTTCTTAAATGGTCTTTTAGCTTCTCATCACTAAGAATGTCCCACGGCGCATCATCGCCATCTCTACCAGACCAAAAAGTTCCTATTATACCTTCTACGGTGCGTTGGTTTTTTTCTTCAAGTTCCACCCTACGATCTACCCAATTATACGCTTCAACATCTCTCCGTAAATCTTCAGGAAATACTGAAGACGCATCCGCATCTGTAAGGCTACGAGTAGCCCTACCTCTTCTTTCCCGTGCAGCGTTATTTCTTTCTCTTCTTCTAATCCTACTAATCCGCCTATTTGCTGAACGAACTTCACGAGCGCTAATTCCCAAATCTTCAGCTATCTCCTCAACTGATTCGCCTTTTCTAATACGTCTAGATATAGCAAAATCTCGTTGTTGTTTTTCTTGACGGAGCTTACTTGCGGCTAATTCAGCTTGTCGTTTTTCCTCTCTTAGACGAGAAGCGTCACGTACTTTTCCATGACGGTTAACAGCCCTATTAATATACCTAACATCAACATTAATCGGATCGCCATCAGCATCAAGCGTTTCTTTATCTTTGAAAAATTCTTCAAGGCTCTCAGGAGACTCACCACGATTATTTACACGTGACCACAAAGCAGCGTCATCAATTCTGTTTAGAAACCTTTCTTCCCTGCGCTCAACAAACGATTGATCGTCTACGGAGGCCCCTAAAAGACCACGCATGCCTCTACCTTCACGAACATCTGGAGCAGCTCTAACACTAGGCGCTTCTTGGGTAAGTGGACCCGAAGCTAAAGTTCCCCTATCTCCAACAGCGGTAGTTCTTTGACCAACTGAAGCATGCTGCTGCCCAACAGACAACCTCATGCCACGCCAAGTAGGGGTATAATCAACAGGGTTTCCGTCGTCATCAACAAGAACAAGCCCAGCGATATCTTCAAGGTTGTTACCCTGTGCGCCAGAAATTAGCTCCATCGCTCCGCTTATAAATTTTGTTCCTACTGGGCGTTCAAAAAAAGTCCCCTCCTGAACAATGCCGTCTAAATCGGCATCTTTAGGATTGGGATTATACGGATCTGTTCTGACCCCGCCCCACCGTGCACTAACCATATGCTTATTCTATCAAGCTGACGGAGTAGCCGCAACAGTGGCGACAGAATAAGCTCCCACCCCTTTAAGGTTTTTAGCTGCAACTCTAAAGTAATACTTCGTTCCGTTTGTTAAGCCCGTAATAACGTGCATGGGGTCTAAATCCCCAGTATCGGCTACAACTGTATTCCACGACGAATTATCTAAACTTTGCTGTATGGTATAACCTGTTATATCGTACACGCCGCCATTCCATGTAGAGTTGTTCCAAGTTAACGTTACCTTAGCATTTCCGGGAACTGCCTGTGGAATTGTAGGAGCATTTGGTAACAAGGACAACGTTGACACAGTTGCATCATAACTTGATACCACCCCTAGTGCTGTATGGTCAATCGTTTCCTGTAGGGACAGTTCATAGGCTATAAATGATCCGGCTAAAAGTCGTTCACCTTTCACAAGCGTTAATTCTGAAAATTCTTCACGCATGGTACCTTCATCAATTTTTGGATAGCATGGTACCGTAGTGTCGTAAGCGCTTAGAGAAGGGCCGTCTAAAAGCGCTTCCCTAACAACAGTAGTAATATTGTCTCTCTGCTCAGTAACTATCTGCGACCCAGTGGCCCTAACCCAAACATAAGTTCTCATAGAATATTTAACTTGATATTCAGGGTCAAAATCATAAGCATACCCTTGCTTCGTTATAGACGAAGTATCCATTACAACATTTATAATTGTAGGCCACTTGTCCAACGCAAATGGCTCAAATGTTGTGTACAATCTAGGGTCAGGTAATTGAGATGAACTTAAGTTCCATTGGTTTCTGTACGTTAATAAACGAGGCGGTAAATCATTCGCTAAATAGTTACTAACATAGTTTTTCGCTAAGCGAGGTCCAGACATCATGATTAAAAACCTCTAACAGCTGCATTAGCCATAGACCCAGCCAATCTCATAACTGGTCCACCGACAGCCACATGATGAGCGGCTTTATTTGCGGCATTAGCAGCAAATGTACGAGGAACGTAAACTATTTGCCGTTCATGCATGTTCCTAGTACCCATTTGATGAAATGAAGCGTAAGGTACCCGAGTGCCATACTCATAAGTTTTTTTACCCATATCTCTAATTCCCATGGGTGGAAATTGTCCTCTACTTGTAAGGCTTCGTTCTAAATCGCCTGTTCTTATTAGAATTCCGTTAGCCCCATAACCTTTATGTCTCTTTTCGTAAAAAGTATCTCTATCTAAAGGTTTCCATCCACCGACAGCCATTCCTTCTGTTTGAAAAAGACGTGAATGTGCGTCTATAAGTTCATCCTGAAGTGCCCTAAATACAGGCTTAAAATCAGATGCACGCTGTGCAACACCTCTTCGGTACGCCTGAAGTGCGGTTGTGTCAACTTCTATTTTCTTTCTAGGAGCCATACTAGGACACCCTTACCCTGCGATACCTCTTTATACTTGCCAATTCTCTCTCAGTAAAACCTGTCTCTAAAGGAGCAATGTCTCTAGTGGTCAAATCTTTCAAACCTACTGTATCATCATACATGTTTTGCATTTCACGAGCAGCCGCTCTAAGAATCAAAATCTTAAAAGCTTTAATATTTGCGCCGTCAAGACCAGCAGTGTATGTGATATTTATAGTGTCGTTGGCGTAGGCATTGTATAAATCTACACCATACTTTCTTTTAATGTAATCCGTTTCAGCAACTTGCGCTACCGCTGTAGCCCCATCAGTACCACCCGAAAGAGCAGACCCAGAATTAACCGTAGCCGTTCCACCTTGATCACCAGAAGACCCAGTAAACGATGGACCTGAACCGCCAGTTCCATTAGGAATCTTTCCGCCATTAGCAACTGAATTATAATTCTTACTAGCTTTTACAGCCTGAAATGACTTATTCGTTGCAGTATTACTGGCTACAGTTATTGACTCTGTGTTTGTATAAGCATACACATCAGGGTCATCAGGGTCAGTCGTGGAATCAATGTAGTAGACGGTTGCATCACCAGCAGCGTATGTGCCGTTCGTTGCTCCGGCAAGATCTAGCTTAACTGTAGTTTTGTTTCCAGACGCTGTCGCTGGTGTGATTGTCAAATCTGTAATAGAGACTACAGGGCTTTCGTTCAAATACAAAACCCATGTAGGCGTGTATAAAATCCCCGGTGACGATAACGTAGTTGAATACGACGGATCTGTCGTGTAATTATGGTAGTGGTTATTTTGTGCGACCCCTCTACCGACTTCAGGCACCCTATATGTCTCAGTAAATGAAGTGACAGAAACAGGACGTCGCAAATAGGCAACAAGCTCCGATTCAAGCCCATCTATAATGAACTGGGCAGCGTCTTCCTGCTTATTGTCTAAATCAATATCCATATACGTTTCTATATCAGAAACGGTTACTAAAGCCATAATGGGTCCTTAACTTGAGTCAGGTGGGATTTCCCATTAACCTCTACGTGCCCGACGTGCGTCACGTGCTTCACGCAAACGTGCAACTCCGCCACGGAAACGGTCGGCAACTCTACGGCCAAATCGCCTTGCTCTAGCGCCAGCTCCCGACTCCCTGTCAAAAAACTTTTTTAATGGTTTAGGCATTTTAACTCCAAAATTCCTATAGTGAATAAATAAATTGCTCCTCAATTTATATGATACCGCAAACACCTATGGAGTCGCCATTACTTCAACCTTTCAAAGGATTAAAGAACTCCCCATTAAGCCACATAAGCCCAATAACAGAATAGCCTATTATATCTAGATAAGTGTCTTCTATGGACTCATTCTTAGCAGATAAGTTACTGGCTAAAAGATTCTCAAGACGGGCAACCTTGTCGTGCAAACGTACAATAAGGCCCTTCTCCGCAAACCTAGCAATATTGTTAGGACCGTAATCTCTTTGCTTATCAGCAAGAGTTCGTGAAACCTCATAAGGATCTAACTCGCCATACGCAAGTAAAACTAATGCGCCTAAATTCAGCCAATAAATCTCCGTAGTTATTTCGTTGTCCTCGTTAAAAAACAATTCAATCATGTTGTCTACAACCCTACGAATCTCTCCAACAGGGTCGTGGAAATTTATATCAGCCGTACGGTCCCAAATTCTAAGGACATGCCGCTCAGCAGCGTCGTCCCAAGTTTCAACGGTATTAGTATCAGTCATAGCAAGCATACTAATCCTCTTTGGCTGCGGCAATAGCAGCCGCACCTAGCACTAGTGCTTTTAATGATAAAATTGCCCATACCATTGCACAAACTTTAACAGATGCCCAGTAGCCAATGCCCGGAGACATCCACTCCATGTTTGGCCAAGCAGAAATCAATACACTGTTTATTTGCATAACCATTAAGGCGCAAAACGCAACAACAGCACCATAAACTGCTAGTCCACCAAAAGGATTTCCTTGTCTGACATTTTTTTTAGGGGTACCCTTTTCTAACCCTTCTAAAATTGAATCCCAATCTGAATTATTACTACTCATTTTCTTCCTTAATTATTTGATAAATCCATTGCCTACTTAAACCATACTCCCTAGCCAAAACTGAAGGAGATTGCCCTTTCAAGTAAGCACTTATTATTTTTTCATTTCTTTGTACTACAAAGTCTTTAGATTTTGGACCCGGCCTAATAGGGCCCCAAGTCCACGAAGAAACAGATTCCAAAAGGCTAACTCTTTGTTTAGATAGTAAGCCTTGACGATACCGAGTTCTCATATAGCTTACCCAGTGACCTAAGTTTATTTCTTCACCATCTTTAATAAACTCTAAATGACCGCTAGGAACTAAAGCATCTCCATAACGCTTTTCATACTGTAGCAAAGCATTGTAGTACTTGTTCCATCTTTCTTCATGCTTCATAGCCTTATTTTAGTAAAGATAAGTTTACATGTCAAGGGGTTTATTGGAAAAGATTAGCTGTGTTGTATCTCAGAAGCGAGCGACCTTATCTTCCTAACAACAGCTTTCGTACCGACTCTCTCTGACCATTCAACAATGTCTTCATCAACTTCCATTTCAATTGCATCCCAACACATAATAAACCGAGAAACATATGCTTGGGGAATCTCATCAATTAAAAAACTAAAATCATCGCATGCAGGATAATTCTTCATTCCGCAAATTATAGCCAAACTATACGGAAGAGAAATAGCTCCTCGTGGAGACAAGGGAGCAGTGTTAGAAATGCCAGAAACTTCAACCAGATCAGCAATGTGGTTTAAGTCTAGAAATATTTTAGTATCTTTAAGGTCAGTTAAAGTATGCATACCATATATTCTACACTTATAGGCGTCTGTTTATATTAACTCAAAGATGGGGCTTGGACAACCAAACCCCATCTCAACTGGAACTCGGAGTCCGGCCTCTACGCCGATACCATACAATCTCCTCCTTAACAGACTTGCTTTGCCGGTACATAAATAGAATAAGCCAATGCTTTTCACTGTTGTGCAAGTTTTTTAGGTATAATACGCTACCTTATTGGGCATGCACCAGTAGCACACTCATCAAGTAATGCCATATCATCATCTGTCATTATAGTGGAACCAGAAAGTTTTTCACCAAGGGGCGTAGTGGTTTCAAGAATTTTCAAATAGTCTTCTTCTAACAACTCTCCCATAGGGGCTTGATCAAATCCATGCTCAGAATGAAGTAAAAAGCTTACAGATTTCATCTCTGACCAATGCTCTTTCAAATAGTCTTGTATGCCTTCTAACTCTTCAGGCTTATAGTAAACAGTAACTGAAACAGCGTTATCTGCCCAAACTCTTTGCAGCTTTCTGACTAAATCCATCTGATCAATAGCGGTCATGTCTTCAGCTAATACTGTGCCTTCTGGGAATTTGCATGGAAACTCAACTACTACAGTGCGTGGGTCTTGAGAGCCATCAAAGTTACGCAAAGGCTCTACAAAATATCCTTTTGACTTGCAGTAATTAACAAGAATATCGCTTGAAGCCATACGCATACGCTTTACAAAATATTGGCTAAATCCCGGATGTACCCCCGGAGTTACTCCCGGCAAAAGACTCAAAGTTCCAGAAGGTTTAACCGTAGTTAGCCTTACAGATTCAGGCCATCCTCGTTCAGCCGACCACGCACTGTCTAGCTCTCTTAACGCCTTATACGTATCATCTAACCAATCAACTTTATCTAACGCTTGGGCTACACCAGTAACACCTAAACCTAAACGCATGTTCTGGGAGGTAATTTTATCTGATGCTGGGTCTAAATAGGAAAGGGCGGCAACAGCCTTTTGTACCTTATACAAAAGACATGCAACATCAATAAGTTCTTCTTTTGAGCCTACCATAGGTAGATAAATTTCAGATAAGTTGCAAGATTCACGGTTGGATAGTGGAATCTCAGCGCAAGGATTCACCCCGACAATAGAAGTGTCAGGTCTTTCCTCGCCCATTCTGCCATACTTCACTGAAGATTCTAAATTAAAGAAACCATAAGGCTCGCCGTTTCCTTTGTAACCTTCCCATATTAGCTCCGGCATGTCTTTCATCTGCTCAGGAGAAACAAATACGGTATTGTTTGACATGGCCCTTTCAATGGGGATATCTCCTAGATCCCATCTCTTTGCCATGAGATACTCTTCATCATCAAGCGACCCTACTGCTATCTCAGCGCTTCTACGAACGTTACCCGCAACAACAATAGAACCAATTATATTCATACAATCTAAAACTTCAACTGAAGTTAGCGTTCTTCCTACCGCTCCATCTAAAACTTTACAAATTTTTTCCACGCCCGAAATCAGGATATCAGGACCTGAGGCAGTTCCCCCAAATGTCTTAATAGGCACACCAGCTTTTCTAACTAAATGAGTAGCATAGGTCATAGAGGTAGGGTTGTCATCATCTCCTAGATAACATTCAAAAACTTTACGTACTAACTCTCCCCACCCTTCTCTTTTGTCAGGCACGATATAATCCGCATCATCGGCATCAAAATGTTCAACCCACGCATCACGGACAACACCAAGCCGTTCCGGAGCGTTGCAAGAAAATCCTACGCCTCCGCCGAGCATTAAACGTTCAACTGTCCAAGAAAAATCAGAAGGTTTTGAAACGTCAACAAACCAACAATTAACTAAACTGTCTCCACCTAGTCGTTTGTTGTTTTCTGTACCTAGTTGCCATAACATTCTCCCCGCAACACATCCTTTTAGATTAAAAATGTAGTCGTATAATCTGGAGGCTTCTTCTTCAGATAAAGCGGCCCCTATGTCTTGTGCGCCATTAACAACACGTTGAACAGTCTCATGCCATTCTTCGGTTCTCATAATCTCGTCTGAACCTAAATCAAAAAAAGGTCTAGCATATGTTCGTTTATAAGTTACATAACCTAGACCGTTGAAGCCCCATGGGGGCATCTTGTCAGAGTAACTATTTGCATGTTCGTCATCAATGTGGAAGCTTTTCACTTTCTCTCCTAAATAAAAGCTAACACATCCTTGCTAGCTAGTGATTGTGTATGGGGGGGATTTAAGTATTCTAAAATACTAAACCAGCCATCAATTGTCAAGTCGTTTGGAGACTTGACTTTTTTTCATATTAGCACAACTACAACTCTTTGTCAAATTCTAGAGTTGGCTAATTCTCTCGCTAAATCAACATGTCCACATAAAACTAAAAACAAACCTGCGGCTTCTTCAACTATATCCACATGCGCTACACCAGACTTATCTATTCGTGTTTTAAAAAGTCCGACTTCGCATAAATTTCTTAGACAATCTACAAACTCTAAATCAGAGTTAAAAAATAATCTTTCTTTTTCTGCGTTTTCCCTTAGCCCTGATATATTAACACTTAAACCGCCAGTTGTCAACACCGTTTTTAACAAACTTACTGCTGTGCGTTCCCAATATCCAAACAAGCATAAAGAAGGAAGTGTGATTTCATCTTGCATGATAGAGCCTCGTCTATTTACTAAACATAAGGCAGCGTCAAGAGCCCAATCATCTTCATCGTGGATCGCTAAAAATAGCACGCTGTTGTCAGCGAGACCAATCGCCTCAAGCACTTGCTGGTCTTTCCGGCAATCAACTAAGCAAAACTCACTTGCTAACGAAACAACTTTTTCTGCGTTCTTGAAGTAGAAATTATCTTGCCCAAACTGCACAACAGAGTTGATAACTAGCATCAAGTCCATGTCTTTGTCTTTGACAACACCGTTATTATCTATAAGGAAAAATAATAAATTTTTAATACCTATAATAGCGTCAGGGTCTATTGATAAAAGAGAGTCAATGTCGTCAGCCGACCAATTTTTATGACTGTTGTTAGTATCGTCATGGTCCATAACTTTAGTATACACAATTGGTGTAAAAAAGAAAAGGCCCCCCACCCGAAGGTGAGGGGACCTAAATCTTAGGACCGTTTAAGTCGGTCTGACTAACTAGTTCCTAGGTTTAGCTAGGAGCAGCGTCAAATGTGACTTTCACAAACGATTCTGGTCGTTTAACAGCAAGTGCCAAACGTTCTTCAGCCAGAACAACGATAGCATTCCGGACAAAGAAGTCAGAATGTTGTTCGCTGATTCGGATTGAAGCAGCTTCACGGTCATACAACTGCGCACCAGTTCCGAAAGCACCAATAAGTGCAGTTCCAGAAGCAATAGCAGGCGTATCAATGACAGGAATTCGCCAAATACGAGATTCGGCTCCACCAGCTACAGAGATCGCGAGCAAGTATGTGCCCTGCGAGTTCTTTGTTAGCTCAATGTCTTCCCAGTCATTGGGGTTGACGATGATACCTGTTGGTTCGTAGTATGCGAGGTACGAAAGTGTAGCTGCACGACGAACGGCATCAGCCTTGGTGTCAGCAACAGGAGTTGTTGCACCAGAGGACCATGAATAACTCTGGATGCTACCGTTATTTAGAATACCTGCAAGGTCTTCTCCGGTACCTGATCCAGATAGGATTTGATTATCTTCTGTAAGACGAAGACCATAAAGAAGTTCGTTGTCAATGATTGATCGCAATTGCGGTTCATCGGCAAGAACATTCCTATGAGCAGCTTCCCAGTGAGCAATGGTACGTACTGGAGCTTGCTCCCCTACGAAAGTCATTGCTGACTGTGGTTTAGCGCCAAAATTGCTTCCAGAACGTTCTGCAACAGTGTCAGCGTTGTTCGTGAAGCCAGTTTGACGGAAATACTCAATTACAGCTGCGTTTGTGGTACGTGATGGGAAAAGATCCCGTACTCGGCTTCGGCGTTGTGCGATAGGAACAATCCCATCACGTTCAACGGCACCGAAAGAACCGGGTGTACCAGTTGGCATGCTTGAGTAAATGTCTTTCTGCTCAAGAGACTTCGTAACGAAAGGTGAAGACATATTGGCTCCAGCCTTTCCACCTTGTAGTGATTTGAATTCTTCCGAACTAACGAAAGCTTCACCTAGGGAGCTTCTGTGTGCTTTTACTTCAGCTTCAACGCCAGCAGCTACTTCAGCAGCTACAGAAGCGTGTTCGGCTTCAGAAGACCACGCAGAAACGTCACGAAGGGTGGTCATGTCTTCAATGAGACCCTTGATATCTTTAATCTGGGTCATGTTTTCGTTAAAAGATGCACGATGTTCATCTGTAACGACGAGGGTTTCACCCTCAAGTGATATTGAGTCAGCGATCTCTTGTTGTTCTGCCATTTTACCGGCGAGAGCACCTTTGAGTTCGTTGAGCCTACCTTCATCAAAGCTCATGTTATTTTCTCCTTCATATGAATGAAACATGTCTACTAATGACAGGCGACCCAACAAATAAAATCTGTGAGTACGACCAGTCAATTATTATGCTACCAACACCGTAAAGGTA
>CEVZ01218788.1_pt1 | contig 14059 bp, 3 predicted proteins | sample 361371 | NCBI WGS metagenome assembly CEVZ01 (sample SAMEA2620217, study PRJEB7988) | marine metagenome | isolation source: saline water (ENVO:00002010), including
AAAAAAAGACCCCCTGGAAAGTGGGGGTCATATTCTGGTTCTCTGGGATCTATTCTAGGATCCCAATAAAAGAATTGGCATTGATCCAACCTCATATGAATGAGGGGTTTATTTAATTTCATCTACGCTCCAGCTCTTAAACCTTTACGAGAATACTCGATATCAGCATCTTCATATTGATACTGACGAGGTGCGATTGAGTTGTGTAGATCTTGGATCTGTTGTAGAACTTCAATGTTGGCTTTCGCCTGACCTGGTTTGTTATTTTTCAAACCACCGATTTCCCAACGTAGGTTATCCCTGATATGCTCAACTGCTTTAATTGTTTCGAGATTAGCATTAGATGCTGCTTCATCTCCTTCCACAAACCAGTCCCAGACCGCCGCTTTAAGGGCGGTCTCGTACTCGGCTAGTGTGTTTGCTGCTTCACCCTGATCGTGGGTGTATGTAACATCAAAATTAGACATTGCGTTTATTCCTCCTTGGTGATTACGCTTGAGATTCCTGCCACGTAATACGTGCAGAGATTGAATAAGGTGTACTTAGAGAAACTCCAGAAGAGTCAACTACGTTACCCACAACAGTTAGTAGGTCAGGTCCATTTGGATAGATACCGTCACCACCTAATATCGAGTTACCTAGGGCAGAAATTCTAGATAGGTCGAAGTTAGTTGCTCCTGCTTCACCAGAACTTGCACCAGTAGCACGGAAGGATAGGATAACGTTACCACCCGATACTGAGTCATCCTTCGCATGTCGGACTAGCTGACATAGTGATGGATTTTCAACGTTCTGGAATGTATCTGTACTCAATGATGGGTTCAGTACCAGACTGATCTCAGTTTCGTGGGTAGTCAAGATACCAACAGAGTCAAGTGCAAGTTGCATTCGGTTGATAATCTCCCTTTCACCAAGAGCACCAGTAATTGATGAGTCAACTGATGGAGCCAATCTGATAGAAATCAGTGGAATGTCAGTTGGAATCAAGTTCTCGTTACCAGATGGAGCACCAATTGAGAAGGTAGTGCTGTTAGAAACAGCAGGGTTTCCTAGTGTGCTATTAATCTGTGAGTAGTAGTTTCTTGGGAAGTATGATGTAGTTCCTTCAAAGTACTGAATGTACACGTAGTATGTACTACCAGATACGAAGGAGTTTCTATGAATTGGTCTACCAGTTAAGAAGTAGGTGTTAGCCGTTGTTGGGTGGTAGATGTTAGTGTTAATGGATAGAGTTCCCTGATCACCTGATCCGAATGGAATTCTAATGTAGTAGTAACGAGACCACCAGTTTCTCCATTCTTCAACAATACTAGAGTTGTTGTTAGATGCAGCAGACTGAGCAGAACTGTTAGTGAACTTCAGCTGTTGACCTGACGCAGTGAACAAGTACGCTTCGTCATTCTGGAACATACCATCCATAATAACTGAAGTACCCCAGTGGAACAGTGTTCCGACGTATGTTGGGTTGTTTCCATTTTCAATCTCGTAACGAGCAGGTAGGTTACCTGAACGGAAATAAGATTCAGTTAGTAAGTTGTTATGCTTGAACTGATGGAAGTACTTAACGTGACCATTTTGATCCTTGAATCCAAAGCGGATCTTACCTGCACCATACCATGAGTAATCCATGTAAGCCATCTGGATCTTAGATAGGTCTAAGATATAACCAGAAACTCCATTACCATCTCCAGTGTCTATGTTCCAATCTGCCTGACCAACTTTGGTATCGACAGTCTTGGTCATAATAACATCGGAGTTACTAATACCACGATAAGATGGTTGGATTGTTATCTGTGTATCACTAGTTACCTTAACAACCTTGTAACTCATACCACGAATAACGATCATATCCCCGTTAATCAACTGGGAGGTGAACATCGTATCAATACCAGTTACAATGTGTGATGCCTTAGTAACTGAAATCTTACCTGGGATCTGTTGAACAGAACTTCTACGGCAGCAGTTCAGTGTTGTACCATCATACTCGAAGAAGAATCCGTTCTGATCATCGAACATACCGCAACGGATGTCGCAATCGTTCCAACCAAGAACGTTAACTGTTGGGAATCCAGCACCCTTATCAGATGGTGGCTCAACTTCTAGGAGATAATCGAATGTGAAGTCATCAACAACTCTATGGATGTTGGACTCAATGTTGTACTCAACAGTATCTGTATTAATGATCTTAACCTTAAGGTCATTAGATAACTGGTGAGGCTTAACTGTTACAGCACGTGCTGTATGACGCTTCCTGAATTCAACCGCAGTACCAGCAGTAATATCTGCTGTAAGTGCTTTAGACAATTCAAGTGTAGTACCATCAACGATAGTATCAATTCTAGTCAATGATGGAATACCAGGACCAACAAGGATCTGATCAGCGACCATTCCAGTTGTTGTAGTAACAGTAAGAGTTCTACTATCAAGTGTACCTGTAACTCCTGTATCCGTTATTGCTGTACCAGCAGAACTGTAGGACAGTGTTAGGATTGGAATCTGAGGAATAAAGTTGATAGCAAGTGAGGTCTGAATACCTTTACCTGACTGATAACGGAAGTACTTACGAGTCTGTCTTGAGATTCGTGAGTTTGGTGACTTAGAAGTACCAATTTCCATACCACCGTCAAACGGTCTGTGTAGGAAGAATCCATCAGGACGTACATAGATGTAAGATGGAATCAAGTAGTTAGTGCCTGTCTGGGTGAATGTCCAGTTAGCATCAACAATCAAGTTATCATCATCAGTGATAGCAGTAATTGTACGAGTCTCAATAACACCAGGTGTACCACCAGAAGTGTTAACAATCTTCATATCGTCACCGATCTTGAAGAATCTCTGGAATGCAGCACCACTACCTTTAACAGTTCTTGTTCCACCCTGAACATCAACAGTACCTGTACCTGTAACCTCACCAGAGAGGTTAGCAGAAACTAACTGATGGAATCCACTAGAAGCAGAAGTTAGATCAATTGCAGTACCTGCGATTGCAAGTGCCTGAGTTTCAGCAAGCTTGAAGTAGTTGTTATCAATTGCAATAACATAGTAGTCAGTATTATGTGTTAGACCACCAACATCACTGTTACCTGTGTTATCGTAGATAACTCTTGTACCAGTACTGTAGTAGTGGTTATTGATGTTAATATGATCATCTGTTGTATTAACAGTAGATGATGCATCAAACTGCTTAACAGAAGGTGGAATCTTGAACGGAATTGTAACTTCAAGTTCTGTATCAGAGATTGCCTTAGTAGTTGTGTATGATCCGTCAACAACACCGAATTCAGCAGTTGTGTTTTCAAATGTCTGAATACCAGTACCACGAGAACTCAATGTAATCTCGGATCCGTTAACAGAACTACGTAACTGGAATCTGTTACCATTAACAACCTTAACGTAGTAAGAGTTACCATTAGTTAAACCACCGATGTCTGAACCTTGTGTAGTATACTTAAGAATCTCATTGTTAGAGAATAAGTTCTGTGCAATATAAACAGAGTACCTAGTTGTGTTAGTTCTAATACCAGTAAGAGCAATAGTACCAGTAGCATACTTCAACTTAAGTGGTGAAGCACCAGTACTTGTCTTAATCCTGAATCTGTTATTATCGATTCTGTCGATATAGAATGTTCCACTTGTGTAACTACTGTTGTTACCATAGACATCATAGAAGTAACGAATCTCACCACCGTTAGTAACACTAAGTGTAACCTGAGTGTTTTGATCGAATCCATGATTCTCTGCATAGAAACTATCATTGGTTGATGTATTCCTTCTAACCAACGCAATATACATGTTGGTTTGTCCGTCTTCGTTAACAGAACCGAAGTAACGGTCAAGGTTGATACCCCATCCTTCATGGTGGAACCAGAAGAACCAGTTGTTACCTTGAATACGTAACCAGTCATGAGTCATTCTCTCAGTGTTGATACTATCTCTCCAGTAGAATGTACCCTGAATCTGTGACGAATAACCCTGAACTGCATAACCGTTACCAGTCTCGTTCCAGTTAATATCATTAAGATAACGGTTTTCATTATAGGTTAAGAAACCATAGTTACCATTATACCTTGAGGAACTTCCGAATGGAATCTGTTCATGGTTGTAACCATAAGTTCGCCAGTGAGCACCACGTGATTCGTAGTATCTGTTATGGAAGAAGTATGTTCTACCACCATATCCATCACGCTGACAACCGAAGAATACGGTACGATCCCAACCTTGGTTACCTAAACCATAAGTGTTGTTGATCGATGCAAAGTCATGTCCAGAGTATGTTCCTCTCCAGTTCCAGTAGTATGTGTAGTAGTAAGTATACCAGTTGTTAAACCACTTATACTCCCTATAGATGTTATAAACAAGACCTAAGTTGTGTTGTCCATATGTCCATGTACCATCATAAGGGTGAGAACCAGCAGGATATGCATCACTTAGGTTAATACCACCATTCGGTTGGTTAATACGCTGAGACTCATATAGTTTAATAGTATCGTCATCAATTCTTTGTACGTAGTACACCTGCATCCTCTTCAAACCACCAAGAGGACGGTTACCTGGGTTTGGATAATACAGCATTGCATAGTGGTTCTGCAATCTGTGAGCAGGAAGATTAATAGTATTCGCTGTGTAATCTACATCTTCCTCACTGAAACGAAGTACGTATGTACACTCCCAGTTATAAGGAACTGTCTTTCCTTCATCAATATCAGGTGCAACTGTCTCAGTAGCATCGATATCAACGTATGTCTTACCATCAGGAGCAATTGCAGTAGGATCTGCAACTTCAAGAATCTTAGGTGAAACTGTGTTAACAAAGTAGAAGTTTGTATTGTCTTGGAAACCGTGCTCAGAAACTGTAGTTAGGTAAACCTTAGAAGTTGTAACAGCATCAATTGTACATACACCATTACCAACACCAGATGTAACAGCATTTGTTGCTGTACCACCTGCGTACTGGTGTGGTGAAGTATCTGTAACAGCACCTTGTCCACCGTTAACGTTAATGGTAATTGATGTTGCATCAACAGCTTCTAGACGAACTGCTTTATTGAAGATGTAGTCAGCACCAGTTGCTGTAGCAGCACCAGCAGCACGAGGATAAGACTTAATAGTTGTGTTACCATCATTATGGTAGTCACAAGTTAGTTTAATACTCTGTGGTGCAATTTTAATGTGAGAACCAACGGTCAAACTATGAGCACCGATGGTCATCTTCAAAGTACCCACTGTTGGTGAGTAATCTACATCAGTAACAGTGTGTTGTGCGATAGTACTACCTGCGTTACCAGCCATATTAGCGTGGTTACCACAATAGTAATACAGAGTATCAGGGGAAGCATTAGTAACGTAAATTCTTACATAAGCACCTGCTTGTCCTGCCGTTCCATACTCATAAACATATGTGCTATAAGCAGAACCACCACCGTGAGTACCATCAGCAGTTGTGGAGAATCTTAGTGGGTGACCAGTAACACTAGCATCACTTACATCAAAGATATAAATTGCTTTTCTTGAGAAACTAATACCTGGGTGTAGTTCTCCATCAATGAAGTACTTATTACCAGCAGATGTATTAATTGGGTTGTTACCAGCAGATTCAATAGTATATGATGTCGATGAACCTGTAGCAGTTACTGATTCATCAGCATTGAAAGCACCTGTAACATCAATAAGAGTAATGGTTTTGTCTAGTACACCAACCAATTTACCACTACCACCACCAGCACCAGTGATTGTACTACCAATTGCCCAATCATTGATATCAACTGTTCCAGTGAATAGAACAGTAGTTGTTGCTTCAACTGTAACACGCTTGGTGTATTGGTCAGACACAATACCAGCAGCACGGTCTAGACTAATCTGTGAACCTTGGAAGAATTTACCTGGAATAATAGAGGTATATGTTCCTTGAAGTTCTCTACTCTCTGGTTGACCAGCACGTGCTTTATACGTGAAAGTAGTTGTAGTTGGAACCGCCTGAATGATATATGTACCTTCAGCAGTAATAGATGAAAGACCTGTAACTGTAATAGGAACACCACTCGTGAGGTTATGGTCAAAACTTGTAGTAACAGTAATAAGTTCGTTACCCTGAATCGACTCAACCTTAGATATAAAGGGGATCGTAGTATCTGAAGTAGATGAGAAGAATGAAGGTATGTTATTAATTGTCTGAATCGTTTCCCACTTAGATGCCTGAGGCCCGTACTCAAAGTCGGTGTCGATCAGGTTTTCTGGGTTAGAGACTCGGAACTTCGATACAGCGTCAACAAATGTCTCTGACGGTTCAAAGTGTACCTCATCTTTCTCATAGAAAATTTGCAGTGAGTCTCCTGCACTCATTGCGGAACAGTCATGCTGTAAAAGAATAGCAGTACTGTTAGTAGTTGCATCATACGTTACTGTTCCAGTCTTCGTATTATCAGCAAAGTTGTAGATAATTATATTATCTGTTGTGTTTGTGATAATAAGTAACCTTCTGGAATGAAGATTTCCAGGAAGGGTAACTGTATTAATACTTGGATCGAACGTATAATCAAAAAGCAAATGTTTTGCCATTTTATTTTTTCCCCTTAGTTGTTAATTTGCGAGTGGTTGAATCAATTCAGTTGCTTTAATATTGGTCATCTCTTGTAGTGATGGGTATTACCAACCCAAAGCGGCCATCATGCCCATACTCATTGTTACTTCAGCAGTAACGTTGTCTCTACGGGCAAACTCAATGCCGCCAGGTGTAGCACCATCGTGTAAGATGAGAGTCATCTTCGTAGTATCTACGGTTAATTCTCCGAGTGCTCCAGTAAACGTTGATTGCTGTACTGTAGTTCCTCTACGGAGTTGTACCTGCTTAGTCATAGGTTTCCCTTGGATTTATGCTTCTTTTATTTATAGAAATAAAAATTTAATTATATTATGGTTACGAATGTGTATGGTGGCTCGAACGTTCTAAGTTCATTTAAGGACTCTCCAGTGAGAGTAATTGTTCCTTGTCCTTGATATGAACCTTTCTCGAAGTTAACATCTGCTGTACCACGAATTGTAGCAAGAAGGATGTTTTCATAATCAACAGTAGCAGTCTCAACTCCTCCACCAAGTGCGAATAGAGATCCGTAAGGTGCAGTGTATCCGAATGTACGTTTGATATCTGTAACTTCACCAGATACCTTGTACTCAACACCTTGCTCATCAAAGTCATATGTGAGTTTGATGTCTGTTGCTGTACCAGAGAATCCACCGAAGGAACCAGATCCAATATATCCCTTACGTACATATGCCTCATTAGCAGATCCATGAATATCATATAGAGTTGTATCTTCGTAATCGACAGTTGCAGATTCAACTCCTCCACCAAATGCAAACGCTGTACCAGATCCATCGTATGCGTGTGTGCGAATAACACCAGCATTACCAGAGATTGTCTCAGTACCAGATCCAACCCAATCCCTCGCACGTGTATAGTCTTCTCCACCTGAAGTGTAGATGGAACCAGAACCAATATTGTTAGGTACGAATCTATCAAATCCATTGATATCAATAGAGATAGATCCAGATCCAACATATACTCTAGATCTAGTATCGTGTGAATCACCACTAACCTTGTGAAGTGTGGTATTCTCTGGTGGATTGGTCGTGATAGACTCTGCTGTACCACCTGTAGTGAATAGGGATCCAGATCCTGTCCAATGTTTCGTGATCTGAATGTCTGTAACTTGACCAGAGATATAGACTGAACCAGAACCAATCCAACTTGGGATCCATCGAACAAATGCTTGACCACTGAGTGTGTACTGAGCAGTATCCTCTGGAGGATTGTAACGAGCAGATTCTGTAGCAGAACCAGATAGACTGATGGAACCAGATCCACTGTAAGTACCAAATGTTCTGGACTCTGCAAGATCTCCACTGATTGTGAAGATTCCAGTGGTGACCTCGGTTGTGGAGATAGATTCTGCTGCACCAAGAGCAGTAAATAGTGATCCTGAACCAGTATAATGTGGAGTAAATTTGGTTGCAGCATTTCCAGATGCTGTATACTGTGCTGTATCTCCAACATAACGTTCTGTATGCTTCTCGATTCCCTGACCAGCAGCAGTAAAGAGAACAATATTTTCTGGTGGATTTGTTGTTGTAGATTCTGCACCACCACCTGTAGTGAATAGAGAACCCGAACCAACCCAATCGTCTGTCTGCCTCTCGATTGCAGATCCAGATAGAGTAATAGATCCAGATCCTGCTTCTGCAAATGTTCTCTGAATATCGGAGACTGCACCAGAGAATCCACCAAAGGAACCAGAACCAACCCATCTTTCGGTATGCTTCTCGATTCCAGCACCAACATATGTGTAAAGTACTGTACTCTCTGGTGGATTTGTTCCAACTGCTTCTGCTGCACCTGATGCTGTCCATAGAGATCCAGAACCAACCCAATCCTTGGCTGCTCTGAATACTGCAATACCACTGAGATCTCCAAGTGATGTATCCTCTCCAACCTCGGTAGAAGTCTTGGATTCTGCTGCACCAGCTGCTGTAAACAATGAACCAGATGCAGTCCAATGTTTCGTAATGAGTGGTTCTGGAATTGCACCAGATGTATAGTAAGAACCTTGACCAACCCAGACAAGTGTAACATCTGTAACAGCAACACCACTGAAGGTTCCGATTGCAGTGTCTTCTGGAGGATTGGTTCCAACTGCCTCTGCTGCTCCACTGAATGTAGAGATAGATCCAGAACCTGTGAGGATGTAACGAACCTTGAATACAACCTCTCCAGAAATTGTAATACTTCCAGATCCAGCAAATGCACCAGTGTAAAGTTCTGAACCTGCACCAGATAGACTGATTGCACCAGATCCAATTTCTCTAAATACTGCTTTCTCAACTCTAGTACCACCAATCTGATGAAGAGAAGTACTCTCAGGTGGATTAGTTGTAACAGACTCAGAAGCACCACTTGCTGTCCATAGTGAACCAGAACCAAAGTACCTAACACGGTAGATAAGATCTGCTTCACCACTGATGGTAACAGTACCAGAACCAGTACATGCACCAGTGTAATTCTCTGAACCTTGACCAACAAGAGTAATAGATCCAGATCCAGTGTAATTAGCAAATGTCTTGCTCTCTGAACCAGCACCACTAATCTGATGAAGTGTGGTATTCTCTGGAGGATTAGTTGTTGTGGATTCAGCAGCACCACCAGTAGTGAATAGTGATCCAGCACCGTAGAAGTGTAAGGTAACCTTAAGACCGAGAGTACCACCAATAGTTGTGAGAAGAATATTCTCATAATCAACTGTTGCAACTTCAGCAGCTCCACCAGTAGTAAAGAGACTACCAGCACCAACATGGGTTGCAGGAGTGAAGCTCTCATCCTTAGTACCAGATATGGTAATAGAACCAGATCCAAGATAAGGTGCTCTGGAAACTCTAACAACAGCATCACCAGATAGAGTAGCAGAACCAGATCCAACCCAATCTCTACTACGTGCAAGTGTTGTACTAGCAGTAATATCAAAGAGACCAATACCAGTATCAGCATTAGTGATAGACTCAGCAGCACCACTAGCAGTTGATAGAGTACCAGAACCAATATGTGTTGCTGGAGTAAAGCTTTCTGCCTTAGTACCAGATAGAGTAATAGATCCAGATCCTGTCCAGTGCTTGACTCTGATATCAACAACAGCACCAGATAGTGTGATAGATCCAGATCCAACCTCACTAACGGTAACCTTCTGAACCTTAGTACCACCAACTGTGTAAAGTAACGTATCCTCTGGTGGGTTGGTTGTTGTAGATTCAGCAGCACCTCCAGCACTGAATAGTGAACCACCTTCACATCCACCTCTCCATACAAAGCTGTATGTGTTACCAATACTTGCAGCTGAAGTATAGATGTAGATAGAACCTTCACCAGTCAATGCGGTGGTAGGTCTGGTTAGACCCTCACCAGATGTTAGATAAGTACCACCGTCACATCCACGTCTCCAGACGAATGGAGTACTTGCAACACCACCAATTGTGTAAGTACCAGATGCAGCAAGACCAGGATATTCAAGTGTGTTGTTGCTACCGTAATCTTCCTCACCTTGAGTGAGAGGACCAAGATTGCCCCAATCATCAAATTGATTTTCAGTATTAGCAACTAATCCATAATCATCATTGATGAATGTGGATGGTAAGGTATCACTGTAATGCCATGTTCTAGACTCAGCACATCCACTGAGTGTATTGATATTACCTGTTCCCTCATACTTCCAAGTGAAGCTGTATGTCTGACCAACAAACTGAGGTGCAGTAAATATGTCGAAGAGGCCAATTGCCTCGTAATCCATTGCAACGACTTCTGCTGCACCACCAGTAGTGAATAGAGATCCACTAGCAACGTAATCTCTGGTAAGAGCAATGGTAAATCCTTCCTCATTCGGACCTGCACCAGCAAGTGTGATTTCACCATTAGCAGCCTGAGTAGCACCTTCATTGATAACAGTTCCATAGTAAATCTCACCTTGTGTGAGTACACCAAGATCACCGTAATCAGCATCAGGTTGAGTTGTATTACCAATAACATAACCATAGTCAAGGTAATCAACAAGATCACTAGCAGATTCATTGTATGCATAAGTTCTAGACTCAGCAGCACCAGAGTATCCGAATAGAGTACCTGTACCAACATGGTCAAAGGTACGTGTAACGTATACAGTACCGCTAAGATCTCCAAGTGATGTGTCTTCACCGAGAAGAGTTGTTGTCTTACATTCAGCAGCTCCACCCATAGTGAAGACTGAACCAGATCCAATCTCAACCCATTCTGGTTCGTACTTAACGTATGCCTCGTCACCTGCAAGACCAAAGTAAATGGTTCCCTGAGCAGCAAGAGTTGGAGCAGTCCAGACAATAGAACCATTATCATATTCACCACCAGACTGAGGATCACTAACAAGACCTTGATCCTCAAGAGTAGTTGCAGCATCAACGATCTGACCATGATCATCAGTGATGTATGGAATAGATGCAGATTGATTATAATCAACTGTAACTCTCTCAACTCCACCACCAATACTGTATAGAGATCCAGATCCAGGAGGTGCATTCCAAATGAAGCAGTATGTATTACCAACAAACTGAGGTGCGGTAAAGATATCAAATAGTGCTGTGCTATTAGCAGGTGAGAATGTTGCAGATTCTGCTGCACCACCTGTCTTGAATAGAGATCCAGAACCGTTAAAGTTACCGTGTGAGAATGTCTGACTACCAGCACCAGATGCTGTGTAACCATATCTGAATCCAGTAACACCATTACCAGCAAAGTTATGATCTGTAGTTCCAACAGTAGGATTGGTGTAACCGAGACTGGAATGATCATTCCACCAAAGAGTACCATAGGTCTCTTCACCATCTGTTGTAGGTAGTGATACGAAACCGTAATCAATCTGCTCACTTTGAGCACTGGTATTATCAAGTACTGAACCCCAATCCAGTGTTGACCAGATATCATGTGATGTCTGGTTGTAATCGTATGTTACAGATTCTGATGCACCAGAGAATCCGAATAGAGTTCCAGATCCAATAAAGTCTCTAGTTCTAGCAATTGCACCAGAACCACTGAGATCTCCAAGTGATGTATCCTCACCGAATTCAGTAGAAGTCTTAGTCTCAGCAGCTCCACCAGCAGTCCAAAGGGATCCAGTGGTAGGTGGTGCATTCCAGCAGAATCTATAAGTATCACCAACAAACTGAGGTGCAGTTGTGAGTGTTATTAATCCTGTTACAGGATATACAGTAGAAGTCCATATAACACTACCATGATCTGCTTCACCTTGTGTCTCAGGATCAGTAACAAGACCCCAATCGAAGTGATCAGTTAGATAATTCGTAGAGTCTGTTATTAGACCATAATCATCTCCACTGAATGTAACAATGGAAGTCTCATTATAATCAAATGTTACAGACTCAGCAGCACCAGAGTATCCGAATAGAGTACCTGTACCAATGTAATCTCTACTACGTGCAATAGCACCATTACCACTAAAGTCTCCTAATGATGTGTCTTCACCGAGGATAGTGGTGCTCTTAGATTCAGCAGCACCAGCAAGAGCAAAGATTGTACCTCCACCAATGTGTGCGTAAATTGGTTCGTACTTAACATGTCCTGCTTCTTCTTGCGTCTTCTGATCGCCAGCCTCAGGAATCTTACCGTATTCGTTAGGTCTAGTAGGTGCTAAACCAGCATCAATTTCTTCTTGTGTCCAGTATGGACGTTCAAGATCTAATGTTATTGTTCCTGTTACTGGGTAAACAGTCTGACTCCAGACAATAGAACCTCTATCTACCTCACCCTCAGTTGTAGGATCTGTTACAAGTCCTAGATCGAAATGATCAGTTAGATAATTTGTAGTATCTGTAACTAATCCATAATCATCACTAGAGAATGTAACGATAGAGGATTCATTATAATCGAATGTTACCTTCTCAACTCCACCACCAACACTGAATAATCCGCCTGTGCCTGGAGGTGCGTTCCAAATAAATCTATAGGTATTACCAATAAATTGAGGTGCAGTGAAGATATCAAAGAGACCAACAGATTCATAATCAACTGTTGCAACCTCAACAGCACCACTAGTAGTAAATAGATCTCCACTACCATTGTATACATTGGTCTTAGCAAACTGATCTCCACCAGTAAGATTAATAGTACCCTGAACAGGATATGCTGTTGCAGTGTAAATTACAGATCCGTAATCAACTCCACCAATAGAATCAACAGTAATAATTCCAAGGTCAACAGGAGTTGCAGGAGTAGTAATGATAAGACCTTGATCATCACTACTAAACGGAACAATAGATGATTCGTTGTAATCGTATGTTACAGATTCTTCACCATCAACAATAGTACCTATAGAACCTTGACCAACGTAGGTTCCAATCCACTGAACAAATGCTTCATCTGCTATACCAAATAGTGTGGTTCCTTCACCAAGTTCTGTTGAGGTCTTAGTCTCAGCAGCACCAGCAGAACTGAATAGAGAACCACCTGTTGTAGGATCTCTGAATACAACAGAACTTGGAGAAATACCAGATGTCTGAAGTGTTCCTGTGAGAGGATATGTTGTAACAAGGAATTCAGTTGAACCGTAATCCTCTTCACCTTGTGTAAGTACACCAAGATCACCATACTCACCAAATACAGTTGCAGCATCAACGATATTACCTTCATCATCAACAACATATGTGTTGATAGAAGATTCGTTATAGTCAAAGGTTACAGACTCAGCAGCACCATTAGTAGTTGGTAAATTACCAGATCCTACGTAACTCCATGCATATCTGTAAGTATTACCAATCCAATAAGGAGCAGTGAAGATATCAAATAGTGCAGTGCTAACAACAGGTCTAAATGCAGCTGTCTCAGCAGCACCACCTACACTGTATAGAGAACCTTCACCAATCTGACCCCAGATAGGAGCAAATACAACATGTCCTGCTTCTTCTTGTGTCTTCTCATCTCCAACCTGAGGAATCCTACCAAATTCATTCTCCCTTTGAGGGATCATGCCCTGATCTGCTTCAAACTGTGTCCAGAATGGACGTACTAGACCAAATTCAAGTGATCCAAATGGAGTTGCAGTATCTGTCCAAACAATAGATCCACCATCTTCTTCACCTTGTGTCTCAGGCTGGGCGATGGATCCCCAATCGAAGGAATCAACCACAGCATCTGCGATAGATCCACGATCATCTATTGTATAAGGAACAACACATGTATCATCATAAATCTTAGTTACGGATTCAGCACAACCACTGGCGGTGAAGAGACCTCCAGTTGTAGGTGGTGCATTCCAGCAGAATGCATATGTATTACCAATATATGCAGGTGATGTAAAGAGATCAAATAGTGTTGTAGCATCACCAAGTTCTGTTGTTGTAACACATTCACCAGCTCCAGAAGCACTGAAGAGAGAACCTCCAGCAGTAGGATCTCTGTATACAACAGCACTAGGTGATGTACCAGAAGCAGTAAATCCGTAACGGAATCCAGTAACACCATTACCAGCGAAGTTAT
>CEVZ01245320.1_pt1 | contig 14009 bp, 12 predicted proteins | sample 361371 | NCBI WGS metagenome assembly CEVZ01 (sample SAMEA2620217, study PRJEB7988) | marine metagenome | isolation source: saline water (ENVO:00002010), including
TTACACCAAGCTGAGGAAACTTTAAAATGTCTGATCCCCATAAGTCATTATAAGGTCCTAGCTTATAGAACCAAAGATAGTGATTTTCTCTGTACCTTGACTCCTTTATTTTTATTGCGTCTTTTGAGGTTTTTGAATGACTATTTACAAAAGTTTGGGTATTAATTTGGAATGATTGATATGAACCTATTGCATGTTTTGTCTGCCCACTAATGAGACAGATAAAAAGAAAGATCGTAAAATATGCTTTAGTCTTTTTTTGAAATAAATCCATGAAAGGTCTTTAGTTCTATCATACGGTAATGAATCCGTCAATAGGTTTACAGACAACCAATACAGTATCTGAGTCTACATCTACATCCCAAACCATGCTTAACATAATATATTCTCCTGTTTCTCCATGTTTCCATCTCTGAATAGTGCTATATCGAGTAGAAGAAATGATTCTGGTTTGGTTGAGTTCAGCTTGGAGTTTTTTTACATGCTCTAAATCATCTGCGTGTATTAAATCCTCGCAATCATATAGTTTCCCAGAAAGATGTTCTTTTTTATACCCCATTACTTGCTCCCATTTTCCATCTAAGTCTACTATAACTCCATCAGATACTCTACCTGAGATATAAAGAGAATCAGAAAATACTTTATCGAAAACCCCGCCTTTTGGTTCTAAAATATTGGTTTTGCTTTGTTTTAAATTTTTCAACTCATCTTTTAATGCAATATTTTCCCTCATAAGATAGTTAATCACAGATTGCAATTCTTCTTTTGATCCAGATGAAGCTACTGTATCCTCACTTGTTTTTTTTTGAGTTTTTTCTTGTGATATTTTTAATAAATGTTTAGGTGGAATCTGATTTTTCGCAATCCAAATGCTTAGCGCCTGCGGGCTTACACCAAAATAATCGGCAACTTGATGCTTGTGTCGAAATCCACGTTCAACCATAATGTTATTAATTGTTTCTCTTGCACTCTCCATAAATTGACCTAAAACAAAAATGTTTTTGACTTGGGGTTAAATAAAATTTAATTTAAGTTAATTATTATTAAATATGATTCCAAAGGAAATAGATTAAAGCTATTCTCTGCTCCATAAATGAATTTTTTAAAATCTTAAATTAAAATAAATTTAAGTAAAAAAATAAAACAGTCCAAAACCGAGGAAAACAAATGAATATTCGGTTAATCATTCTTTCTTTATCTCTACTGTGTTTTTTACAGAGCCAGGACAAGTCTATTTTACCAGCTCAAAAAACTGCAATTAAAACACTTGCTGTAAAAGCAGGTTTTTCATCTCCAGAGCTTCAACAGCACATTAAACATTACTATGGTTTAACACTCAATTCTTTATCACAAGAACAGGGAGCAGAGCTCATTCGTTCGTTTCAATCAGGCTTGATTTCCAAGGAGACATCGCCTATAATTAATGAATTTGAAAAACAGAAACCGCATCAACATAATCTTATACCAATATTAGAAGTCGGGATGGTTAAGAGATTCCATTTTAAAGATGGGTCTGTTCGGAAGGGCGAGATTGTAACTGTTTTAGATGGTAACGCAACTCTTAAAACAAATAGTGGTAGTTTTACTATTCCGCAAAACGAATTTTTAGCAGAAACAGCAGAAATTAAAAATAAAAATGGGGAATCATTTACAGGAATGGTAATGGGAGAAACAACAGAAGAATTTATTATTCGAACAAAATATGGAGATGCTGTCGTTCAAAAAAGAGAGATAGCAAACATGAAAAGATACTATGGGGGTGTTTTAGATAAACAAACAGAAAATACAAGAAGGTTCTACAAGGGCACAGATGAGCTAACAAGTGTTTTTTTAGACCCAACTGCTTTTCCCCTTGCTACAAACACATTTTATATTAGTGGTTTATCTATTGGTTATGGACTAACAGATAATCTTATGATGACAACAAGATTTGGCTCCAATTTTTCTGGTGATTTAAACTTACGCGCTAAAATGAAATTTTACCACAAGGATACAGCAAACAAAGAAGTTGCTGCGGCATGGGGTTTGGGTGTACATAGAGCATACTCACCCGAAGATATTATAAGTCAATACTCACACGTTATTAATCTACAAGATGGTGCCCCCTTCTCTACTTTCAATGAGGCCCCAGTTGATGTTAATGATATTGTTGCCCCTGAAGCAGATAACAATTTCCATGCTTTTGGATATCTGGTTTTTTCATCAAGAACTACAAATCCGTCTGGTCGAGGAAAGGTGGGTTGGACAGTCGGCGCTAAAACAACTACTGCTTTTTTGGATCGAGATGCAATAATAGTAGATAGTCTCACAATACAAGAAGAAACATATGCTCTAAGTTGGAGCGACAAGCCAGAATACGAAGTTCCCTTCCGGATTTGGCTTGGGCTAGAATATGATTTAAGAAAAAACTTAAAGTTTTTATCAAGTGCCTGGATTGATAACGGATATAAAACAATGAGTATGAGCCAAACGTGGGATGATTATATTGGTGTTATTGGCGATCGATTTTCGATAGATTCTCCTAGAGGGACACCGACTCTTATAGACTTTGACTTTGGCATCCAATATGCAGTTAATGAATCTTTCCGCATTGGAATACATTTTCAACAGCCTTTTTTAGATATTTATTGGGAGTTTTTCGAATTTTAATAAAGACAAAGAAACCAAAAGACTATAAAACTCAGACATGGATTGGTACTACACATAGCTTTCTGGTCAGCTCCATTTGGTTTTAATCCTTATCCCATTTAATTAATAAATCTAATTTTACTGGTTACGATTCTCTACTGCTTGTATATTTCCACGCAGTGCTCGTTAATCATATACTGGAAAAGCGGGCGGCTATAATTAATTAAATAAATAAGAACAGTTATACAATGAGTGAAGAAACAAACGGTCGGAACACATCAATTCCGCGAGGATATAGAGCTGAAGATTCTGAAGCTAGAAAAAAATGGGTTCAGAAATTCTCTGGTATCGAGATTGATGATGCGTTAAAAGACAAAGAAGAAGATCTACAGGGAATAATAGAGAACCACGTTGGGTTTATGAAAATACCTATGGCTGTTGTTGGTCCTATGATATTGAATGGTCAGTATGCAAAGGGTGAGTTTTGTGTCCCCATCTGTACGCTTGAAGGAACGCTGGCTATGTCAATGAACAGAGGAATTTATGCATCTGTACTCTCTGGCGGAATAACGACAAAACACTTTAGACAAGAGTTGTCTCGGGCTCCTGTTTTTATCTTTGAAAACCTCGATGACAGCGTTCATTTTCAAAACTGGGTTAATGATAATGAAAACAAAATTATGGAGGTTGCCGAAAGCACAACAAATCATGGGAAAGTATTAAGAATTGATCAATATATAGTCCAAAACTACGTTATATTAGATATTGTAATGGACACCAGTAACGCCGCTGGGCAAAACATGGTAACTCTTGCTGCGAAAGTGGCCTGCGAATTTATTCAAAAAGAAACAGGGCATAATTATTTTTTAGAGTCAAATATTAACAGCGATAAAAAAGCATCTGTAAGAAATATGCTTCTTGGTCGTGGTCATGCTGTTACAGCAGAAACAACAATTAAAAACAGCGTAATGAAACGAATATTAAAGATAGATCCAGATATTTTATTTGATGCCTGGAGCTTTTTCCCAATCGTTTCCAGCATGGCGGGGACTCACGGTAATGGTCTCCATGTGTCCAATGCACTTACCGCAATATATTTGGCAACTGGACAAGATACTGCCTGTGCAGCCGAAAATAGCATCGCCCATGTTGGTTTAGAAAAAAAGGATGACGCATTAAAATTTAAATTAACGCTACCCTCTTTGACGGTCGGAACTGTTGGAGGTGGCACAAGGTTAAAAATGCAGAACAGAAACCTGGAACTTTTAGGGTGTAGCAAAGGTGAGCGTTCTTCTAGAAAACTTGCTGAAATTGTCGCTGGCGCCGCGTTGTCTCTAGAAATATCTCTCATATGCGCTATTGGCTCTCATACTTGGACAGACGCCCATATGAAATATGGTAGAAAATAAAACTTAAAATGGATGTTCTTGATAATCCAAAATATTTCTACTTAATTAAAAAACAACCTTTTTACTATAAGGTTTTTAAAACGTTCTTTTATTATTATTCAAAATTTGTTTTCACCTTTTATACACCTGTTGAAGTCTTAGGTAGAGATAACATACCAAATGAATCTTTCATTTTTTCCAGTAATCATAATAGCCATCTTGATGTTGCTCTACTTTGTGTTGCATCTAAAAAAGACTACAATCATTTTGCGATGTTAGCAGCTAAAGATTATTTTTTTGACAGCTGGCTGAGAAGAAAATCAATCAATCTGGTAATGAACCTTATTCCGATCGATAGAAAAGTTGATGGTGTGCGTAAGTTTCCAATAGATAACACCCTCCAACTTTGTAAAGCTTTCATGGATTTTGATCAAAGAAATCTAATAATGTTTCCAGAGGGCACAAGAGGCGAACCTGGAATAATGCAACCCTTTCGTCTCGGAGCAGCAAAATTTGCAATTCACCTAAACAAGCCGATTGTTCCCGCTGTTATATACGGTTCTCATAAAGTATGGCCTAGAGGGAAGATTTTATTCAGTTGGCCAAGAAAAATTACAGTATTCATAATGAAACCTATTTATCCTGAACAATTTTTAACTAGTAAAAACCCTGATGAAAAAGACATAAAAACGGCTGCAGTAGAAATAACAAGTTTCTTAGAAAACAAAATAAAAGAAAAGACTAAATTATTATATGACTAAACCAAAAAAATTCTTTGCTGTTAATGAAATAAACTGGGGACACCGATGGGGCTATAAAGACACGGCTTTCAATCCACAAAGCAACCAATCAGTTTCTTTGTCTGGAAACAGATACGACATCTGTGGAAAAACAATTCCAGGTCTCATCCCTTTTGCTGAAGAAGTACTGGGAATAACTGTTTTGCCAGAACCACAGATAAAGGAAGTAGAAAAGAAACATATTACAGAGAGGAATATTAACAAGCCTTTTATGGATGATCTTATATCTATGTTTGAAAAAGATAGATACTCTTTTGATGACGAAGAGAGACTCCTCCATAGCCACGGTCAAACAACTTCTGATGAGGTTTACAAAGTTTTATATTCAAAGTTAGCAAAGTTTACAGATTTAGTTTTTTATATAGAAAGTGAAGAAGAGGCTCTTTCATTGATTAATCTCGCAAAAAAACATGATGTTTGCCTTGTCCCTTTTGGTGGGGGAACTAGCGTATCTAACGCTTTAACTATTCCTAAAAATGAAAATCGAATGGTAGTTTCAGTTGACACTCGCCGAATGAATAAGATCGAAAAAATCGATGAAGAAAACCTTCTAGCAACAGTTCAGTCTGGCATTGTAGGCGTTGAGCTTGAAAAACAACTTGGAAAACAAGGATACACTGCAGGTCATGAACCCGACAGCATTGAGTTTTCAACTCTTGGTGGATGGATTTCGACTAACGCTTCTGGAATGAAGAAACATCGATATGGAAATATTGAAGATATTGTTCAAAACGTGACCTTGATAACACCGGAAGGAGAAATAAATCAAATAAAACCATTAACCAGATCTTCTTTTGGTGTAAAAGCTCAAAACATGGTTTTCGGCTCTGAAGGAAACTTTGGCATTATCACAAAAGCCACAATACGTGTACACAAAAAACCCGAAGCCTCTACATTTGAATCTATTCTGTTTTACAATTGGGAAGATGGCGTAAAGTTTATGAAAGAAGTTGCACACTCCAACTTAATCCCTGCTAGCTCGCGCTTGATGGATAATTCTATGGTGCGATTTGCCAGCGCATTAAAAGAGGAGAAAAAAGGCATTAGTAAACTTCTTGATTCAATTAAAAATTTTATTGTTTTTAAAGTCAAGGGTTTTCATCCAAAAAAGTGTGTTGTTGCAATTTTTAAAATGGAAGGTTCGAATCAAGAAGTTCAGTACCAAAAAAGCAACCTAAAAATACTAGCAAAAAAATACAACCCCGTTTTTGCTGGTGAAGGCCAAGGGAAAAGCGGATACAACTTAACTCTTGCAATTGCTTATATCCGAGACTTTTTCTTCGACCAAAACATTATTGGAGAGACCATGGAAAGCGCCGTTCCCTGGTCTGATGTTAATAGAGTAAGCAAAGCTGTTACAAAAAAACTCGAAGAACTTCACAAAAAACATAACTTGCCCGGAAAATTTCTTTTTGGTTCTCGCTTATCAAAAATTTATCATAGTGGTGCCTGCATGTACAACACGATAGCAATGAGCTTTGAAGGAATAGATAGCCCAGAAAAAGTGTTTGGTGAAATCGAACACGAAATTCGGAAGGAAATCATTAAGAATGGTGGCTCGATATCACATCATCATGGTGTTGGAAAACTTAGAACAGATTTTATTTCTGACACAATTTCAAAAGGTAGCGTAAACCTTATAAAAGGTATAAAAAAATCACAAGATCCAACAAATGTTTTTGGAATAGGAAATAATGTCTTTTATGGTAGCGAAACTAAAAAGCATTCTTAATTGGAAATAAAAGACAAAGTTTTTATAGTTACAGGAGCTTCTTCTGGTATCGGAGAAGAGCTAAGCAAGCAGCTCGCTCTCAAAGGCGCCTATGTTGTTTGCGCGGCCAGAAACATCAAAAAACTGGACATGGTTTGTTCTTCGATAAATGATAGCGGAGGATCTGCTATCTCAGTCCAAACGGATATTACGGACCAAACACAATGTCAGAAAATGGTAGAAACGGCTATTCTAGCTTACAATAAAATTGATGGTCTAGTTTTAAACGCTGGTATTAGTATGTGGGCTAAATTTGATGAGATAAAAGACATAAAGTTTTTTGAGACGATTATGAACACCAATTATTTAGGCTCAGTTTTTTGTGTTCATTCAGCTCTTCCACACTTAAAAAAATCACATGGTACAATTGTTAGCTGCTCGACAGCACAGGCGATTATGGGATTTCCAAACCACTCTGGATATGTTGCCTCTAAACACGCCCTTCACGGGTTTCTTTCTACTATCAGGATGGAAAACAAATCTGATATTACCATCTTAGAAGCTGTTCTTAGTTGGATAAGAGGAACTAATTTACGAGGAAACTCTTATGGCCCTGACGGAAACCCAAAAAACTCTATTATTAGAAAACACACCAGTGAATCCGTATCACTTGATGCGTGTGTTAGAAAAATAATACAAGGAATAGAGAAAAATAAAACAAAAATATATATCCCTAGAAAACTTTCTTTTATCCCCTTTCTTAAAGTTTTTTTTAATAAGCTCCTTGAAAAAAAAGTAATCGGCGCAATTAAAAAAAACAAAGAGTAACTTTTTAGTTTGATATGAGAAAACAAATATGATTCAGCGTTTGCTTGTTTGGCTTATCCAATATGGACCAAAAACAAAAAGGTGGTTTTGGAGAGTTTGGTACAATGTGTTTGCTAAAAGATCAGCACATTACAATTTTAAATTTATGAATTATGGGTATATCGAGCACGGTTTTAACCCAAAATTAGACCTTGAAGATGAAAAAGAACGGTATCCTGCTCAACTATATAATCACACTGCATCTCAAGAAAATGTCTTTGGTAAAAATGTTTTAGAAATAGGATCGGGTCGTGGTGGTGGGGCAATGCATGTCCTCAAGTATCTAAAACCAAAAACAATTGTAGGAATGGATATTTCAAAAGAAGCAATTAGACTCTGTGACTCTTTTTACAAAGCGCCTGGTCTATCTTTTATGATTGGAGATTCAGAGAACCTGCCTTTTAATAATAACACTTTTGATATTGTTATTAATGTGGAGTCTTCTCATTGTTATGGGAACATCCCACAGTTTTTATCTGAAGTTCAACGAGTGCTAAACCCCAACGGTTTTTTTCTATGGGCAGACTTTAGAACTCGTAATGAAATGGATACGGTCTTTAATCTTTTCTCAAATTCTGGTTTAGCCCTTATAAGAGAAAAAAACATTACCAAAAATGTTGTTTCGGCGCTAGATGAGCTCACAAAAACTAGAAAGACAGAAATTGAAACTCGTGTTCCAAAAATATTTCAACCAGTTTTTATGTCTTACGCAGGTATAAAAGGAAGCTCCGTTTATAAATCATTTGTTGATGGGCGTTTTATCTATAAAAGCGCAACTCTTCAAAAACAATAGGTGAACATTAGACACTATATGTGGTTTATCTCTGTTTTTCTTTTGTGCTCATCATTATTATTTAGTCAAATAACCATTATCCATGCTGGTCTATTAATTGACTCTAAATCTGAAACCCCCTCCCTTGTTCATAGTATTTTAATAGAGAACGATAGAATTATTGATGTTGTTGAAGGTTACGTTGATCCAGGAGAAGGCGATACTGCAATTGATCTAAATCGTTTTACAGTTTTACCAGGCTTGTTAGATATGCACGTTCACCTATCTGGAGAATCTAACCCAAAAAAATACATTGATAGATTTACAATGAACCGAGATGATTATGCATATCAGTCTATTCCTTTTGCAGAAAAAACACTCTTAGCTGGATTTACTACCGTAAGGGATTTGGGTGGGCCAATCAACACTTCTTTGAGAAACGCTATTGATAAAGGATACCTTGTTGGTCCAAGAATTTTTAGCGCAGGAAAGGCATTAGCATCGACTGGCGGTCATGCTGATCCCACAAATGGCTTTAGGCTTGATCTTGTGGGAGATCCAGGTCCAAAAGACGGTGTTGTTAATGGCTTGTCTGATGCAAGAAAAGCAGTTAGACAACGATACAAAAATGGAGCTGACTTAATAAAAATAACAGCAACTGGTGGAGTTTTGAGTGTCGCAAAGAATGGTGAAAACCCACAATTTACACAAGAAGAGATAGAAGAAATTGTTTCTACGGCATCTGATTACGATATGCATGTAGCAGCACACGCTCATGGAGCTGAGGGAATGAAGAGAGCAATACGGGCTGGTGTTCGTTCTGTGGAACATGGAACGCTAATGGATAACGAGTCTATAGAGCTAATGAAAAAACACAATACTTATTATGTTCCAACAATATCTGCTGGAGAATTTGTTTCGAATAAAGCTAAGATTGATGGTTATTACCCAGATGTAGTTCGGGAAAAAGCTGAGAAAATAGGTCCTTTATTAAGGTCTACATTTAAAAAGGCTTACAGAGCGGGTGTCCTTATTGCTTTTGGAACAGATTCTGGAGTTTCTTACCACGGCGATAATGGTCGTGAGTTTGTTTATATGGTTGAAGAAGGGATGAGGCCATTGGAAGCAATACTTTCCGCAACAATTATTGCTGCTGAGCTTTTAGGTGAAGAAGATGAACTTGGTTCTATTGAAAAAGGAAAGAAAGCTGATATCATTGGTGTTGTCGGAAATCCTCTTGAAGATATATCGGCTATGGAGAGGGTGGTTTTTGTTATGAAGGATGGAAAAGTATATAAAAATGAAACAAAAAAAAACAGGATGTCTAAATGAATACAAAACTATTAGAAAAGAACATTCGTTCTTTTTGGGATACTCATATTGTTCCTACTTTGGTTGAATACGTAAAAATTCCAAACAAATCTCCTTCTTTTGACCCTGATTGGAAGAAGTCTGGGCATATGGATACAGTTTTAAACCTTGCAACTGAATGGGTAAAAGAACATCTTCCTAGAAAAGCAACCTTATTAGTTAAGGAAAGTGAAGGTAAAACGCCTTTGCTTTTGGTTGATGTTCCAGGAACAATTCCAGGAAATGTGTTAATGTATGGGCACCTTGACAAACAACCAGAAATGGAAGGCTGGAATGAAGGAATGGGTCCTTGGAAGCCTGTAATAAAAAACCAAAAACTCTATGGCCGCGGTGCAGCAGATGATGGCTACGCACTTTTTGCATCAGTCTGTGCTGTAAATGCTCTACATGATCAAAATATTGAAACCCCGAGAATACTGATACTAATTGAATTTAGCGAAGAAAGTGGCTCTCCTGATCTCCCACATTATATGAAGATTTGTGCTAGAGAAATTGGTTCTCCTGATTTAGTGATTTGCCTAGACTCTGGTGCTGGTGATTATCTTCGGTTTTGGAATACGACTTCTCTTCGTGGTTTAATTGGTGCACGTTTACGAGTTGATGTATTAAAAGAGGGTATACATTCTGGTGGAGCAAGCGGATATGTTCCTTCTTCTTTTCGTATTGCACGACAACTTTTGTCTAGGATTGAAAATGAAAAAACTGGTGAAATTATTTTAAAAGAGCTGAAAACAAACATTCCTGATTTTAGAATAAACGAAGTTAAAGAACTTGTTTCGGTTCTTGGTCAAGAAATTGAAACAGAGTTCCCATGGGTAGACCAAATGAAGCCTTCTACCAAAAATAAAGTTGAGGGGGTTTTAAGAAAAACCTGGAAGCCAGCCCTGTCAGTTGTAGGTGCAAATGGCCTGCCTTCCTCTGAAAACGCAGGGAACGTTTTAAGACCTTATACAGAGTTACAACTATCTATAAGAATACCCCCTCTTGTCGATCATGATAAAGCAAAAAATTCAGTTTTGTCAGCTTTGACATCGAAACCTCCTTATGGTTCAAAAGTTACAATCTCATTTGACGAACCTGCTTCAGGTTGGAATGCTCCAAAAACAAAGCCCTGGTTATCAAAGTCAATAATGCAAGCCTCCAAACATTTTTTTGGGCAACCTTCTTGTTCTTTAGGTGAAGGAGGAACAATACCTTTTATGGCAATGTTGGGAAAACAGTTTCCAAATGCTCAATTTGTTATTACTGGTGTTTTGGGTCCTGGGTCAAATGCTCACGGTCCTAACGAGTTCTTACATATACCTTACGCAAAAAAACTTACAGCTTGTATCTCTTTAATTCTTAAAGACTTTAGAGAATAAATTGTCATATCGGCTTTACTTTATTTTAGGTTTAGCCCTGTTGTCTGTTAGCTCAACCTCAATAGTTATACGACATCTCGTTGGGTTCCCTGCTCTGGCGTTAGCTTTCTGGAGAATGTTTACAGCCAGTGGGCTCTTGTGGGGATATAGTGCTGGAACAAAAAAGGAGTCACTCTCAAAAGAAAACTTGGTTTTAACTTTTTTTGCAGGTGTTTTTTTAGGCTTACATTTTTCATGTTTTTTTTGGGGCGTTCGAAATACTTCAATAGCAAACGCTACTTTGCTTGCAAACACAGGACCTTTTTTTACCGCTCTTTTCGCATTTATAAAGAAGGGTACATTAAAAAAACCCGTGCTTATTGGGCTTGGATTAGCATTCATAGGCCTGCTTTTAATTCAAATGTCTGAAGGTAATACGTATCAAAACAATTTTCTTGGTGATTTTATTTCATTACTCAGTGGGTTGTGTATTGCTGTTACTTATAGCTATGCTAAAAAAATAAGACAAGGAACAAGCGCTGTTATCTATGGAAGAACTTTGTTTTTTTTTGCCTCTTTAACAATTCTTGTTGTTTGGATGACCCTGGAGCCATCACCAATTTTATTTGAAAAAACAGATTTTGGATGGGTGTTGTTTTTAGGGTTTGTTCCATCAATTCTTGGACATAATTCTTTAAACTATTCAATTAAATATTTATCACCAACTGCTATCGCATCCGTACCTCTTGGTGAACCCATTATTGCATCTCTATTGGGATTTGTAATTTTTTCTGAGCCTATTTCATTAGAATCATTGGTAAGTGCTCCTTTTATTTTTTTTGGCATATATCTTATATTAAAACATCAAGATGGGTGATTTTATAGTTTTTTCATTTTATAATACAGATGGTCTTTTGGAATGAAATTGTTAAGGGCTTGATATTTCTTTACGAGCTTTTTTCCTTTATAATCTTTTTGTCTATTTACTGGCAGTAAAGCTGCAATTCGACACATCATATCATTTCCAACCTCTTGAAGTTTTTTTTGTTTTTCTTTTTTTGACCCGATCATCTTGTAGGGTCCAAAAGGTTTCCCAATATTCACAAAAACTCTTGGTCTGAGTCCTTTAGATAAACCCTCCCACGCTGTTTCTGCTCCATAAATAGCCATAGGAACTATTGGAACTTTTGCTAAATTGGATATATAAACTGCGCCATTTTTTGCCTTTCCCAGAAAATCGTTCTCTGCTCCACCGTCTGGAAAAATCCCTAAAATCTCTTTGTTTTTCAACACCTTTAGTGCTTTTTTTATAGTAGAGGGGTTAAGCTTTTCCCTGTCTACTGGAATCCATCCATAAATAAAAGGTGCCCACATAAACCACCAGTCTACTTCTTGGTCGCTTGCTGCAATGAAATTGATTGGCTTTTGAACTGCGTATGTAAAGAATGGGGGGTCTATTATACTAAAGTGGTTACATGCAATTACGTAAGGTCCATCTTTTGGGAGGTTCCACTTTCCCCATACTTTTGTCTTTGAAATGGTTGAGCCTAAAAACATAGAGACGTATGTCAAAAGATATCTCCACCATTTTGGTTGTGGCGTAAGTTTTGATAATGTCTCTGATCCGTATTTTTTTTTCACTCAGCTTCTTTAACTATAAAAAAAAATGTTGTTTAAAAAGGCAAGTCATCATCTTGATTTTCATCAAGTTTTTCGTCATTATTTGGCCCTTTCCTTGTTTGTGAACCATCTCCTTTTTTACCAAGCATTGTAAAGTTATCACATCGTATTTCTGTTGTTCTTCTTTTGATATTGTTTTGATCTTCCCATTCGTTTGTTTGAAGACGTCCCTCAATATATACCATCATTCCTTTATGCATGTATTCATTTGCTGTTTCTGCCATCTTACCATACATGACCACCCTGTGCCATTCTGTTCTGTCTTGATATTCTCCACTTTGATTTTTCCAAGATTCGTTTGTGGCCACGCTTAAATTAGTAACTGCCGTCCCCTGTGGGGTAAACCTGCCTTCTGGGTCTTGCCCCAGGTTGCCTACAAGTATCACTTTATTTACACTGTTCTTCTGCATTATTAATCTCCATTTGAAAACAACTCTCTTTTTTGAGCTCTTTTTTTTGTCATTTTTTTAAGGCGCAAATTAAAGGCGGTTAATGATTTTATAAAATATATATTTTTATCCTGTATCTTTTCATTTATTTAAAAGGAGACGGTGAGAGCTCTCTTTTTAACATTGTGATAGTATCGTTTATCCTTGAATCACCTTTTCTTTTTTTATCGATTATATTAACAGAATGCATAACTGTTGTGTGATCTCTGCCTCCAAAATAGACTCCAATATTGCTTAACGATGCTCCCATTATGTTTCTACATAAATACATTGAGATCTGTCTTGCTGTAGATATTTCCATTTTTCTGCTTTTTCCAACAATTTCATTTTCAGATATTTTTAAAACAATTGAAACCTGCTTTACTATATTTTCAATTGTTATATCTTTATTTTCAACTCCCCCAACTCTTTCCTTAACAACTTCAAAAACAAGACTCTCATCTATTTCCTTATTGAGCAATGATGATTTTGCTAGGATTCTTATAATCGCTCCTTCTAAATCTCTTATATTATTTTTTATGTGTTTTGCTATAAACTCAACCATTTGATATTCAAGAGACAACCCGTTTTGTTCAGCTTTTTCTAATAAAATTGCTATCCGCATTTCGTAGTCAGGCGGTTGTACATCAACAGATAAACCTGATTGAAAGCGAGATAATAATCTTGTTTGTAATCCTTTCATTTCGGCAGGGTATTTATCAGCGGTTAACACAATTTGTTTTCCACTTTGATATAAAACATTAAATGTATGAAAAAACTGTTCTTGTGTTTGTTCTTTACCACGAAAAAACTGGATGTCATCGATTAATAATATATCAGCTTTTCTATAATTTTGTGCAAATTCGATAGTTTTGTTTTTTCTCAAGCTATTTACAAAGTCCAATGTAAACTTTTCACTTGTTATATTAACGATTTTTGAATTGGGTGAATTGTTTGTTACTTGGTTTCCTATTGCGTGCATTAGATGTGTTTTCCCAAGTCCAACTCCTCCATAAATTATCAA
>CEVZ01084373.1_pt1 | contig 13908 bp, 10 predicted proteins | sample 361371 | NCBI WGS metagenome assembly CEVZ01 (sample SAMEA2620217, study PRJEB7988) | marine metagenome | isolation source: saline water (ENVO:00002010), including
AGGTCGTATTCTTTATGTGAGTCCAAGCGATTTAGACTCAACAGATACAATTGATAATCAAGGTAACTCACTTGCAAGACCATTTAAAACCTTACAAAGAGCTTTAATTGAAGCTGCTAGATTTTCTTATGTTAAGGGAAATAGTAACGATATTATAGAAAAAACAACAATTTTGTTAATGCCTGGAGAGCATACGGTTGATAATAGGCCAGGTTTAGCCATATATGATGACTCCAATGTAGCAAGGGTTAGGACAAAAGATGATAATGGAACAGGAACTCTTGCTCAAAATACATTAAATTTAGATTTAAATAGTAATTTTGATATAACTCAAGCAGATAATATTCTTTATAAGTTTAATAGTGTTGATGGTGGAGTTGTTGTACCTAGAGGTACTTCCATTGTTGGACTAGATTTAAGGAAAACGAAGATAAGACCAAAATATGTTCCGAATCCAACAGATGAGACAGTTCCTACATCTTCTATATTTAAAGTAACAGGTTCATGTTATTTTTGGCAGTTTTCTATCTTTGATGGAAACGAATTAGATTTAGTTTATACTGATAATAATGTTTTTACTACTGGTAAACAGGCATTTCCTACATTCTCACATAATAAATTAACAGTATTTGAATATTGTGATGGTGTTAATAATGTACCTGGTTATGATAGTAATGATCTTGATATGTACTACTATAAAGTAGGAAATGCATATAATGAAGGATCTACAAGACCTATAGAAAATACTCAAAAATATCCATTAAATTTATTAGCATTTGAACCACAAAGACCAGAATGGGAAATTGTTGGTGCATTTGCTACAGACCCTATTAGATTATCTAAGATTCAAGCTGGTACTGATGCTGGTGCTACATCTGTAGTAACAGTTACTACCACTACTCCACATAATCTTCAGGTTGGAACCCCAATTAAAATAAGAGGTGTTTCATCTCCTACGGGATATAATATTTCAGCACTTGTTACTTGGGTTAGTGACACTGATGATAAAGTATTTACTTATACATGTCCACAAGCTGCACGAGAACCTGCTAAGTTTGGACCAGGTAATGTATCTTCAGCAACTGTAACCATAGAAACTGATACTGTAGAAGGATCTTCTCCTTACATCTTTAACTGTTCTATGAGATCAGTATGGGGTATGAATGGATTAAAAGCTGATGGTAATAATGCAGCTGGTTTCAAATCTATGGTTGTTGCCCAGTTTACTGGTATATCTCTACAAAAAGATGATCGTGCTTTTGTGAAATATGATGCAGGTAATAGAACATATCAATCAAATAGTTATAGTGCCGTAGATGGTAGTGAATTATCAGGTGGTTCTTCAGTAACCACGGTAGGAAAGGTATATCATTTAGATTCGGGAGCAATATATCGACCAGGTTGGGAAACAAGTCATATTAAGATTACTAATGATGCTATTTTACAGATAGTTTCTGTATTTGCTATTGGATATACTAAACATTTTGAAGCACAAACTGGTGGTGATGCTTCCATTACTAACTCCAACTCAAACTTTGGTCAATTAGCTTTAGTTTCAGATGGATTTAAGAAAGAAGCATTTGCAAAAGATGATAGAGCATTTATTACTTCTATCATTTCTCCTAGAAATATTAGTTCAACAGAGGACGAAGTTGATTGGATTACTATTGATACTTCTCAAGTTAATACCTCTAAGTTATATTTAGCTTCTTATACTAGTGAAGATATTAAACCACCTTTTAATGCTCAAGGTTATAAAGTAGGTGCTGCTCTTAGGGATAAACTCTATGTTAATATTTTAAATACAGAATATAGTGCAGAAGTTTTAATGCCAGATGGTAGTAGTTCTGAAGTAGCTTATTCTGTTGTTACTCCACCTATTTCTACTACTAATACTTTTGCTATTGGTAGTCATAATTTAACTACAGGAGAAAAGGTTATTATTGCAAGTAGTGATGGTGATCTACCAGAAAATTTATCTGAGGACACAGTATATTACGTAATAACAGAGACAACAAAAAACACTATAAGTGCAAATGAAGTTGAATTAGCATCTTCTGAGGCTAATGCTGCAAATGGATCAGAAATTACAGTTTCAGGTGGAACTAATCTTCGTATTATTTCTAGGGTTACTGATAAAAATCCTGGTGAAGCAGGTCATCCAATACAATGGGATAATTCTAATACTCAGTGGTATATAAATGTTAGGAATACAACTAATACTATTACAGGACAACTTGCTGCTCTTGCTACTGCAGGTGTTACTCAAACTGATTCAACTTTCATAAAAAGAAAAGATGATACTAGAAGTTTAGATGAAAAGATATATCAAGTTAGAGTTGTAATTCCTAAAGAATCTTCCGATGCTAAGAATCCAGAAAATGGATTTATAATTCAAGAATCAAGTTCAACAGGAGTAACTACTGATACTGATTTTACTAGAACAAGTGTTTTAACTGATAGTGATTACGCATTTGATAGAAATCCATGTTTTATTAGTACATCTTTCTATGATCCAACAGTTGGAATTGCTTCTATAAGAACAGATCTTCCTCATACTTTAGATGTTGGGGATACTGTAATTATTAAGAATGTTCAAGATTCTTCTAATACTGTAGGTGCAGCTAATAGTGGTTATAATGGAACCTTTACTATAAGTAGTGTTCCTAATAACATGGAGTTTAAGTATAATACTAATTCTCAGACTCCTGGATCTTCTATGACTGGTATTACTACCATTAGATCTACTGATTTACCACGATATGAGAGAAATAACTTACAAAAGAATTTGTACATTTATAGAAATGAGATAATATCTGAATATATTCAAGATCAACAAGACGGTATCTATCATCTTTATGTACTTTCTGCTGATAATGCAATACCAGAGACCTTTACTTCTTTAAGGTATAGTCAAAATGTGACTGATTTGTATCCTCAACAGGATATGGATAATCCACAGGATAACCCACAAGCAGCCGTTTCTTTTGCTAAGAGATCTCCACTTGGTGAAGTTGTAACTAATGAACTTAGAAAGAGTGTAACTAGAGAAAGTACTGATATTCTTGCAAAAACTTTAGGTATAGGTGTCACTGTATCTTCAGTGTCTGCTCTTTCGGGAGGAATATCTACTGTTACATTTAGTGATAGACATAACTTTGGTGGTCTTACTGATGGAGGTGTGGGAAATGGAGGAACTAATTATAATGCTCCAGGAATCTATCAAAACGTAAAACTTTATAATGATTCTGGATTAACTACTTGGTATGGTGCAACTGCCAGAGTAGAGGTAAGTGGAGGAGCTGTTACTTCTGCTACTCTTATTGCACCTGGTTCAGGATATTGGGGTGTAACATCAGGAACACTTACATTGTACTATGATAAAGGTGCAATCGGTGGTGGTGATGGTAATGCAACCTTTGTAGCTACAGGAACCCAAGATTATACTTCTACTATTGGTAATGTAATTCAATTTACTGGTGTTGGTGTTGCAACTGATAGTTATACTAGAATAACCACTACTCCTAGCGATACTCAAGTTGCTATTGCTAGAACTATTGGAGATCCTGATATTGTTGCAACTCAATATGCATTATCAATAGCACCCTCTATTACAGTTTCATCAGATACATATGATGCAACTTCAGGAATATCTACCTTTAATTGTTCTTCTGCTCATGGATTACTTGCTGGTAATAGTTTTAGAGTAATTGATAGCAGTGATAATAGTTTAGGTGATTATATAGTTAAATCCAAAATAGATGTAGATTCATTCTCTGCAGTTACTAATGCTAATTTAGCAGCTTCTAAAATCTATAAACATGGATATTCTGCAAATGGGAAAGCATCTGATAATACTAATGAAAATCTAGCAATTAGAAGTACTCCTATATTTGAGGAACAGTATGCCTACTTAACTTCGATTGTAAGTGATAATGTAATACAAGTTACTCTTCCTGGTACAGAAACTGGAATTATTGAAAGATTCCCATATGGATCTTATATTCAAGTTGATGATGAAATAATGAGAATTGCTTCTCCTACTTTGACTGGAGGAGGCAGTGATAATGTTACAGTTATAAGAGGAGCATTAGGAACTCCTGTACAAACACATGATGCCAATTCTTTAATTAAAAAGATTAAACCAATTGCAGTTGAGTTTAGAAGACCATCTATTCTTAGAGCATCTGGTCATACATTTGAGTATCTTGGTTACGGGCCAGGAAACTATTCAACTGCACTTCCACAGGTTCAGAACAGATCACTTACTGAAAGGGAAGAGTTCTTATCTCAGTCCCAAGAGAAAGGTGGTGGTATAGTTGTTTACACTGGTATGAATAGTAAAGGTGATTTCTATATTGGAAACCTTAAGAAATCATCGGCAACTGGTGAAGAAACTACTTATGATACACCAATACCAACTATAACAGGTCAAGTTCCATCATCATTGAGTGGAGTATTTGATGAAGTAACAATTAAGAAGAGGTTAGTTGTTGAAGGTGGGCAGAACAATGATTTCCTATCCCAATTTGATGGGCCAGTTTCATTTAATGGGACGGTTAAATATAATCAATCTCTATTTTTATCAAGTCCATTAAAGGTTATTGATCCAACTAATTCTACTAGTACCACTAGTGGTTCTGTACAAGTTAGTGGTGGTGTGGGTATTGGTAAGAGTATGCATATTGGTGGAGATATAAATGGAACCAATGCTAGATTTAGTGGTATTGTTACTGCTGCAAATGTATCAGCAGCAAGTTCTATAACTGCTGGTTTCTTCTATGGTGACATAAGTAACACAACAGGTCTGGAACAAGCTGGTGGTTCTATTAGTACTACCTTTAGAGATGGTGTACCATTATATTTTGGTAACGATAATGATTTAGAGATTGTACATGATGGGGCTAACTCTATCATAAAAGAAACTGGAACTGGAGCACTTTATTTACAAAGTAATCAGAATGTTTTGGTTACTAAGGAGGATGGTACTACATTAAGTGCTGCCTTCGATACTGTAGGTAGTGCACAATTATATCATAATGGAACTTTAAGATTAGAAACTACTCATACGGGAGCTGCATCACCTAAAGATATAGATGGTGTGTATATTACAGGAAAACTTGCAGTAAGTGATGATATTATTGCTTTCCGTACTTCTGATAGAAGACTTAAAGATAATATTTCCCCAATAACAAAGGCACTAGAGAAAGTTAAATCAATTAGTGGTAATACATTTAATTGGAACTCTGCATCTTCTTATGAAGGTAAGGGTGATACTGGTGTCATTGCACAAGAAGTTGATGCACTTGGATTACCAGGTATTACAACTCTTAGAGATGATGGTACTTATGCCGTTATGTATGATAAACTGGTTCCTGTGTTGATTGAGGCAATTAAAGAATTGTCAGCTAAGGTTGATAACCTTGAACAAAAACTATCAGATAAATAACTAAAAATGTAGCTATCAATGGCAAATTATAATAAATCCTATAATTTTCAAAATGGGATACAAGTTGATACAGATAAATTTGTTGTAAATGCAGCTGGATTAGTTGGGCTGGGAACGACCATTCCAACTGATAATTTAGAGGTATATGGATCTTCTACTTTTCGAGATGATATAAAGGTAACGGGGTTAGTTACTTCAAGTAATTTTTATGCTACTGGCATCTCTACAATTTTGGGAAGTGTTGGGATAGGAACTACGGATATAACTCAAGGAGCAGACTCCAATAATAGTACAGTTCTTAATGCTGGTATTGTTACTGCTAATTACTATTATGGTAGTGGATTATATTTAACTGATGTTGTTGGATATACGACTGAGGGATGGGTTGTTAATCAAGCCGTAGGTTCTGGTATTGTAAGAAGTGGTATAGCAACAAACTTAAAGGTAGGTATAGCAACTGAAGTAACTTATGAAAAATATGATTTAATAATTGGTTCTGATCCCTCAAGTGGTGGAGAAGGTATCTCATTTGACGGTGGAACAGGAAATATTGAGTCAACTGGAATTATAACAGCTACTTCATTTACAGGTATTGGTTCTAATATTACTGAAATACCTAATTCTTCTTTAGATAATTCATCTGTTTCATTTGGTGGTGTAAGTATATCATTGGGTGGTGTTGATGCGACACCCGCATTTGATTTAACTGATGCTACAAATTATCCTTATACTTCACTTACAGGTATTACCACAGAGATTTTAGGAGATAGCTCCCCTCAACTTGGTGGAAGCTTAGATCTTAATAGTAATAGTATAACTGGTACAGGTTCCATTAGTATTTCTGGTAAAGTAACTGCTGCTGACTTTGTTGGTGGTGGAATTAATACTACAGGAGTATCTACATTTACTGATCTTTATGTAACGGGGATTTCTACGGTTAATGGAGTAACTACTGTTAATGATGAGATTAAGTTTGCACGTTTAGATGGAGGAAGCTCTGGTTTATCTACTTATTGGGGTACAATAAGATATGGAAATGAAAATGGATCATTCCCTTACAGTACAAGAAGATCTGTTGATATATTAAATTATGATACTGGTAATGTTAATTTTTACTTAGATGCGGCTAATCGTGGTGGTACTTTAGGTGATTTCTTCTGGCATAAGGGATCTAATAATACTAGATTAATGACTCTTACCAGTGATGGTAATTTAGGTATTGGTATTACTCAACCTGAATATCCATTACATGTTTCTGGTATATCCACATTTGCTGGTGCTGTTTTCACTTCTGGTAATGTAACCATTGGAAATGATTTAACTATTAACAATAGTTTAATTGTTGATGAAGTAAACTCAAATGTAAATGGTAATTTAAGTGGTAATGTTAATTCTACTGCAGGTCTTTCAACTTTCTATGATATAGAAGTTACTAGTGGAGTAGGAATCGGAACTACAGCACTTAATAATTCATTAGCTGTAAATGCAGCCGATGGAGATAGAACCTATATTACTGATTCTGGTAAAGTGGGTATTCGGACTACTCATGATTATAATTCTAACTTTGGATTGATGGCTCCTACCACTAATGGACTTTTTAGGGGAGTAGGTATTGGATCAACAAGTATGAGATCTGCAGCTGATTTTAGTAATGCGGGTGCAATACCTGGTGATTCTACTGTTGGTGAAAATTTAAGATTTATGTTACCTCCACAAATAACTGCTGCTCAGAGAGCAGGACTTACGACGGCGGTTGGAGCACTAATATATAATCTTGACACAAATAAAGTTAACGTCTATACTGGTGTTGGTGGTACTTCTGGTTGGGAGGACTTAAATTAATAACAAGTTCTTAATATATTATGCATCACACTTATAATATTTTCCCCACGACCATTTATCTTGGGGAAATCGTTGAACATCAAAAATGTAAAGAGGAATTTTATAAAATCTATCCTAAATTTGATTATGAAGAAACTGATAAACACAATACTGTTAGTGAGAAGGTTGGTAATCCATTAATTCATTTAGAGGATACTTTAGATCCTCTTTTTACAGAAATTATAGAACATACTAAAAAATATGTCTGCGAGATTTTAAATTATAAAGATATTTTTAATTATATAATAACAAAGACTTGGTTATCTCGTATGAGAGATACTAAATGTATTCCTTGGCATATACATTCCACAAGTCATGTATCATTTTGTTATTATCTGAATATGCCACCTCATTCACATGCCGTAGAATTTGAGAATCCTCACTATAAGAATAGTTTATTTTTAGGATCCACCTCTGATATTAAATATGAAGAGCAAAGAATGTTAAAAGACATAAATCATGAAAATGCTTCTTCATACTATATTGTTCCACCCGAAGGTCATGTAGCTCTTTTTCCTAGTAGTTTAACTCATCGTACCAAATGTATGAATGATAATTTTAATGATGAAAGATTAGCTATTGTAGGTGATATTACATTGATTCTAAAGGAAGAACATCTTCATTATTCTATGGGGTATATTGATGAAAAGTATTGGAAGAAGTATAAATAATTTAAAAAATAATATAAAATGACGATTAAAGCATCGGGATCTTCATTATCTTTTACTGAAATTGCAGCAGAGTTTGGAAATCCTCTTAACAATAAATTAGGTAATTATAGGGTAACTTTTGATAATACTGATGACGGAGGTTCCTTTTCTAATTTACCATTAGATGCTGGTATTCCTCAGTCAGGGCAAATTAAATTTAGTGATTTTTATAGTAAGCAATTAAATATAGTCGTTAAAGGTTATGGTGGAGGTGCTGAATCATGGGCATCTAAAAATGCAGCAGCTGTTTATGATAATAATCAGGTAGAGGTTATTGGTAATCCCGGAAAAACCAGACCTCAAAGAAATGCTACTGAGTGGCAGGGTGGAAAAACTGTTAAAATTAATGTTAATAAAGTAATTGGATCTTCCCTGCCAGGAAGTCAAAAGAGGAGAAGATGTGCTCTTAAGACGGGATCATGGCCTTCTGGTACTAATTTATCTGTAGATGTAGGTGGAGAAGGTATTATTACTGGTACTGGTGGTGATGGTGGTAATGGTGGTACTGGTAAAGGTGGTGGTGCTCCTGGTGAAAATGCGAGTAGTGCTTTAGGTATCCAATATAGTCCTATTAATGTTAATGTTTCAGCTGGTGGAATAATTCAGAATGGTTATGGTGGCGGCGGAGGCGGTGGTGGTGCCGTCCGAGATCCTAACAAAGAAGGTGAGGATAATTACTACGGCGGCGGCGGAGGCGGCGGCGGTGCTGGATATCCTCATTCAAGTGGGGGAACTGGTGGTGTTACTAAATCAAGTGGTTCTCCTGGTGGTGGTGGTTCAACTCAACTTGCTGGTGGTGGTGGCGGTGCATCATCTGGTGGAGGCGGAGGCCAAGGGGGAGACAGAGAACAAGCTGCAGCAAAGGGTTCGCCTGGTAGTGGATCTGGCCCAGTAGGTGGATCAGGTGGAGGTGGTAATCCTGGTAATAATGGAGATGCCATAAGAGCAACAATGTCACAATCAGGAAATGTTTTTATATCTAATAGTGGATCAATTAGAGGTAGTCAGTCATATAGTGTACCAGTTAGTTAATTAGATAATTATTTTTATTATTATGAAATCTATTTTTAAAATTGAGGAGTATATTGAAGATACCAATCGAATAGTAGTGAGGTTTTCAAGATTACATGCACCTCAATCTATTGAATCTTACTCTCCAATGGTTATTGATTGTGACCATTTAGATCTTTATGATTGTGATTCTTTTGTGTCTAGTTTGATGAGAAACTATGGGGATCGTTATGTAAAAGAATACGAGCAAAATGAACCTATAAAAAATGAAACAGAAACTATAAGTGGTAAATTAAACCTACGAGATTTGATTGGTAAAGTTATTGAGTGTGATACTGATAATTATAGACGAGAACTTATTAAGATGAATAGAGTAGAATTATGACTACTCCCAAATATAAAGAATATTTTAAAAAATGTGAAGAGTTTTGTGTTTGTGCTATAAAATGCGATAAAGATTGGATTGGTATAGAGGCAAAGAATCTAAATTACGGATTATATCATTATTGTGTCTATGGGAGTGGAAAGTTTGGATTACCATTCCAAGATTATTATGAAGAAATTAATCCTAAAGATTTTTTTAACATGAAAAAATATCTAAATGAGTCTTTGATATTTGAGGCTACTGAAGACTTTTATTGGATAGGATTTAATACCTTAGATAAAGGTCAAGATTGGGATGGTAAGTTAATTACAGATGATACTCTTGTAGTTGAAAAAGAATCTTGGATTATTTGTTTTGATGGCCATCCTATAGTTAATAATAAAGAACTATCCAGATTTGATTATGCTCAAGTATATCCTGATAAGAAGTATGAGATTACTTTAAATAAAGGAGTTCTTGGAGTTTTTACTAAGTGTTGATATATTCTAAACGATCTTTAACTGTCATATTATTTTGATAGTGATACCTATAATTTTCTACTAATTGTTTAGTATAAAATTCATAATTGTTTATTTGCCATTCTTCTATTTTGGGAAGTTTACCTAGATATGGTTTATCATATCCTACCAACATACTAGCCCAATTATATCCATTTAGATTAGTTTCTGCATGATATACCCATTCTTTTCTTAATTTTTTCTCAATCATATTTGACATTGATTCTAATATATTTGTAGTATCATATGCTCTCCAATATTCTGTATCTTTTCTATCAGTTAACGTATAATGTCCCAATACATACTCCATTGTTTCATCTAAGAAATCTGTCATTACTTTACTTAATATTACACTACTTTTTGATGACCAACCTTTATGTTTATTAATTAGTTTGGAAGCATTTCTAATAGTTACACATGAAACCATGATAGCTGTTGCTTCTAAAGGTTCTATAAAACTTTGACCTAATCCATTACTAATTACATTCTTAACTGCTATATTATCTAAACTACCACTAATAAACTTACTAGATTTTATTGGATTCCATTCCAATCCTTGTTTTCTCCAATGTTCTCTAATATGATCTTCAGCTTGTTCTGTTGAAATAAAATCATCACAGAAAACATATCCCGAACCTATTTGACCCCATGTTGGTGTTTCCCATATCCATCCATGAGGTTGGGCAATACTTAATGTACTAGGTCTATAACTTTGAGTATAAACTGGACCCCAAATAGCAGCATTGTTTATTAAACCTTTATATGGTTTAAAATCTGCCATATTACCTATTAAAACTCTCTTAAATCCCGTACAATCAATAAACAAATCTGCACTTAGTTTAGTTCCATCTTTTAATATAATATTCTTGACACCATTTTCATCATATTCTACATTATTGACATGACCTTTAATTTCAGTAAAACGATTCTTAGAAGTATGTTTACGGAGACTATTACCAAACTCTTGAGCATTTATATGATAACTATATCCTGGAAATTTACTGAAATTGGATTCATTGTGTTTAGTGAACGGACTTAAATGGCGTGATAAAAGATATTCACAACCCCCTTGACTATTATTAAACCAATCTATATCATAATTAGATATTCCCCTTCTTCTTTGAGTTAGAAAATATTCTACCGAACTAATTTCTTTTTTAAATATATTCTTACCAAATTCAGTTATTGGAGTATGGAAGGATTGGCCTGGTAATAGGTCATCAAAACTGTGCATCCATCTACTACCTATATTATTAAAATCTAAAAATTCAATACCATACTTAAAGGATGCTTTAGCATCTTTCATCCATTGAACTTCATCAATACCACAGGTTTCAGCTACATGTTTGATGGTAGGAGTGGTACTTTCTCCCACCCCTAAACTATCTACTTCTTCACTATGGATGATAGTTAATTCAGCATCGGTAGTTGCTACGAGATATGCTAGACTTACCCAACCTGCTGTTCCACCGCCAACGACAATAATTTTCATTTGTATCTCTCTTTTTTTGGTAATTCTCTAAGGTAATCCATTTTTCTTATATGTTCTATCTTCATAATAGTATGATATAATTTTATTACTTCTTTAGGTGCATCAGCTTTCCACATGAAAGGGAGTAACCCATGAACAATACTCTTAAAAGCTATTTTAATAAGTATAGATGAGTTTTTAATAGAGTGCCATAAATGATATTGGTAACTCCATCCAGTTTCTACCTTCAAATGATAGATTGATTCTTTTATTATATTTCTCATAGTTCTAATTATACCACAACTATCTATTAATGCAAAACTTAATTATATGTCCAGGTTTACCACGTTCAGGATCTACTTCTCTTTGGAGATTGTTATCTTCTAATGATAGTAGTGTAAAAGAACCTCATTATCTTTTTGGTTTGTATAATTTTGATTCTACTTATCCCTCATTATATCCTCATGAAGTAGTAGAAGAACATAAACAATATATTTTAGAAAGAAACAAGAGGATATTTAATTTAGAGTTACCTTATTCATTTAATGATTATACTCAGTATATTAATAAAGGTTTATTAGATTTTAGTCAATCGTATTGGTTATTATCAGAGGATTATTTAAAAGAAATAAAACAATCATTACCTCATTTTAATATAAAGATTGTTTTATTGTATCGGGAACCAGTTCAGAGATTATATTCTTATTGTAATATGATATGTGGTGGGTGGAGTTGTAATGAGTCACCGAGAGAATTATTTAATAAGTATATTCCATATTGTGAGACCCTTTACTCAGATGTTAATGATAAGTTTAGAAGAGTATTTGATGAAGTGCTTTGTTTATCAACAGAGAAGTTCTTTGGTAATCAACAAGAATGTAATAGACTTACAGATTTCATAGAAATGAAAAACATAGAGATGGTTAATATACATGAAAATAGCATAAACTACGAGCCGTTAAGCAATGAGGACATAAAGAGAACTCAGGAACTATTAAGGTCATCATGTGACTTTCATGCCAAATTATGAGAACTTATACATACCTTTGTATGGTTTGTACGAGGAGCTCTATAATTTATTAAAGGGACAGTTGAGGAACTGTTACACTAGACCCCACAGAGGGTCTTTTTTCGTTATAATAGGTTCATCTGATTTTTTATGATGTCTCAAAGTGATCGTTTACGTCAGACTGCTACTGGATTTGGTGGTGGGGCTGGTACATACAATAAAAAGGCACGATTGTTAGAAGGTAATCTTTATGATACCACCGCAACTACTCTTATCTTAGAGTTGCAAGAGAAATATCCTTCTTACTTGTTTAAGTTAAAGAGGAGACTTTATAAAACAGAAATTGCTAGAAATTTAGGTAAACTTAGTTGGAAACCTGAATCAGATAATCCTTACATTCAACCTGATGGTGGTGTGCTTTATCTTGTTATGGATGGGGTAGAATATCCTATTTTGGTTGGTGAAGCAAAGCAGCAGGGTACCAATGATAAAAGGAAAGAAGAGGGTAAGAAACCACAATCATTAGGAAATGCTATTGAGAGGGCATGTAAGAACTTCTTAGAACTAAGAACTTATTTTAAACCTTATGATTATTTTCCTTATCAATTATTCGTTGCTGGATGTGATTTTAAGAAAGGATCTTCTATTGTTGATAGGTTGGATGTAATGACTGACTATGAACCTCGCAATGAAGATTATACATTTCATAAGGATAAGTTAGCATCTATCTGGATGAGAGAAGAGACATGGACACCAGAAGAAATTTATGATAGACTCTATGAGACGGCTGTAAATGTTATGGAGCATATAATTAATGACTAAGAAGAAAGGTAAGAACTTTAGTGCTAATAATGCTACGGGTAAGAGAAAGAAGTCTGACTTCTATGAGACTCCTTATACTCTTACTCGTAAGTTTTTGGATGTAGAATATTTTAATAAGTCTGGTACTGTATGTGAACCTGCATGTGGTGGAGGTGCTATTGAGAGAGTATTGAAGGAATATTGGAATGATGATTTAGTGACTGCCTATGATAAAGAAACTAACTTCTTATGGGAGACAGGTCAATATGATTATATTATTACAAATCCCCCTTTCTCTCTTGCTTTTGAGTTTATTCAAAGGGCAAAGCAAGTAGCTAAAGGGAAGTTTGCTTTCTTATTACCATTATCATATTTACATGGTAAGAAAAGGTTTGATGAAATATATTCTGATAGAACTTATGGATTAGAGAGAGTATATGTATTCACTAGGTATCCAATGTTAGGTGAATCATTGAGAGAAGATGGTAAGTATAATACTGGTATGATGGTTTATGCGTGGTATGTGTGGACAAATGGGTATAGTGGACAACCTACAATAGACTGGTTAGATAATAATGAGGATGTATTGTCTAAGAAAGACAGTGTAGAAACTGTCACAGAAGATACTCCTTTGACTAAGATTCTGCTATAATATATTCAGTTACAAAACATTAATGCCATTACGTCCACACCA
>CEVZ01095634.1_pt1 | contig 13907 bp, 7 predicted proteins | sample 361371 | NCBI WGS metagenome assembly CEVZ01 (sample SAMEA2620217, study PRJEB7988) | marine metagenome | isolation source: saline water (ENVO:00002010), including
AAAAGTATTTATAGCTGTACCACTTGAAGCATAGGTATATGTTTGTGACCCTTTCTTAACTGTAAAGTCACAAGTGAAAGCACTCTCATTTGTTACTGTGCCATCAGTATTTGCGTCAAATGTAAAGTTTTCGTTCGTTCCTTGAACTGAATACGGAGATTCGCCTTGTGAATTACCATATTTTTGCAAAGTATATCCACTACCTGTTCTAGTGACTTTGCCCATGATAGTATCTGTTTGATAATCTGCTAGAAAGTTAGGTTTATTAAATGCTTGATTATCCCCATCTACTATTTTTACTCTAGTAGGATTATGAGTATACATTTCAGTATCACTAGCAAATCTTTTTGGTTTGTGATAGTAGGTTACACTATTATTTGTAAAACTAAAAGTATTTCCTAGTGCTAATTCTCCGTCAAAATTAGTAGAGTCTAGTCCTTCCCACTTGGAAGCTGCTGATGCAGGATCTGCTTTTAATGTTCCTGTTGCTACAGCGAAAGTATTATTTCCAGGGACATAAAATTGATTTGCTACTTCATCATGTGCTACTGCTATAAAAGCACTTGCACTATGGTCAAAGTATACATAGCCTACATTTTCCGCGCCTCTAGTTCCAGCTGCTGTCCCTAGTCCTGTAAAATCTAGTTGGGCTTGACTAGTGACTGCGTGTTCATTTGTTCCGTCATTGTGATAAAAATTGGTGTTTTCAAAGGTAACTTTTCCACCAATCAAATCAAAATCAGTACTTATATTACCCATTCCTGGTATAGTAAAATCTCCTAATCCTATATCTGCTTCACTTGGAGCTACTGCCCTATTGAAGTCTACAGCTATTGGGCCTACTTGTAATACTGGGCTTCTTTTACTATTTAGAGCTACAGTATATACTCTTACATAATAGTTTCCTGAGTTTATTCCTCTAATAGCGGCGTCGCTAACATGTGATAATCCTGCAGAAAACCATTTCTCTCCATCAAATGACCATTCACAATCATATCCTCTAATAAAATTATAAGGGGTTCCATCTGCTTTCAGAGCAGGATCCCAATCAAATACTAATTCATTTACATTTTGGTGTCCTTCTCTAACTATTCTTGGAGTTAAGTCAAGATTAGTAGGGGCAGGTACTGCTTCTAAACTATCAGGTAAAAAATAATTTCTATATTGCGTTAGTGCTTCATTTTTGTCGACTGCATCAAATTTAGAGGCATTATATTCTAGTCCTGTTATTTCTAAGCTATTTCTTTCTGTTTCCACTACAGCCATGACTCTAAAAAGGTCGGCTTCTTGTTTTGTTTTTCCTGTTGCAAGAGCTGAACGATTCAATACCCATATCTGGTCACTAGAAGGAGCTTCTGAAAACGCACTAGATACAGTTATAGTTTTTCCTGAATTACTTATTTCACTTACAGTTTTTGTTTCTGTAAAGGTATAAGGAGTCCATTGTACAAATACCATATTTCCATCTACATCAAATACACTTGCAGCTAATTCTTCATTTTTAACTGTTATATCATTATTGGCGTCTTCCCACCCAAAAGTTAATGTAGCTGCAGATACTGTTCTTGCAGTTGATAGTGTAAGAGTTGTACCATCTATTCCTTCTACTGTATCTCCTGCCGTTATTCCGGTTCCAGTAACGTACATGCCTGTTTTAATGGCATCGTTAGCTGCAGTTAGGGTAACTGTTTTCGAAGAACCACTAGTACTACCTACTGCTGTAGTGGTACCTATAATACCATCAGTATCTCTCCAAGTGCTAATCTCTGTTCCTCTCAGAACAGTAGTATTTGTTCCTTCAATATCAATAACAGCGGAATCTTGTGCGAGTAGAGCTTTATACCCTACAAAACTACAAGTTAACATATAATCTGCTACATTATACCCTGTTTCTCCTCCAGTAGTACCTGTTCCGTCTGCAAATCCTGTTGGTTTCCTATCTATATTTATAGCTGTTGTACTTGAACTAGTAGATATTCTTCCTCCCCAAGATTTGCCTGATTTATTTTGGTCGTTTACTTGGATAATGTCGCCAGGTCGCAAAAAGGCTGCGTTCAAAGAAGTTGAGAACGTTACAGTATTGGTGTTCCAATTATTAGTGAGCAACTTCCACTTACCCAACCTTCTTGCTTGACCTCGAGACGTACAACCAAATGCTGTGGTTGCCTCTGGCTTTATAAATTCATCATCTTTTTGAAGAGTTTCTTCTAATTCTACTATTTCTACTCTTTTTCTATAGTAATCTTGAGGGTTATTCCACGAAACTGTAACAGAGTTAGTTCTTGTCTTATTTGATGTTCCTTCATATTTAAACATTCCATCTATAACGTTTGCATTTGTAAACTGATAGACTGGATCTTTTTCTGAATCTTGAACTAAATAAGCTTCTCCATTGAGCCAATATGTCATTCCTCTAAATATACTTCCTACATCATTTAGTACTTTATATGCTTCTTCTTTACCTGCAATACATATATTCGCACTAAACCTTGGTTCGTGCAATCCTGATGACCCACTCGGGATATAGTTAGTGTCATTAGTACAATGTATACTTAATAAGTCTGCTGCTTCTACACCTGCTGGTACGAGCTCATCACAATATCTTCCTATTTGGAATAATTCCCATTTATTTACTTGAGTTTGGTTAAGGTAATTGCCTAGTCCATAAACCTTATTCGTAATTAAGTCATTGAATACCCATGCTGGATTATTACACCAAGATTGATAGAAGTTTCCGTCCCAATCTTGTTCGTTTGCCATTACTTTACCAGTTGTAACATTTCGTCTATAGTTTGCGGGAATAAGTACCATCTCTGAAGATTCAACTGTTCCTGAACCTCCGCCTGTAATTGAAATTGCTCCTGTGACTGCGCTTTCATTTGCAGCAACATTTCTTAAGTATATAGTATTTCCTACTATTTTATCTATAACTCCACCTGAAAACATAGCTGCTGTTATTGTCCCAGAAGCTGTTGTACTGCTTAAAGCAACAACCTCTCCGTCTCCACTATCTGCGCTTTCGTCCCAAGGCAGTTGTAATTGATAAGTAAAAGTAGTTGCACTAGCCGATGTACAAACAAATTCTCCTTCCCAGTAGCTTTGTACTGTTGCAGTCCCAGATACTCCTTGAATATCTGCGGTAAAAGTTTTTCCTACTGGTACTCCGTGCGCTGGAACTGTTGCTGTTGCTGTGTACCCTGATTCTTGATTTCCTGAGGCGGTAAGAGAGCTTACTGAAAGAGTTTGAGAGATAGTATCTCCAACACTAAATCCAGAAGCAGAAGTTAATCCTAACTTTCTACCATTATAGTCTATAGGAAAGTGATTACTTGGAATCTGTATTAGTTTTCCATCTATTTCATATCCTCTTGATGGAATACTATTAAATTGCTCAGCATCTATAACTCCTCCTATATACGCAGTATACGGATAAGCTAGCTTATCGCATATACTAGCTTCTATAGTATCTACAAAGATTGCATTTGATACTTCGTTGTTATCATTAGACTCTGCTCCACCAGTTCTAACAACTGAAACAGACCAATCTGTCATTCCATTTATAGCTTTATATTTTTCTATATTAAAACCGAAAGTGTGGGCATATTTACCTCTAACCTTTCCTTGAAATCCTGTTCTAAATATATTTCGCTTAGTTAATACACCGTCATTGTCTACCCACCAAAAGTCAATATTAAAGTAAACATTTGTAGTATGAATATCCCCTTTATTATCTCCCTTTTTAGTTATAGACTGCATACCTGTTGTAGAGATAGTTACTTTTACATAGTCTGTTTGGTGCTTTTCAAAAGCGCCACTAGATATGGCGTGTTGCTGAGGTTCACTTTTTAGTAATTCTGCTCCTGAAACTTCTTGTACATAAGAAGCAGTTGGGTAGTCTGAAAAGAAAGTTGCATCAACCGTTTGGTCTGCGGTTCCGTTTCTAGACACCATTGTAAAATTATTAAAGTTACTAGTTTCACTAACCTGCCCAGTAGCTTGGTTTACATCTCTTAGACGAACTTCATCAACAAGTATTGAAGCATCTCCATAGACTAGTCCTTTAATTGGTCCTTCTGCTATTGCGTCTACGAATGCGGCACTCTGCCTTGCATACATATTATCATCTGCTTCAAACGTATTACCAGAGCCTCCTTTACCTCCTCCAGAGCCTCGTATTTGTATTAGTTTAGTCTTACTCATTTTATTCTCTAATATTGATCTATAAGTGGGCCAAAGAATCCGCCTCTTCCTCGTTGACCACCAGTGCTGCTACCACCATACGCCATATCGTTCCTTGTTTTTGAACCGGGCTCTCTAAAGTCGTCTATACCTACCATATTTCTATTTTTACTAAGTTTTTCTCGTGATGTTTCTGTGAAGATTGAAGCAGATATTGTTTTTGATCCTACAATTGCTCTTCCATATACGAGAGGAATTGGCTCTCCTTGTTTGACTGTATTACTTGGGCCTCCAAATAAATAGTTTTCTGCTTGTTCTGCGGATTCTTGATCGGGGACATCAGGAGTTAACATCATAGCTGCTCCACCGAGTATTAGTCCCATTCCTAACATTCCTAATCCTTGTGTAGCCAGCATAGCGGTAGTACTAGTGAGGCCGTGCAAAGTAGCTACATTTGCTGCGGTTAGAGTGGCTCCTGCTTCTATACCGAGTAGTGTAGCTTGCGCTGTTGTTGCTGCTCCTCCTGCAACTGCTGATGCTCCTGCTACTGCATTAGTCATAAATTGAGGAACAAAAGCTCCTCCAAAACCACCTGTTATTGCTATAAGAGTAACTCCTAGAATCATGGTCATAATTGAACTTTTTGATCCAGCAATTACTGGTACAAAAGTATAAGATTGATGAGAGTTTCCATGATCGTTAATTACTAATTCCTCTAGCATTTCCATTGGCTCGTCATCTATAAGAACTTCATACCCTTGTATTCCTTCTGATTCAGTAATAAATTGACGCATACCAGGGCGCTGTGCCATAATTGCACTAAGGGCTTCTGCAGGAGAGTTTACATTTAAATTCCACTCCTGTCCGAACTTTTCACCCAACGGGCCTTCTAAATAAACTTTTCTCATGTCATACTCTGGTGTCTAACTACTATTCTAGTTATTTGTTTCCATATCCCGTTATAATTGTCTCTGCACGATAATCTGTTTGGTGCATGATGTAACATTCTTCCACGTCCTACATATATGCCTGCGTGATTTGCAACATCTGAATTTAGAGCCATTAAAATGACGTCATGAACTTGGAGGCTACCATCTGTTACTTGTATAAACCCTTCATTTTGAAAGTTCTCCAAATAAAGATTTTTTCCCTTTTCCCAAAATTCCCACTCATACTCATATGGAGGGATAATTATATCATGCGGCTCGAAATAGTCTTGCAAGATAGTGAAGCAATCATGGACGCCATAGACGAAGGGTCTTCCCAGTAGTTCATTACTAGTTTCTTGCGGTTCCAATTTTATCCATTCGTCATTTTCTCCAAAAATATACCACGGGATTCCTAATTTATCGCAAGCAGCCCTGTCCATAGGACTAGGTACTGGAGCGGCGTGGGGGTGGCTGTGTACTACACCTACTATATCACCTTTATCTGAATGTTTTTTATAATCCATTGGGTCTATAATAAAGTCATTTCTTGGATCTTCTGCTTTGTTGTCACAAGGATTCCATCTTATTCTGCCTCGCTCTAAAGTTATAAGACCACACGCTTCTTCGTGTTCTTTTTCATAAACATATTGTTTTACATCTTCTAGTATTGATTCTATCATTAGTATAACGCTGCTCCTGGGAACCCGCCAAATGGCAAGTCCACATTTCTTGTTCCTCTTGTATTTATTTGTGAAAAGGCTGTTGCTCCTGATCCATCACCTGATATAGTTACTGCAGGAGGACTAGTATATCCAGTTCCACCGGCTGTTACTGTAATTTTTGTTACTTTTCCACCAGATACTGTTGCTGAAGCTGCTGCTCCAGAGCCTCCACCTCCACTAAATGATACTGTTGCTGAAGTATATCCAGAGCCTTGCATTTGTACTCCTGTACTTGCATCAGTTAGTGATACTTTTGTAACACCGGATCCCTGTGGTTCATGCCCATATCGAATAGCGCATGAATTTAATCGCTTCCCACAAACATCGCCAAATTCCCAATAACTTATATTAGTTGGCTTTATAATATCTTCTGCCGAGTCACTTGTAGATAAAGTGTGTGCTGTTATACATTTATATAGTGTAAGTCTCGTGGCTTGTACATATCCCATAGTACTTACTGTATCTCCATCTACACTTTGATCATCTTCAACTGTTATAGTATAAGTACTACCTGAGCCTTTTGCTTTTACATAGACAGGTATGCTCTTATAGTTTTGATCAGCATGAGTAAATCCTTTTAATATAGTAAAGTCTCCTACACTAAATACATCTCTTGCAGCTGCATTAGCTAGAGTTAGAGTTCTTTCATTAGTTCCGTCAGAAACGGCAGATACGGGATAAAGCCCGCCAATAGGTCTGTAATATTGTACATAGTCTCCTACTGAATAACTTTTTGCTTCATATAAATTAGCTTTTCTTTTAACTGTGTTATCTTGTGTACCCCACACAGTATAACTCGTTATTTGATTATCGTCTTTATCAAAATATAAAGTATATTCTGTAGAAGTTCCCTCAGTAGTAATACTATATTTATTATCTGCTGGCCAGTCACAACCACCTTGATCGGTATCTTTATACTTCCAAGGACAGCGTGCTGCAATAATACTTCTTCGGGGTAGTTTAACTCCTTGCACATCAAAAGCAGAAGTTAGTTCAAATTCTACATAAATAGGAGTTTCTGTTGCCTTTCTTTCTATATAATAGACATCTCTATTAAACTCTACAGGAGGATTAGTAGATAAGTATTTTTCAAGAGTTCTTCTTCTTATTACTTTTGCTCCAACTAAGTCATCAAAATTAGCAAGATTTGCACTCCAATATTGATTGATATTTGCAAACTTAACTTGAGGTCTAGGTAATGAGCCCGTTCCTCTAACTTCCCAACCTTCTGACTCTACTGGAAACGCGCTATAAGTTTGTTGTCCATAGTGACTAGCAGTTGTTGAGCCAAAGTTATTTTCATCGTTTAAACTGTACCAAGTTATATCGGCAGTTCCATTTCTACCATCATGAAAATAAAGCTTATCTATACCAGGTCCTCCAATATCACTTTCAGGCAGTAAAACTTCAAAAACGGTTATTAAACCGCTTGACTGACTTTGTCCTTGTAGGTCTGTAACTAACGAATTATTAGCTCCTACTATGGGCTGACTCATGGTTCAAATACCTCTCTTGCTGTACAGGTTAGTGCATAATAATTATCATGAGTAAGCGTTCGATTATACCCCTCTATTACAACTATTACATTTTCTTCTCCATCAACGGCATGAGGTACTGTTAGTCTACAAGTATCTACACTTGCTAATTGATTAAAAAATTTATATAATTTATCTATATCTTCTTTAGTTCTATTATTAAAACTTAACCCCCATTGTCGTGGAAGATTATTTATACCATCGGCAACTCTCATTTCATAGCCGTCTCCAAATCGGGCACTTAATACTCTTGGTTCTGGCTGCTCGCTAACTCCTCTATCATAAACAACAGCGCCACTAAAACCTGTTATATTGGTTCCTGCAGATACTGTTCCTCCACCTGTTTGTACTGTATTTGTTGTTATTCCTATTGCCATTATGTTCTACCTCTCGATCCTTGAGGATTTAATATCCCGCCCGGTCTCATTTCTTGTTGTAAATGTGCTTGTACTAAATTACCTACAGATCTTCCAAGTCCTTGTAGGCCATCTCCTGATACTTGTGACTGTGCTTGTCCTTGACCATTCATACTAATAGAAACATTAACGATATTACCACCGCCGCCGCCACTTAATTCTACAGGAATACTTCTATCATTTCCTAGTGGTACTACTGCTTCTGTTCCGTGAAGGGTTGCCTGATAACCTGAATTTGGCCCGTGTGCTATACCGCCATATCCATAAGACCTTCCACTTTTAGACATAACACCGCCATATCTTCCAGCAGGAGCGGGAGCAGAAGGAGCACCAATTCCCATAGTCATCATAAACTTTAAAGCTGCTGCTTTTAAATAAGCTGCTGCTAGGTCTGCTAGTACCTGTTTCATCAAGCTTTTCATAGCATCTTCTAAAGATTGAGTTCCATCAACTAATGCCTGGAACATGCTTACAAAACCATTCTCAATAGTGCTTTCTATACTTTCTGCCAACTCTAGTTCTATATTGAAGTTTTTTGCCGCCAAAGTAGCGTCATATAACTTTTTAGGTAAATCTGCCGCGGCGTCTTCTATTAACTTAATTTGGTCTGACGACATTGTTAGGGTAGCTTTAAACTCTTGTATTTGTTGTGCTGTTACGTTTTCTTTACCTTCAAAATGAGCTGCAACTGCACTTGTTCTCCAGGCTTCTTTCATCTTGGCTGATTCGCCTGCGATCATTTCAGCATCGGTTTCATACCCCATTTCTCCACGTTTTTCTCTATAATCACTATTTCCAAAAGCACTTCCCCAAGCACCCCATCGTTGACTTAGAAACCCTTTTTTCCCAAACCTACTGCCAGCTTCTGTCTCTCCTTTACTTGTTGCACTTAGTATATCGTCTACTTGTGCTTCTCCTGATTGCTTATATAGTTCTCTTGAAATGTCTTTTAAAGCTTTTAAATAATCTTGTATAAAACCTAGTCGTTTAGATTCCAGTTCTGCTGCTTTCTCTAAATTATGTTCTACTTTTTCCATGCCTGTTAAATACCCGTTTTCATCATATATAATAGCCCATCGCTCTTTAGTATAATCAGTTAGGGCCTTTTCAGCATTTACAGCTTTAGTTAATATTTGATCTGCTTTTTTACCTTCAATTCGATTTTTCTCTGCTAATGCGGCTCTTTCTTCTGCATAACCAACTGCTTTTTCAGTAGCGATAGCATTATTTGCTGCATCTATAGCGAGCTGCTTAGTTATCTTTTGTTCTGCGTATTTTTGTTCTTTAGCTTCCCAAGCAAGTGTATTTAATACTTTTTGTTCATATACTTGACTTCTAGTTAGCTCATACTTTAGTTTACTGAGCGCAACATCTTCTTTACTTCTTACCCATTTTTCGTAGTTTGCTCTATCAGCTTCTTGATATTTTGTGAGGTATTCCTCTACTGTCATATTAGTTTTATCCCAAGCCATTTGTTCTAAATCTAGGTCTCTAATAGTAGCTGCTTGTTCTATTTCTCTTAAACTATTTTTCTTATTATATAAATCGAGTGCCCCTTCCATAACTTTCATATTCTGTTTATGGTTTTGTGTTTCTAAATTATTGTGAGCATAGAGCTTACCATCTAGTTTTATAGTATTTCTTTTTATTTCATTTACTCGTGTCATATGATGACTTATATCTTCCTGCAAGGCGTACATATTTTTCACTCTAGTAAGTGCTTTTTCTGCCTCTATATCTGAATCTTCTTGACCTTCCATATGAGTCTTTTTCTTTAACAAGTTATCCATTTCATCTAGTATATCATTTTGCTGATTTGTAAATTTCATAATCTCTTGTCGATACTCAGCTACTCCACCACCAAAATTTGTGTAGTATCCAAAGAGTGATTTTTCCAGGCCTGTGGCTTGCTCATCAAACATCTCATCAGTCAAAGTGGACATCTCTATCTGTCTTCGTCTTTGCTGATAATCGTCTCTATACATTCTATTCCACTTAATTTTCATGTCCATTTCAGCTTTCTTGCTCGCGTCCATTCTCAATTGGGCATCGGCCATATCTTTGTCAAGCTGTTCATGTGTTAAGTCTCGCGCATCTTTATTTTCCCACAATGGAACTCCCATAGCTTTATGACCAAGATAATCTTCCATTCCTAGATCAATAAGATTACCATATTTCTCTGACCCCATAGCTTGAGTTACTTCTAATATCGCTTTCTTTAATTCTTTTGCTCGTTCTGCGGCACCATCAATAAACTCACCCATATCAATAAGACTATTAGTGTATTTTCTTGTAGCTTTTTCTGCCTCCTCAGTAATCATCGACTGGCTATCTAACATATCTGTATAGCTACTAATATGTTGAGAAGCTCCAAAAGTTTCTTCTCCCATTACCTGTACTTGAGCTTTCCAAGCCTGTTTCATGCTTTCTACTGATTTTTTCCATGCTTCTAATTGTTCAGTATCAAATGCATCAGGCTTCGTTGCCATCAAATCATTCCATTCTTTAGTAAATCTCTGTATATCTAAGTTCTTTAAACTAGAACCTATTTGTGAAATTAGCTGGTCTCCTGCAACAAACCCTCTTTGTCTAGCTTGTTCCATTTTGCCCATTTCGATTGCTATATCGGCGTATCTACTTGACACTTCATCAAAGTATTCTTTTTCTTTTTGTCTAGCCTCGTCTACTCCTCGAATCCATTGTCTTAAAGCTTTTATTCCTTCATATATCATTAAAATAACACCAGCCCAACCCATTGCTCTCATCAGTTTGTTAACAGTTCTTGTAAACGCTGCTGTCATTCGTGCCATTCCTGCCATGGTGGCTGCCCAGATACCTTTCATTCTTGCTGTTTCTACTGCAACACGATTTGTAATACCTGAGAAATATGCTTTGATTTTTGATGTAGTACTTGCTGTAGCCGCTTCCATATTCTTGTATTTCTTTTTCAAAATTGCGACTTCACGAGGTTCAGCTTCTGCCAGGGCTCCTGTACGTTTTGTAATCTCACCTTTTATTAACTGAGTTGTTTGTTTTTCATAGTGGGCTATCATACGGGCTTTCCCTCTGATTCCCCCTTTGATTCCCAATTTAGAAGCTTGTGCGTCTAACTCTGGTGCTGCTACTAGTCTTTGCTTATTTTGGGTGTTCGCAAGTTCTTTTTGCTTTGCTTGATAAGCTTGCATTGCTATCTTTTCTTCTTCCATTTTTCTTATATGTGCATCTGCCTGAGCTGTTTTAGCTGCTGACATAGCTGCAAAATCTGGTAATAAACTTTTAAGTACAGGAGCTAAAACTAGTGTTAATGCTCCTACTAAAGCCATAATATTATCAGTAAAGAAAGGTAATACTTTTCCAGCAAAATCTCCAACACCCTTTTTAAGGGTATTCATTAAGTCATCAAATGTTTTCTGGAATTGTTGTAGTGCGAAAGCAGAATCGTCCATTAGTAAAGACATCATTCCAAACTTTTGTTCTGCTTGGGTTAATACTTCATTGGCGATAGCTTGTGATTTTTCGAATTGACTTAGCTGTGATACAGGCTTTCCTAGTTCAGCTGCATAGGTTTTAAGAGCAGGTTCTAGTCTTAAAATGATACCTAATTCGTCCAAAAGTTCAGGCTCTGCTTTTGTAACACCTCGAACGAGTCTGTTAAATGAATCTGTTAAGTCTCTACCAAGAGCAAGTGAGGTATTTTTAGCGGCTGCCCCTAAACGTTCTAACTGGCCTGCAGAGAGCCCGCCTGCTGTACCAATAGCTACTGCTTGGGCGGCTTCTTTAAATTGAAGCATGCCACCTGTTGCTTGTTGGACTTGATTAGTTAGAGTTTTATACGCTGTACCTGTAACCGCTCCAAAGGCCAACTGCCCTTCTATAAGATTACGGGTTTCCATTGCATCTTTTAAGAATTGAAAAGCTGCGGATAAAGCAAAGACTTGTGCTGCTATAGTTGCATAGGCCTGGACGATACCACCTTGCATGGTCGCCATTTTTGAAAACTCTTTAGTAGCGTTAGAGGACTGCTGGGTTACCCCTTTCATTTTGCGGTCAGTATTTTGAGCCTCACGCCCAGTTTTCTCTAGCTTCTTACCTAGTTTTTCTGCCTCTTTGCCTGTATATTTAAAAGAACCACCATCAGTGGTTTTAATAATAATCTCAGCAGCTTGTATTTTCTTTTTTGCCATTTATTTTCTTGACTTTATACGCCTTTTGTCGGCGTCTTGCTTACGTTTAAGTTCAGCGTTGATTTTTATCGTATATGAACTATCTATATGCTTCAAGAAAAATGTCGTGGTCTTTATATCTTGTACGTTTTGTATAGTTACTAGGTCCATTAAAGGAGCCCAGTCTTTTCCCATATATGAGCCACTTGCTCCGTCCCACTTATCTGGCAACATTGCATGTACAACAAAAGCCTCCTGAATCTCTAAGGGGAAGTCCCCCATTTCAGGTGGCATCTCGTTGAAATCTGGCTCCGTCCCTAATTGCTCACACATCTGCAAATATGCTTCTACAGAAATGTTGTCGCTATATAGTCTTTGGATTTGAGCAAGAGCCCACGCTACTTGCTCTGCGTAAAATTTTCTAAATCACCTACTTGTTCTGTTACCCAAGTATCAAAGTCACCTGAATTTTTCATAAGAACTTCAACATTCTCTTGACTAAATTCTAGTTCTTTTCCTTCTTCTTCTGGAGTTAAATCTCCTAAAAGTAACATATTCTTAGCATAACCGAGTTTAAACCCACTCCAGCCTTTAATTACTGCTTTAGTGTATTCCTCTAAAAACTTATCATCGTCCATTGCTTCTTCATAACTTCTAGTTTTCTTATTAAACTTTTGAGTTACGCAACGGTTTCTTAATTTTACAAGTTCTTCTCTTGCTAAGTAGCAAAGTGATACTGTCATACCCTCACAACCTGGGTAATCAAATTCTACTGTTTTACTTGGAGTCATTAGACTCTTTAATGAAACTGCTTTTACTGGAGCAGTCTCTTTTTTTACTGTATCGTTCATTTATTTTTTCCTAAAAAAGGTGGGCAAGATAATCCCTGCCCACCGTTGTTAATTATGATGTATATGTAACGGTTATTTCGTTAGCACTTGAGCTGGCTGTAGCTGAAGATAAATCAGCTGGTAGCGCGTGGAAATTAACATCTATACCAATCACGTCTTCAATAGAGTGAGTTGGTAATTCTAGATGACAATTTGGTACGGCTACTGCCACTTTAGGAGCACTTGCTCCACCAATGCTAAATGTCATATCGAAACTATTTGTAATAACTTCTGTCGCTTCATGTAAATCTTCAAGAAGATCCATTGAACCATCAGATGCGTTATTTAAGTAACAGGTAAAGTTACCTGAAACCGATCTAGTTCCCATTACATGCCCTAGAGGTTGGTTAACCGACCCTAGAGTTTCTGGGGTTAGGTAAGTAAGATTGTTTTCAATCGTAATATTACCACCAGTTAAAACAATATCATATGTCTTATCTGCACCCAATTGTGTTTCTCCATCAGAAGCAACCCCTGAAGGTGCGCCTGTTGAATCACTTAAATCAAAGCTAATTGCTAATGAAGTAAGTTTTTGTCTAATATAGTTAGAAGTACTTGAAATTCCTTCGTTAATTAAACCTTTGGTTGTGTACTCTTCCCCAGTTACTGCTGGTGATGTTGCACCTGCTGTAGTCTTAAGTTGAGTAACTTCCTTTAATTTCTTGCCCTGTCCAGACCAAGCTATCTGTGCTAGTCCTTCTATATCGAAGTCTATAGATGCTGAGCCTACTGAACAATCTGAAATCATATAAATTGAAACTCCTTCAGTTCCAGTTGTATACAAGCTTGTTGAGGTATCCTTAGTTGCACCTAGTACAAAGTACAAATCAAACACACCTAGTGCAGATTTATTTGAGTTCTGAAAGTTAAATACATTCGGTTCCCAAGACCCTGCTGTTGGTGCACCTGTTCCGCCAGTTGCCAAATTATAGGTTGTTGCGGACATAGCGCCCCATAGAGGCCCTTCTACTGCAAACTTTTTGCTTGAACCTGCGTGTCCATTGGACGCCCAAGTATCAGCTGCTGCTGAAGTAGTTGGTCTCATATAAGTACTGAAACTCCATTCTGCAGGT
>CEVZ01129573.1_pt1 | contig 13894 bp, 12 predicted proteins | sample 361371 | NCBI WGS metagenome assembly CEVZ01 (sample SAMEA2620217, study PRJEB7988) | marine metagenome | isolation source: saline water (ENVO:00002010), including
TTCACTTGGTAAAAAGGTAATATTTATTGAGTGGCAGACATTTCCTAATATGGAAAAGAACCCTAGATTTCTTCAAGAATTAAATGAATCTGGTGTAAATAAAACATCAAAAATTATTTTACTATGCAGGTCTGGTGCTAGATCAAGATCAGCTGCAGAATTTTTGACCTCACAGGGATATGAATCTTGTTTTAATTGTTCTGAAGGCTTTGAGGGAGTCCATAATGAATTTGGTCAAAGAAGCTTAGTAAATGGTTGGAAGTTCCACAAATTACCTTGGAAACAAGGTTAAGGGAAAATCTCATGGTGGATAATGAGCAAAGTAAGAATTTATCCGAGATTCAAGCTCAATGGGTAACAGTAAGAGGTAGAATACGCCAAAAAATTGGAGACGCTCAATTCAAAAGTTGGATTAAAATGATCGTTTTACAAGACTACGATGATCATAAAGTTATTTTAAGCGTACCTAGCAATTTTATCAGAACGAGAATTATAGAGCAGTACTTAGATATTATTAAAAGCTATTGGCTTATTCAAAATCTTAAAATTAATGATATTCAAATTATTGTATCTAAAGATTCTGCCAAAAATAAAATAGAAAAGTCCCAAAGTCAAAATATTGACTCATATTCTAAGAATGATAAAGATGTATTGAGATCAATTAGCTCAGATCTTGATAGCAGATTTACATTTTCCAACTTTATAGTTGGTAAACCTAACGAACTAGCTTTTGCTGCAGCTAGAAGAGTTTCAGAGGCTAAGGATGTCCCTTTTAACCCTCTTTTTCTTTATGGCGGAGTTGGTCTTGGTAAAACCCATTTAATGCATGCAATTGCTCATGAGATTAAAAGTAGAAGTCCACTTCGAAGAGTTATCTATATGTCCGCTGAAAAATTTATGTATCACTTTATTAAGGCACTTAGATTTAAAAATACTGTTGCATTTAAGGAGCAGTTTAGAAATGTTGATGTGTTGATGATAGATGATGTTCAATTTATCTCTGGCAAAGATTCAACTCAGGAAGAATTTTTTCATACTTTCAACGCTTTGATAGATCAAAACAAACAACTAATAATTTCGGCAGATAAATCTCCTCAAGATCTTGAGGGTATTGAAGAAAGAATGAGATCAAGATTAGGATGGGGACTTGTTGCGGATATTCATCCACTAAACTATGAATTGCGATTAGGCATCTTGCAAGCAAAGTCTGAAAAGTTAACTACAAAAATTTCAGAAAATATTTTGGAATTTCTCGCTCATAAAATAACCACAAATGTTAGGGAACTAGAAGGTGCGCTCAACAGACTCTCAGCTTTCTCGTCACTAGTTGGAAGAGAAATTAATCTTGATATGGTTCAAGATCTTTTAAAGGATTTACTAAAATCATCCCAAAAGAAAGTAAATATCGAAGAGATTCAGAAAAAAGTTTCTCAACATTTTAATATAAAAATGTCTGATATGAGTTCTGCAAGAAGATCTAGAACAGTGGCTAGGCCAAGACAAGTTGCAATGTATTTGTCAAAAAACTTAACTTCAAGGTCATTACCTGAAATAGGTAGAAGATTTGGTAATCGTGATCATACGACTGTTATTCATGCTGTTAGAAAGGTTGAAGAGTTGAGAAATAAGGATGCAGCTTTTGATGAAGATGTCCAATTATTAATAAGAATGTTAGAATCTTAATGGAATTCTCAATTTCAAAAAAAAATCTGTTAGATTGCTTGGTTCATTTTCAAAGTGTTGTCGAAAGAAGAAACACAATACCAATTTTATCTAATATAAAAGTAAGTGCAATTGAGGGTGGTTTAACCCTATCAGCGACAGATTTAGCTTTAGAGTTGTCAGAGAGTCTATCAGCAAGTGTCTCAGAATCCGGTGGCGTTACAATACCGTCACAGCTTTTTTTTGAAATAATAAGAAAAGCGCCAGAGTCAGAAAAAATTACTGTAAAGAAAGACGAAAAGAATAATTCAGTATTTGTTTTTTTTGGAAAATCAAAATTTTCTCTTCCAATTCTTCCCATAGAGGATTTTCCCGTAATGGATTCAGATAATTTAAATTTTGAAGTTAGTTTAAGTGCTAATGATTTTAAACAACTGATAAATAACTCCAAGTTTTGCATGGGTCTTGACGAGTCTAGACAATATTTAAACGGTATATTTTTACACACAAACGGAGAGGTAGTTTTGGCAGTTGCAACAGATGGACATAGGCTTGCAAAATCCTCAGTCACTGGAAAATTAAATGCGAAGTTTGACGGTATAATTTTGCCAAAAAAATCAGTTATTGAAATTTCAAAAATTTTAGAGAACTATTCTGAGGAAGTAAAATTAAGTTTCTCTAAGACAAGAATTAAAATTATATTGGGGAATATCCAAATAATTTCAAAGCTAATTAATGCTTCTTTTCCTGACTATGAAAGTGTAATTCCTAAAGACAACAATCAAACTATGATTGTGGATTGTAAAAGTTTCAGTGAAACAATTGACAGAGTATCTACGATTTCTGATGATAAATTGAGAACTGTAAAATTTCAGATTGTTGATAATACATGTACTGTAAGTTCTTTTGGAAACGATAAATCTATTGGAACTGAAAGCCTTGCGATTGAATATACCGGATCACAAATTTCAATTAATTTTAATGCAAGGTATATATTAGATGTTCTTAGTATTATAAAAAGCGGTAAGGTTAAATTTCATTTTTCAGAGAAAACCGCTCCAACAATTATTGAGAGTGATTCTTTTAAGAATAGTATTTTTTTGATTATGCAAATGAGAGCATAATTTCTTTATGAGCTCAAACGTAAGAATTGAAAAATTAATACTTAATAATTATCGCAACTACAGTTTTATTGAATTAGAGTTTAAAAAAAATATAATTTTAATTTGCGGAAAAAACGGCTCTGGGAAAACAAATATTTTGGAGTCGATATCAATATTTAATTCTAATGCTGGATTAAAAAAATCAAACCTTAAAGAACTTATTAAAAATAATATGAAAGGTCCAATAGAATTGTTTGGTGTAAATCTTTTGTGTCAGTTTAATAAAAGTCGTCTAAAGGTAGGCTTAGGGTTGAGAAAAAATGATTCTAACTTTAAAAAACTTTTGAGTTTCGAGGGTTCTAAATCTAAGGTAGATATAGATAAATTTTTAAATATTTTTTGGATAGTTCCAAAAACAACATTTTTATTTCAGAATGCTCCAGAAGATAGAAGAAATTTTATTGATCAAATGATTTTAGCCACAGACCGTAATTTTAAAAAGTTTTTACTCCTTTATGAAAAATATAAAAAAGAAAGAATGAAAATTTTAAAAAGTTGGAATGATTCTTCATCAAGTTGGTTGGATGTTGTTGAACAGAAACTTGCATCAGCAGGAATTATAATTTGTGACGCTAGAAGAAATTTTATTAAACAATTGAATATAAATTTAAGTGAGTTTAATTCGACATTCCCATCTTTATTTATTGAACTTAGTGGGGAGATAGATTCACTACTTAGGAATAAGCCAGCAATTTTCGTTGAGGACTACTTCATCAAAAAACTAAAAGAAAATAGGAAAAAAGATTTATTAACAGGTAAAACCAACTTTAGTGCTAATAAAACTGATATCATTGTTAGTGATAGACTCTCTGGAATAGATGCAAGGAATCATTCAACAGGAGAACAAAAAATGATTATTTTTTCAATTATTTTCTCTTTCATAAAACTTCTTGAATCAAAAATAAATTTACGGATAATTTTTTTATTAGATGATGTTTTTTCTTTTTTAGATGAGAATCATGTTATGTTAGTTTTAGAACGATTAGACAAGCTCAATGTACAAACATTACTTACTGATATTAGGAATGATTGGGTTTCAAAGCACCCAAAACTAAGTAGCATTATACAGCAGATAAATATTGATGATAAAAGTTTAAAAGTTGATAAAATATAGATATAATAAAATGTCTTAATTTAAGGTACAGATTTGGAAGCTAAAGATATTAATCAAAATAATTTAGACTATGATGCAGAATCTATTAAAGTACTGAAAGGTCTTGATGCAGTTAGAAAAAGACCAGGTATGTATATTGGAGATACTGATGATGGTTCTGGTTTGCATCACATGGTGTACGAGGTTGTTGACAATTCAATTGATGAGGCTTTAGCAGGATTTTGTAATTCAATTATAGTTAAAATTAATAAAGATAATTCCATTACTGTTACAGATAATGGGAGAGGAATACCTACTAATATTCATAAAGACGAAGGTATATCTGCAGCCGAAGTAATAATGACACAATTACATGCAGGTGGTAAATTTGATCAGAATTCTTACAAAGTTTCTGGTGGACTTCATGGTGTGGGAGTTTCAGTAGTAAACGCATTATCTGAGTGGCTAGAGCTAACTATTAGTAGGGAAGGTAAAAAGTATTTTATAAAATTTTTAGATGGAAAGGCTGAATCGTCTCTCAAGGAAAAAGGGTTGACCAAAGAAAGCGGAACTGAAATTACTTTTATGCCATCAAAAAAAACTTTTAGTCAAACAAACTTTGATTTCAATAAACTTGAATCGAGACTTCGAGAACTTGCTTTCTTAAATTCTGGAGTAAACATTAAGTTAATAGATGATAGAAAAGATGAGACTAAAATGTCAGAACTTTCTTCGAGAGGTGGACTCAAGGCTTATGTTTCTTTCCTTGATAAATCCAGAGAGAGTATTGTAAATCAAGCCATTTTTTTTCAAGGGTCCAGTGAAAATATTTCTCTTGAGCTTGCTCTACAATGGAATAAATCTTACTACGAACATTGCCTAGTTTTTACTAATAATATTCCTCAAAGAGATGGAGGAACTCATTTGGCAGGTTTTAGATCAGCCCTCACGCGAACGGTTAATTCTGCGATTAATAATTTAGGCTTGTCTAAGAAAGATAAAATATCACTTACTGGTGAAGATGCGAGGGAGGGTCTTACATGCATTCTTTCAGTTAAAGTTCCAGACCCTAAGTTTTCCTCACAAACTAAAGATAAATTAGTTTCGTCAGAGGTTAGACCTGTTGTTGAATCACTTGTTGCCGAAAATTTAACCAACTGGTTTGAGGAAAACCCTAAAGACGCGAAAGCAGTTATAACAAAGATATTTGAGGCTGCAGCAGCAAGAGAGGCCGCAAGGAAGGCAAGAGAGGTTTCAAGAAAAAATTCAGCTTTTGAAATAAGTTCTTTACCTGGAAAACTGGCTGACTGTCAAGATAAATCAGCAGAGAACTGCGAATTATTTATTGTTGAGGGAGATTCGGCAGGAGGTTCTGCCAAGCAAGCAAGAGATAGAAAAAATCAGGCAGTTTTACCACTTAAAGGAAAAATCTTAAATACTGAGAAGGCCAGACCAGATAAAGCTGTTAGTTCTGCAGAAATCGCAACATTAATTCAGGCACTTGGCACAGGATTCAAACCAGATTTTAAAATTGAAGATCTTCGATACCATAAGATAATAATTATGACTGATGCAGATGTAGATGGTTCTCATATAAGAACCCTATTATTAACTTTTTTTTATCGTCATATGCCGGACCTAGTTAAAAACGGTTATGTATACATTGCTCAACCACCTCTTTTTAGAATAAAGAAGGGTAAAACTGAATTATACTTAAAAGATGATAAAGAGTTAGAAAATTTCTTAATTGAAGATCTAGTTCAGCAAGCTTGTCTCTTTAAGGCCTCTGGTGACGCAGTTAAAGGAAAAGAACTAGCAAATGTTTTTAGTGTACTGATAAATTTAGATAAACTGTTAAACCAAATGTGTGGAGGTAATGGTGGTTATTACTTCTTACTAGAGCAATCAACAATATCAAATCTTTTTAGTTTAGAAAATTTTAATAGTGAGGAAAAAGCTAAAGAGACTCTCGACTACCTCCTGAAGCGACTAAATTTCAGAGACTCTCAATGGACTGCAGAGTTTAAAATGAATGAAAGCGTTACTTTTTTTAAAAATGAAAATAAGGTTATCGAAAAATTCGTAATTGATTTAGTTGATTTTGAAAATATTGATTTCGTAAATTTGAAGAACTACAGTGAACTAATTCAGGAATACTTTCTAAGCAATTCAAAACTAAAAATCAGTGAAGAAGAGTTTGATATTTTTACGCCGAGAGATTTGTTGAAAAAGGGTTTAGATCAATCAAAAAAAGGTGTTACTCTTCAGCGCTACAAAGGACTTGGTGAAATGAACCCTGATCAACTGTGGGAGACAACATTAGACCCAGAGTTTCGATCAATTTTAAGAGTAGAAATCCATGATGCTCAAAGAGCAGATGAGATTTTCGAAGAATTAATGGGAGATGATGTCGAAAAGCGAAAGATCTTTATCCAATCTAATGCCAGGAAAGTCTCAAACCTTGATGTATAAGAATAATTTTTTTTTAAAAGAATTATTGGAAAATTAAGCCTGTGAGGGTTTTTAAATGGACTTTCTTAATTCTTGTTTGGTCAATTCTTTTTATGAGTATTGCCGTAACCTGGTCACTTTTAAACCTTCCAGAAACTGAATCTATTCAGATTTCTAGGCAACCTAGTATTACTTTCCTTGACAAACAAGGCAGGATAATTGCCTCTTACGGCGACATTTATGGTCAAACCATTCAATACAAAAATTTACCAGAAAATTTAATCAACGCTGTAATAATTACTGAAGATAAACGTTTTTTTTCTCATATAGGTGTTGATATTAAAGGAATTTTCAGAGCAGCTTATGTCAATGTTAAGGCTGGAAAAATAGTTCAAGGGGGCAGTACAATAACACAACAACTTGCCAAGAACCTTTTTTTAACACCTGAAAGATCATTTACGAGAAAACTTCATGAACTAATTTTAAGCTTTTGGCTAGAAATGAGATTTACCAAAGAACAGATTCTAAGTATTTATCTTAATAGAGTTTATCTAGGCTCAGGAACTTATGGAGTTCAAGCTGCATCTGAAAAGTACTTTAATAAAAAGGTAGAAGAACTCAATTTGTATGAATGTGCATTAATTGCAAGTTTATTGAAAGCTCCATCAAAATATAATCCTATTTCTAATGAAAAGCTTTCCAGAGTTAGAACTACAAAGGTATTAGATAACATGGCTAAAAACAAATTAATTACTTTAAAGAATGTACAAGATGCTAGGATGAGTAATAAAAAATATGAAAAATTTACATCTGCACCTAAAAGCACTAGATATTTTGTTGACTGGCTGCTACCAAGAGTTAAATCCTATTTAGGAGAAATCAAGGAGGACTTAATTGTAAGAACAACTTTGGATGTTCAACTTCAAGAACTTGCAGAAAGTTCAGTTAACAAAATTACTGCTAAATATGAATCGGCTGATCAGTCAGCGTTGGTAGCATTGAGCTTAAATGGTGAAATTTTGGCAATGATTGGAGGAAGAGATTACGGTGATTCACAATTCAATAGAGTTACTCAAGCACAACGACAACCAGGTTCAGCTTTTAAAATATTTGTTTATCTTGCTAGCCTAGAGAATGGTTTTTTACCTGATGATGTCATGATCGATTCTAAAATTAATATTAATGGATGGTCTCCTCAGAATTATAAAAAAGAATATATTGGAGAGGTTTCATTAAGTGAAGCATTTGCAAAGTCAATTAACACAGTTGCAGTTAAATTATCTGAAGATATTGGAAGAGAAAATGTAATTAAAATTGCAAAATCTCTTGGTGTTACTAGCCCACTTGTTGATTCACCATCGATTGCTTTAGGAACTTCAGAGGTAAATTTATTAGAACTTACATCTGCGTATAATGTTTTAGCAAATGATGGTAACGGAGTTTTTGTTCATGGGATTAGATCAATTGAGAATACTGATGGAAAAGTCCTTTTTATAAGGCAGGGTTCTGGACCAGGAAAAATTTTAGATACCCCAGTTGTATCAACAATGACTGAAATGATGGAATTAACAATAAGGAGCGGAACTGGAAAAAAGGCTAAAATAGATCGACCGGCTGCTGGAAAGACTGGAACAAGCCAATCACTCAGAGATGCATGGTTTGTAGGGTTCACATCAGACCTTGTCGTCGGTGTATGGTTTGGTAATGATGATGATTCTCCAATGAACGAAATTACGGGGGGAACCGCACCAGCTATCTTGTGGAGTGATTTTATGAAAAAAGCTCACATTGGAGTACCTAAAAAATCTTTGTATTATGCTAGCGAAAAGTCTGTAAAAGATATTAAGAATCAAGAAAAAATTAAAAAATTAATAAAGAAAACTAAAAAACTAAAAGATCAAAAAAGTGTTTTTGAAAGAATACTAGATAATTTTTTTTAAAATCAGTCTATTGAATTTAAACTAAAATCTTTTGGTCTAAAAAACTTCAAAAAATTGTCATTTTCATCAAGCAAGAAAATCAACGAACTATGATCAATAAGGTAATTTTCATCCTCAGGTCCTTTTTTATTCATTTTTACGTAAATTCTAAAATTTTTAATTACTTTTTTAATTTCCTCTCTGCTTCCGGTGAGGCCTAAAATACTCTTGTCAAAGTTTTCCATGAAAATTTTTAATTGCTCTATAGTATCTCTTTTAGGATCTACTGTTATGAAAATAGGTTTAATTTTTTCCTTTAGATGAGGATTTAATTGAAAAACTTTTGAGATTTTTAATAAATCAAACGGACAAACATCTGGACAAAAGGTGTACCCAAAATAAATAAGTTTTTTTTTTTTTAATTTGCTTGAGTCAAAATTATTTCCATTTTGGTCAGTTAGAGAAAAACTACCTCCTAATGAATTATTTTCAAAATTATTTTCTGAAAAAAAGTTTATAAATAAAAGTCCTATTAGTATTACAAAAACCAATAAAAGCATCATTAATAAATTTTTTTTAAAATAGATTTTATACTTTGTCATTTTCTAAGATTATATAAATACAGTCACAACTGTCATTAAAATTAATTCTTCTTATATTTTTAACTTCTTTTGTGTTTAAAAAAACTCTGCATTTAAAAATTTGAAAATTTTTGCTTTCTATCAACTCAAGAATAATTGAGAAAATAATTTTTCTTGTAATCTTTATAATAATTTTTTCAAAATCCATAAGCTTGTTTAATTTAAAACAGTCACTTTTAGATAATGGGGAGAAAAATGTTACAGAAGAATTTTTATTTCTGTCTGTCAGGAATGATTTTTTTTTATTCACATAATTAACTAATGCAGGAATTCCAAGAATTTTTTGAGTTTTAATTTTTTTTTTTTTAAAAAAAAGCTCTTCTTTGTTTTCTGAAAACATAAAAGTATCACCAGTGATTAGATGTGAAATGATATGATACTTTTTAAAAAAAAGTAGAATTAAATCAAATAATTTTCTTTGTGATGTAGAGATTTCTTCTTCAATAAAAACTTCTTTTTTATTTCTTTTTAAAATTTCAAAGTACTGTTTATTGTACCTTTTTGAAATTATTATTAAATGCGATTTTGATAAAATTTTTAGGCTTTGAACAGTCAAATCAAAAAAATCGTCTGGATTAGAGCCTATTATATAGATTTTTTTTTTAGATTGTGTAAACATGCGTATTTAAAATAAACATTTTATGATACAAAAAACTACAAAAAGATTAACCATTTTATTTTTACTTTTTTTTTTAGATAGTAATCTCTTAGCAGTTGAAGATAGTGATATTTTTTTTGAGGCCGTTTTTTTTACTGCAGTGAAAAAATCAAATTATGAAAAAGTTATGGAAATGTTTGAAAAAGGTGTATCAGCAAATATCTTAGATAGTGATGATATGTCACCTATTGGCTACGCGTTGATAAATGATGATCAAAGAATGTTTGACTTATTAATTAAAAATGACGCAAATATTAATTTAATAATACAAAAAAAAACTTCACATCTTACATTTTATATAAAAAGTCAGAGATCTAAACTTTTAAAATCATTGATTGCTTATGGCTCTGATTTAAACTTTCGCGATAATACAGGTATGACGCCAATGATGCATGCTATTGAGAACGTAAATATAGACGCCGTTAACATTTTGTTAGAGTCGGATATAGAAATGGATTTAACTGATTATAGTGGGAAAACAATTTTTGATTATGCCAAAAATTCAAGGAATAATTATTTAAGAAAACTTATTATTTCTACTGATAAAAATTTTTAGTTTATTTATTACTAAATTTTGGACCTCCTTTATATTCATTAAGGATGTTGTAATATGATAAGTTTTTGGGTCTAAATTATTGAAACTGTCTACAACTTTTTTAAAAAGGTAACCTTTAAATAAAAAAACAGGATGAATAATTAAAAAAATTTTTTTTTCTTTAAACTTTTCAATTTGTTTTAAAAGATATTTTTCACTACCAACAAAATTAGGGTAAATATGTCTTATTTTTAAAAAATCTCCTAGATTTTTTGTATATCGATTAAGTTCGGATATTAAATTGGGACTCTCACTCCTTGAGCTAAATGTAATAAAGATATTCAAGTGATTTTTTTTTTTAAGAAGATCTATTTTTTTTTTTATAATAGGTAAGATATCAGTTTGTAACGATAACTGATTTACTAAAATAATTTTTTGTCTATTGCTTGAAAAAAAATTAATTTTTTCTTCAATATCTTCCTTATAATGTTTCCCTTTAAAAAGTACGAAAGGGAAAAAATAAATTTTATCATAACCATTATTTTTAACTTGCTCTAGGCAGTCTTTAATAGATGGTCTATCTTTTTCTATAAAACAATCAAAACAGTCAATTTGAATTTCTCGTTCAATTTTCTTTTTGGTTATCTCAAAATCCTTTTTATATAAATTAAGCGATGAGCCATGACCACAAATTACTAAAGCTTGAGTTTTATTTTTTGACATCCTTTGTAATTCTAGAAATTATCTTTTTAAGATCATTTACCTTTGCGTTCGGTTTGTCTGCTCTTAAAATGTCATCTGCGCTTAATGCTTTTTTATGTATTATTTTGTTAAAATCGTTCCTTGGTTGAAGGTACGAACCTTCTATGGAAGTTCCTAAAAAGAGCCCCTTATTATCGGAGAAAGAATATATATCTGCGAGCCTTATCGTGCTTTCTGCAGAGTAACCAACTCCACCCTCTACTACAACAGCGTCTACATCAACTCCTAGTTTTACTCTTTCTTTTAATATTGACTTAAGTCCTCTATGTGTCATAACGGTCATTACCACTCTACCAGATTTAGCACCAGCTTGAAGCCCAAAACTTAGCCCTCCAAGTGAGTAAAAGAAAGGACCAGTAAATTCTTCACCCTTTTTTATTAAAAGAATTCCATTCCCACCTTTTGCACCAAAAATAAAACCCCCTTCATATACTTCAGGAAAAATTAGTACAGCCCTACATTTTGATAAATAGTTCTTAAAATCTTTTAAATCAGTGTTTTTATCAAGTATTTTTAATGTAGCTTCAGATGATTCAATTAGGGTGAATACTTCTAACTTCTTTTCGTTAGCTAGCAATTCAAAGAATGAAAGAAAAGGAATGGATAATAAAATGATGATTTTCTTAAAACTTTTCATATATTATGTGCTATTAATATAAAACTATATTCTTTATACTTAACATAAAATTATACCTATGAAAATAAACATCATTACTCTTACTTTGTTTTTTTTCTTTTTTTCAAAACTCAATGCTGGTCAGATTTTTATTAAAATAAACAATATAGATGAAGAAGTTGGGTTCATGCATTTTGCAATTTATGACGACCCTAATTTTTTCCCTGAAAATCATGGAAAAACTCTAGGTTTTAAAAAGAATGTTAAAGATGTAATTGAAGATGGTGTAATAATCAAAGATTTAAAAGAGTCATATTACGCTATTGCAATTTATCATGATAAAAATTCTAATAATGAATTTGATACTTTTCTGTCAATACCTCAAGAAAGGTATGGTTTTAGTAATGATGCTGAAGTTTTTTTTGGACCACCTTCTTTTGAGGAAGCAGCATTATTCTTAAAAGAAAATGAAAGTTTGGAAATAGAAATCAGTTTGAGATAAGAAAATGAAAAAAAGAGTTTTAGTAACAGGAGGAGCAGGCTTTATTGGCTCATATATTTGCGAAAGCTTAATCAGGAAAGGTTATTACGTTATATGTTGCGATAATTTTTATACTGGTAATAGGGAGAATTTAACCGAGATTGTTAGTCATAAAAACTTTGAGCTTATAAGGCATGACATTACTTTTCCAATTTATCTTGAGGTTGATGAAATTTATAATTTTGCATGCCCTGCATCACCAGTTCATTACCAAGATGATCCAGTTCAGACGATTAAAACTTGTGTTCATGGGGCTATAAATATGTTGGGATTAGCAAAAAGAACAAAAGCAAGAATAATACAAGCTTCTACATCAGAGATTTATGGTGATCCAGAAATTCATCCTCAAACGGAGGATTATAAAGGTGCTGTTAGTATAAATGGACCACGAGCTTGTTATGATGAAGGAAAAAGATGTGCTGAGACTCTTTTTTGGGATTATAAAAGACAGCATAAAGTAGATGTAAAGGTTATAAGAATCTTTAATACCTATGGGCCAAGAATGCAAAAAAATGATGGTAGAGTTGTTTCAAATTTTATATTACAGGCCTTAACTAATGAGGACATTACAGTTTATGGAGATGGTCAACAAACAAGATCTTTCTGTTATGTTGATGACCTTGTTGACGGGATTTTGTTAATGATGGGAAAGAATGATTTTTCTGGACCAATAAACCTAGGTAACCCTACCGAGATTAGTATTCTGGAATTAGCAAAGGAAATAATTGAATTGACAGGAAGTAAGTCTAAAATAATAAATAAAAGACTTCCAGTTGATGATCCAAAACAGCGATGTCCTGATATTAATAAAGCAATGAAAGAGTTAAAATGGCAACCAAAATTTGACAGAAAAGAGGGGTTACAAAAAACAATTAATTATTTTGAATCTTTGTTAATGGGAGAAAAGGAAGGTGGCTGAGATTAAAAAAATTCTTTGCATAGGTGACATTATTTTAGATACTTATTCTCAGGGATTAGTTGAAAGAATATCACCAGAGGCCCCAATACCAGTTCTTAGAGTTACAGATTCAGATAAAGAGGTTTTAGGAGGAAGTGGGAATGTCGCCAGGAATGTTACAGCTGCTGGAGATAATTGTCATTTAATTTCTGTTATAGGGGATGATAATGATGGAGAAATCTTGAAGCAGTTATGTAAAAAAACTAAAAGTCTAACCTTTAACTTAGTTATTGATAAGGAGCGGTGTACAACAATGAAGAGACGCTTTGTTTCAGGAAACCAACAAGTTTTGAGAGTAGATAGAGAGTCTAGAAAAAACATTTCAAAACAAACAGAAGAAAAAATATTAGAGAAGTTTAATTCAAAATTAAGTGAATCTTCCGTAGTTATTATTTCTGATTACAACAAAGGTGTATTAACCAGAAATTTGCTAGAAAAAATAATAAAAATTGCGAAGCTTAATAAAAAAATAGTAATTGTTGATCCAAAAAATAAAGATTTCAGTGTGTATAAGTATGCGAATATAATAACTCCAAATTTAAAAGAACTTCTTAAGGCAACTAACTTCTCTGCAACGTCTATTGACGATAAATTAATTGAAAGATTATCAAAGAAATTAATTAAAAGTTTTAAGTTTCAATCGATTGTAACTACAAAAAGTTCAAAGGGTATTTCTTTAGTCAATTCAAAGTCAAAATCAGTTCATTTACCATCGAAAGCTAAAGAAGTTTTTGATGTTTCGGGAGCTGGTGATACTGTGGTTTCTTATATTGCTTCAGGTATTTTGAGAGGATTTGATGTTGAGCATTCAGTAAAGCTGGCTAATGAAGCTGCTGGTATTGCAGTAAGTAAATTCGGAACTGCAACAGTAACTGAGGAGGAGGTGACCAGAAAA
>CEVZ01058278.1_pt1 | contig 13879 bp, 16 predicted proteins | sample 361371 | NCBI WGS metagenome assembly CEVZ01 (sample SAMEA2620217, study PRJEB7988) | marine metagenome | isolation source: saline water (ENVO:00002010), including
CCTTCTGAATGCCATCCAGACGCTCTCCCAACTGAGCTACAGCCCCAAAAAAAGTCGATTAGAAATTAATCAGATTTTATGAAGTCTCCCACACTTTTTATATCCTCACCAACACCTGAAATAGTACCACCTATTGTGCCACATGATGAGATTAATAAAAGTATTAACCCTAAGTTAAAAAATTTTAACATAATATAAGTTTTATTTAAGAAATAACAAAACTACAATAGAATTAACAAAATATTATTAATTATTACTCTTCTTTTCTGTCAATTTCTATTATTTCTTCAACTGACTCGTCATCATTAACATCATCCTCAATATTTTCCTGAACTTCTATTTCCTCAATTTTAATTTCACTATCTTGCGGAGCTTGTTGAACCTTCGCAGCTTTTGGTGGTCGCCCTCGTTTAGATACATTAGTTAACAAAGAATTAACATCAGCACCGCAATTTGGACAGACAATAGGAGATTTTCCAAAATCAAAGAAAAGCGTACTACATTGAGTACATTTTCTCTTGGCTCCCTTTTCAATTTCTTCCATTTAACAATTCCCTTGATGAAATAAATGATTTATAAACAATTAAGTAATGAAAAACTCTTTTACTCTTTTATCGACAAAAAGTAAATCCCTTAAGGGTAAATTATCAGTACCCGGAGACAAATCTATATCAATTAGAGCCCTACTTCTTTCATCAATTTGTTTTGGTAATTCAAAAATTTCAAATCTTTTAGAGTCTGATGATGTTTTAAATACTTTAAAATCATTAAAATCCCTTGGAATAAAAATAATTAAAAAAAAAAAATTCTTTGAGGTATACGGTAATGGGGGGTTTTTCTCTCAGCCTTCAAAAGATTTATATTTGGGCAATTCTGGAACTGGTCTAAGATTACTTGCTGGTCTTTTATCTACAAGAAATATTAATGTATCATTCTCTGGAGATAAATCTTTATCCTCACGCCCAATGATGAGAATAATTGAGCCATTACAAAAGATGAATATTTCTATAGAGCACAATAACGGTTTTCTACCGCTGAAAATCTTTAATAATAACGATTTTTCTATCCCAATTAATTTTTCACTAAAACTAGGTTCTGCTCAAGTAAAAAGTGCAATCCTTCTTGCTGGACTGAATACAATTGGAACAACTATTATAGATGAAAAACTTCCTAGTAGAGATCATACTGAAATTTTAATGAAATATTTAGGGGCTAAAATAATTAAAAATAAAACAAAAATTTTATTGGAGTCACCTAATTTTTTAAAACCAAAAGATATTTTTATCCCAGGTGACTTTAGCTCCGCTGCTTTTATTATTGTAGCTGTACTCATAACAAAAAACAGTCAAGTAACCATTGAAAATGTTGGGCTTAATTTCTTTAGGACAGGTCTTTTAGAAATTTTAAAAAAAATGAAGGCTAAAATTAAAATTTTTAATAAAAGAAAAGTTAATGGAGAGTTAATTGGCGATTTAATGGTTTTAAGTTCTAATCTGTTTTCTATTAGTATAAATTCCAAAATTGTTCCGAGACTTATTGATGAACTGCCTATATTGTTCGTTGCAGCCTCATTCGCAAAGGGTACATCTACATTCAGTGGAATTGAAGAACTAAAGTTTAAGGAAAGCGATAGATTAACAACAATGGCTGAAGCCTTAAGGAATGCAGGAGTTAAATTACAACTAAAAGAAAATTCACTTTCGATTAAAGGTAATAAAAAGCAGAAAGGTGGGAATTTGGTTTTAACAAAGCATGATCATAGAATTGCTATGTCAATGTTAATTTTTGGGTTGGCAGCAGAAGAAAAAATAAAAATAGATGACAAAAGTATGATAAAGACTTCTTTTCCTAACTTTAAAGAAATTATGCAAACAATTAATGCAAGGATAAGTTATGTTTCAAAATAAAAAACCTGTAATTGCTATTGATGGTACAGCAGGTTCTGGAAAGGGAACATTAGCAAAAAAGCTTGCTCTTTATTTTTCCTTTGATCACCTTGACAGTGGAATCCTATACAGAATATTCGCATACGAATTATTAAAACAAAAAATTAATTTTAATGATTTGGAGAAAGTAAAAATTAATTTTAAAACCATATTGATGGAAAAGAAATTTAATCCGAATGAATTAAGAACTGATGAGGTTACGAAAGTATCATCTGAAGTTGCACAAAAAGAATTTGTAAGAAAGAAACTTATATTAATACAAAGAGAGTTCTGTGATAACCCTCCTAGTGGTATAGGGTCTGTCATCGATGGAAGAGATATCACAAGTGTGATTGCTCCAAAAGCAGAAGTTAAATTTTATATTGATGCAGATTTAAAAATACGAGCAAAAAGAAGACTGGCACAATTAGACTTAGATCATAATTTTTATGACGATGTTTTAAAAAAAATAAAAAATAGAGATGCTCAAGATAAAAAAAGAAAATTATCTCCATTGTTAAAAACCCCAGATAGTTACCTAATAGATACAACAAATTTAAATGAAGATGAATCACTTCAACTTGCTATTAATTATATAAAAAAAAACCAGATATTATTTAGTGATTGCATATAAGGGGAAAATTTTGTAAACAAAATATGAATTTTAAATGAGGAAATTATATTGGAAGAAAATTTTAGTCAGCTTTTAGAGGAAAGTCTTTCCAAATTTAAGTATAAAGAAGGACAAATAATTAAAGGCACTGTACTCTCTATAGTAAATGACACAGTCGTTGTAGACGTTGGCCTAAAATCAGAAGGCCGAATACCTCTTAAAGAATTCCACTCCCCAGGTGCTGATCATAGTGTAAAGATTGGAGAAAAATACGATGTTTACCTCGAAAAACTAGAAAATAAAGAAGGTGAAGCTCTTTTAAGCAGAGAAAGAGCAAGAAAAGAGGAGTCTTGGAATAATTTAGAAAAAATCCAAGATACTAATCAACAGATAATGGGAGTTATCACTGAAAGAGTTAAAGGAGGTTTTGCTGTTGACATTAATGGAGCATTGGCTTTTCTTCCTGGAAGTCAAGTAGATCTTAAACCTATTAAAGATATTTCTCCGTTGCTAAACAAACCGCAACCAATGGTAATTCTCAAAATGGATAAGCTCAGAGGAAATATTGTGGTTTCTCGCAGAGCATTGTTAGAGGAATCCAGAAAAGCAGACAGGTCTAAATTGCTATCTGATATCTCTGAAGGAGATAAACTTAAGGGTTTGATAAAAAATATTACTGATTATGGAGTCTTTGTTGACCTCGGAGGCATGGATGGTCTTATTCATGTAACAGATTTATCATGGGAAAGAGTTAATCACCCGTCTGAAAAGTTTAAAATTGGCGATGAAATTGAAGTTATTGTAACCAAGTACGACAAAGAAAATAACAGAATAAGTCTTGGGTTAAAGCAACTTACTGAAGACCCATGGAAAAATGTTGACGACCTTTATGAGGTAGGTAAAAAAATTAAATCTAAAATATCCAATATAGCTGATTATGGAGCTTTTGTTCAGCTAGAAAAGGGTGTTGAAGGTCTTATTCACAACTCAGAATTGAGTTGGGTCAACAAAAATGTTAATCCAAATAATCTTGTTAAAATTGGAGATGAAATTGAAGTTATGATTCTTGAAATTGATCATGCAAAAAGAAGAATAAGCCTCGGTAGAAAACAATGTCTTGAAAACCCATGGAAAATATTCGCCGATAATAATAATAAAGGCGATGTAGCAGAAGGAAAAATAAAAAATCTTACAGACTTCGGTATCTTTGTTGAACTCTCAAATGACCTTGACGGTCTTATACATCTCTCGGATATTTCATGGAGTAAATCAGGTGAGGAAGCTATAAAGAATTATAAAGTTGATGATTCAATAAAATTTAAAATTCTCGAAATCGATCTTGAAAAAGAGAGAGTTTCATTGGGTATTAAGCAACTAACAGATGATCCTAATAAATCAGACGAATCGTTAAAAAAAACGGTTACTGGAATAATTGAAAAAATTGAAAAAGATAAGATCTTCGTAAATTTTGATGATAATAAAAATGGTTTTATCAAAAGAACAAATTTGGCCAAATCTAAAAATGAGCAAAATACTGATCGGTTTGCTGTTAAAGAAAAATTAGATGCAAAAGTAATTAAAAAATCCAACAAAGACAACCTTTATGAGCTATCTGTTAAAGATTTAGAGATTCAGCAAGAAAAAGAAGCACTCAAGGAATATGGTTCATCTTCGTCTGGCGCTAGTATTGGAGATATAATCGGTGCAGCATTAGACCAAAATAAAGACACCAAAAAAAATCAAAAAAAGTCTGTTGATGAAAAGGAATGATTCTTTAATTAAATATTTTAAAGAAAGAAAAAAAAAAGTTTCTTTATTTCTTGGGGTTGCTTTTATAATTTCAACACTTGTACTCTTATCTGAAAATAAATTCACTCAAAAAGAAACAATTGCAAAAATTAATCTAGAGGGAATAATTAGCGACAAAAATGACTTCATCGATCGTGTAGAAAATATTAATAAAAATGAAAATATTAAAGGACTTCTTGTAGTAGTTAATAGTCCAGGTGGAACCTTTGTTAGTAGTAAGGAAGTTTATGATACTCTTGAAAAAATAAGTAAAAAAATTCCCACATCAGTTTATATGAGAGAGATCGCAACATCTGGTGCTTATTTAGCCTCATTAGGAGTAGACAAAATCTTTGCTAATAATGGGACAATAACTGGTTCAATTGGAGTTATTCTTCAAACAGCGGAACTTACTTCTTTACTAGAAAAATTAGGTATTCAGCCAATAGTAATTAAAAGTGGTCAGTTAAAGGCCGTCCCAAATCCTTTAGAAAATGTTGACGAGGAAAATTTATCTTACATGAAAAAAATTATTGATCGCCTTCAAAAAGAATTTATCGAATTAGTTGAAAAAAAAAGAAATTTAGGAGTTGAAGCAAAAAGTAAAATTTCAGATGGACGAATTTTTACCAGTAAGCAAGCTAAAGCACTAAACCTAATCGATTATGTTGGGAATGAATCAGATGCAATTGAATGGATTAAATCTGAAGGTAACTTAAGTGATGAAGTCAATATATTAGAATTAGACGCAGTGAATTCTTTCCTTGATATACTGAAACTAAATGTCCTAAAAAAATCCTTTAATTATTTTAATTTAAATTTAAACAATGGTATATTAGCCATCTGGACACCAGGTATATGAAAAAGTCAGATTTACAAAGTAAATTAGAATTGAAGTTTGACTATTTGCCAAAAAGAGAAGTTGAAAGAACCTTAGACAAAATTTTACAATTTTTTTCAGCTAATCTCTCAAAAGGTAATAGAATTGAAATAAGAGATTTTGGAACTTTCAGTCTAAGATTGAGAAAAGCGAGAACTGGTCGAAACCCGTCTTCAGGAGAAAAAATAGATATTCAAGATAAATATTTTATACATTTTAAGCCTAGCAAAAAAATAAAACAATTGGTTAACGGAGAAGAGTTTGAAAAAAATAATTAGCATAACAGGTTTTTTTTTTTTTTAATTTTTTTTCTTGTCTTTTCTGTATCAAATAAATTTCTCATAAAAATTAATTTCTTCCCTTTACCTTTTATTGTTGAAATACCATTCTATATTTATACTATAATTATTCTTTTTGTTGGTTTCATTCTAAGTTTAATTTTTCTTCTTATTAAAAAAATTTTTAGATGAATTTACAAGATAAAATTTTTTGTGCTCTTGATTTTAGCGATCTTAACAAAACAATCGACTATGTTGAGGTAATTAAAAATCACGTAGGTGGAATAAAGCTTGGGCTAGAGTTTTTTTGTAAGAACGGTCCTAAAGGAATAGAAAAATTAAAAAAATTTGAGTTACCTATTTTTCTTGATCTTAAACTCCATGATATCCCTAACACAGTTACTAAGGCAGTCAAAAATTTAACTTATCTCGAACCAGATTACTTAACAGTTCATCTTAATGGAGGAAAAAAGATGATTGAAGGCATAGCTGAAGTAAAACAAAATATAAAAATTATTGGAGTTTCAATGCTAACAAGTCTTAACAAAAATGATTTAGTGGATTTTGGTTTGAAATGTAATATAAAACAATATGTTGAGAATCTAGTAAAAGTTGGTTCTTTTTCAAAAATTGATGGAGTAGTTGTTTCTCCTAAAGAAGTAAAAGAACTAAGCAAAAAATTTAAAAGTCTAATTTTTGTTACACCAGGAATACGACTTCCAAATGAAAATCAGAACGATCAGAAAAGAGTTGAGACCCCAGGGACAGCAATTAAAAATGGTTCCAATATTCTCGTTATTGGACGATCAATCACTAACTCCAAAGATCCAATTTATTCGATAAAAAAAATAATAGAGAATATAGAAAATGAGCTCAAAAATCCAAATTAAAATTTGTGGAATTAATAGTAATCAATCAGCTGAAGCCTGCAATGGCGCTGATTTCATTGGATTTGTTTTCTATCAAAAGTCCCCAAGATTTGTTACTGCATTTGAGGCAAAGGAAATTTCAAAATATTTACAGACTAATTTAAAAAAAGTTGGTTTATTTGTTAATTCTGAAATCAATCTTATCAAACATATATCAGAGTTTGTCAATTTAGATATAATTCAATTACACGGAACGGAAACAATTAAAAATATTCAACAAATTAAGATAGCAACAAAAAAACCAATTATCAAAGCTATACCTATAAGTAATAAAACAGATATAATGAACTCAAAAAAAATTGAGGAAGTTTGTGATATGATCCTGTTTGACAAAAAAAGTGAAAATCATGGTGGAACAGGTTTCTCATTTGATTGGAAACTACTAAAAGATTTTAAGTCAAAAAAACAATGGATGCTTGCTGGAGGATTAAATATTGATAATGTTAAAGAAGCAATTTTAGCAACTAATGCTCCAATAATTGACATTTCTAGTGGGGTTGAAAAACGTAGAGGAGTTAAATGCGAAAAGAAAATAAAAAAATTAATAAATTATTTAAAAAAAAATGAAAGATAATTATAAAACAATTAATTTTCATAAGTTTCCAGATAAACATGGAAGGTTTGGGAAGTTTGGAGGAAGGTTCGTTGCTGAAACTCTAATGCCTCTCTTACTTGAAGTTGAAAAACAATATAAAATTGCAAAGCAATCTAAAACTTTTAAAGATGAACTCAATTATTACTTTAAAAATTACATAGGAAGACCTAGTCCTTTATTTTTTGCGGAAAGGCTCTCTCAAAAATTAAACGGAGCAAAAATTTATTTTAAAAGAGATGAATTAAACCACACAGGCGCTCACAAAATAAATAATTGTATAGGTCAAATTTTATTGGCCCGAAGAATGGGAAAAAAAAGAATCGTTGCTGAAACAGGAGCAGGTCAACACGGTCTTGCAACTGCAACAGTTTGTGCCTTGTTTAATCTCAAGTGTATTGTTTATATGGGTGCTACTGATATTGAGAGACAGGCACCAAATGTATTTAAAATGAAGCTATTAGGTGCTGAAATAAAATCGGTAAAATCTGGTACAGCGACTTTAAAAGATGCAATGAATGAGGCCTTGAGAGATTGGGTTTCTAATGTTTCAGATACTTTTTATGTAATTGGTACTGCTGCTGGCCCTCATCCATATCCGATGATGGTAAGAGACTTTCAGTCAATTATTGGAAAAGAGGCTAAACAACAAATTCTTAAAGTTGAAAAAAAACTCCCTGACATACTTCTAGCTTGTATTGGAGGCGGATCTAATGCTTTAGGACTCTTTTATCCATTTCTGAACGACAGAAACGTTAAAATAATTGGTGTAGAGGCAGCTGGACTGGGTATTGATACAAAAAAACATGCTGCTTCACTTTCAAAAGGAAAACCTGGATTTCTTCACGGTAATTTCACTTACCTACTACAAGATAATAATGGTCAAATTCTCGATGCACATTCTATCTCTGCGGGCTTAGATTATCCTGGGATTGGCCCAGAACATTCATGGCTTAAAGAAATCGGTAGAGTAAAATATTATAGCTCAACTGATAAAGAAGCTCTCAAGGCTTTTAAGCTTTGTTGTAATTTAGAGGGTATAATTCCAGCACTTGAACCCTCGCATGCCCTTGCATTTTTATTAAGATACAAAAAAAATCTCACAAAAAAAACTGTAGTAATTATGAATATGTGTGGTAGAGGAGACAAAGATATTTTTGCAATCTCTAAACATCTTGGAGTTAATTTTTAGGAATATGCAAAATAGAATAGAAAAAAAGTTTGTTCAATTAAAAGAGAATAAAAAAAAAGCTTTAGCTTGTTTTGTAACCTCAGGTGATCCAAACCTCGAGTTTTCCGAAAAAATTATTAAGTCTTTGCCTAAGTTCGGCGCGGATATTATTGAAATTGGCATACCCTTCTCTGATCCAATGGCAGATGGTCCTACAATTCAAAGGTCAAGTTTGAGAGCTATAAACGCTGGAATAAATATATCTAAAACCTTAAAAATCGTTAAAAATTTCAGAAAAGAGGATAATAGCACTCCAATAATTTTGATGGGATATTTTAATCCTATATATCAGTTTGGATTAAAAAAATTCTTTTCTAATTGCAACAATTTGGGCGTTGATGGATTAATAATTGTTGATTTGCCACCAGAAGAAGATGATTTGATTCAAAATCTTACTATAAAAAACAATATTCATAATATTCGATTAATAGCACCTACAACAGAAATAAATAGAGTGAAAAAAATTGCAGCATCCTCAAAAGGATTTTTATATTACGTCTCTGTTATGGGTATCACCGGAACAAAAAAACCTAGTATTGAATCAGTCAAAAGATCCGTTAGTTCAATTAAAAAATACACAAACCTACCAATCTTAGTTGGATTTGGGATTAATAGCTATAGTCAAATAAAAAAGTTAAACCAGTTTTCGGAAGGTTGTGTTGTAGGTTCAGCAATAATTAAGATAATAGAGGAGTCCAAAAAAAAAGAAATGACCAATCAGAAAATCTTGACTAATATAAACAAATTTTTAATAAAATTAAAAAAAAAATAATATTTTATAATTATGAATTGGATAACAAATTTTGTAAGACCTAAACTTCAAGCTTTTGTAGGAAAAAAAGAAGTACCCGAAAATCTTTGGGAGACTTGTCCAAAATGTTCTCAAATGCTTTTAAAAAGAGAGTTGCAAAACAATCTATTCGTTTGCAAGCATTGTGACTTTCACTTTAGATTAAGCGCTAAACAAAGACTGGAACTGATATTTGGAACCAATTACATTTTGATGGATACACCAAAAATAAAACCTGATCCTTTAAAATTTAAGGACAATAAAAAATATTCTGAAAGGCTAAAAGATGCTCAAAAGAAAAATAGCGTGAGTGATTCAGTTTTAGTAGCTTCGGGTACTCTTGGAGATATTAAGTTAACTGCCGCAATTTTTGATTTTAATTTTCTAGGCGGATCGATGGGAATGGCAGCAGGAGAGGCAATTATTACAGCATGTGAATACTCAACAAACAATCAGTTACCTTTAGTTATATTTAGTTCATCAGGAGGAGCTAGAATGCAAGAAGGTATCTTATCTCTTATGCAAATGCCAAGAACAATAATAGCTGTTAATTCTCTTTCTAAGACTAACCTTCCTTTCATTTCTATACTCACTGACCCCACTACTGGAGGAGTATCTGCTTCGTTTGCAATGATTGGAGATATAATTATGGCAGAGAAAAATGCTACTATTGGTTTTGCTGGCAGCAGAGTTATTGAAGAAACCATAAAAGAAAAGCTTCCACAGAATTTTCAAAAATCAGAGTATTTAATTGAAAAAGGAATGATTGATATGGTTGTTCATAGAAAAGATTTAAATAAAAAGATTTTTAATATTTTGGAGTTTTTACTCTAGTCCTTAAAAAAATTAGTGTGGATAAATCAAAAAATATTCTAAAAAGACTTGAACTCCTTCACCCAAAAAAAATAGATCTATCTTTAAATAGACTTAAGCTACTTTTAGAAAAATTAGGAAACCCTCATCTTAAACTAGCTCCCGTTATTCATGTTGCTGGAACAAATGGTAAAGGATCTGTTACATCCTATTTAAGAACTATTTACGAAAAAAATGGTCTAAAAGTTCATACCTATACGTCACCACATTTGATTAGGTTTAATGAGAGGATAAGGATAAATTCTCATCTTATTAAAAGTGACTACCTAAGTTCTTTATTAGAGGAATGTGAAGAAAAAAATAATGGGAAACCTATAACTTTTTTTGAAATAACTACTGCAGCTGCTTTACTTGCATTCTCAAGAAATGAGTCAGATCTTATTCTACTAGAAACAGGTCTTGGGGGAAGGTTTGACGCAACAAATATAATTAATGAATCAATATGTTCTGTAATTACACCTATATCCATGGACCATATGAATTTCTTAGGATCAAATTTACTCAAAATTGCAGGTGAAAAAATTGGAATAGTAAAAAAAAATTCCCATCTAATTGTAGCAAAGCAAAAACTCTCCGTTAGAAAATTAATTAGAAAGACAGTTTTTAATAAGAATGTCACATTGATTGAAGAAGGAAATAATTGGAAAATTATTAAGAAATGTAAAACTTCATTTATAATAAAATTTTCTAATCAAACATTTGAGTTTCCAAACCCAAATCTTTATGGCAACCACCAAATAGACAACGCAGCAACAGCAATTATAACAGCGCTTACTTTAAAAGAATTTAAAATTGATGAAGGCTTAATTTCAAAAGCTATTACGCAAGTTAACTGGCCCGGACGAATGCAAAAATTGAACAAAGGAAAATTACAAGAAATAGCCTCTAAAAATTTTGAAATATGGTTAGACGGTGGTCACAATGTCCACGCTGCGGAAATCATATCTAACGAAATAAAAGATTGGTCAGATTCAAAAATAATTTTAATTTTAGGGATGATTGAAGGTAAAGATCCTAAAAAATTTTTAGAAAAAATAATTCATAAGGTTTCACTCCTAATTTTGTTACCAATAGATGATCATCAATACATTCATCCTTACAAAATTAAAGAAAATATAAAAAAAAATTTAGCAAGTGATATGAATATAGAAACTTGTGTAAATATTTTGGAAGCCATGAAACTAATTGTCAAAAAATTTTCGAGTGGAAGAATTTTAATCTGTGGTTCCCTATATTTAGCTGGTCAGGTTTTAAAAGATGATGGCTTTAAAATAAAATAGATTATATTTTTGAACTGATCCAATCAACTAAGTCACTCTTCGGCAAAAGTCCGACTTTAGTGTCTATAAGTTGGCCTTGCTTAAATAATAAAAGAGTAGGAATACTTCTTATTGAATATTTCATCGCTAAATCTTGGTTTTCATCTAAATTGACTTTCACAACCTGAATTTTATCACTCATATCATCTGAAATCTCCTCAAGAATGGGTGTAAGACTCTTACATGGACCACACCACTCAGCCCAAAAATCAACCAAAACTGGTGTTTTACTATTCGAAATTTCGTTATCAAAGTTATCAAGATTTAAATTTTTAATATCAGTCATAATTTTTCTCCAGGAAATTTATCCAAACAATTTTTTTGACAAATTAGAATCAAATTTTAAAGGTTTAGGATTTTGTTGTTTATAATAATCATCTAAAAAATTTATATAAATATTATATTGAGTCAACTGTTCAGATAATTTTAAGTTCTCTCCACTTTCTTCAATCTCAAGAGAAATAGTATCAGCTTCTTCCATTGCTGCTGGAAGAGTAAGGAATTTTTGTTTTTCCAATGAAAGTATTCTTTCTGATATTTTTTTATGAAAATGTAAAAAAATTTTTTTGGGAAGAGTCTCCGGGTGATTTCTATATAAATGCTTTGCTGCAAAAAACTTTAACCTTTGATCTTTGAAGCGTTCAGCATAGTTCCATTTTTTTTCCCAGGCTTCTAAATGAAAATTTTGCATGATTAGAGAGTCTTCATAATTTAGGTTTTGCGAATAAATAGTATCTTCTTCAAATGAAGGCTCTTGGCTTTGATTATCAAGAAAATCAATAGATTCTTTATAAAGTATATTTCTAAGCTTTTCCAAAAAAGATTGACTATTAAGTTTTCCGCATTTAATTTTTATTTCCTCATCAGATAGACTTGAATAAGGATTAAATTTCATGGCATAGGATTTATCAAGAATATTAGGTTGTTTGTTTAACTTAATCTTTCTAAAAAAACTCTTTTTTTTATAATCGATTGAAATTTCTTGCTCTGACATATTGACTATATTGTCTACATCATACTTTAAATCAAACCCAATCATCTGATTTTTATAAGATGGATGTTTAATCAATTTTTTAACAAGATAAATTCTGTGATTATTGAACAAATAATTATGCAATGTAAAAATATCATTTTGTTTGATAGTTTCTTCAACTTTCTTTGCTGTTGAATTTTCAGAAAAAATTTTAAAAAATTCATAATTTTTATCTTTAAGTAGATTAATTATTTGCATTGTTACTTCAACATCTGCAATTGCCTCATGAGAATTAGATGAATCAAAATTATTAGCAGTAGCAAGTTTTTCGAGCTTAAAGGAGAGTTTGCCTTCATCATTTCTTTCTACATTAAGAATTTCTTTATCAAATGCGTGAGCCATCGTTACAAAGTTAAATAAATCTCCCCTAACACTCCCTTTAGTATTTGTTACGTAAGGATAAAAAAAATGCTCCCAGAATAATTGTCTTAGGAATTCCTCGTCAAAATTAATTGAGTTAAATCCAATATAAAAACATTTTTCAAAGCTTGATAAAAATTTTTTTATTTTCAAAGCCATCTTATACAAAGTATTCTCCTCTGATAAAACTTGTGACATATTAAGTCTGTTTACTCTTAATGCATGAATTGATGGTATAATATCTGGATTTAATCTTGACTTAATATTTAGTCTTTCAATTTCCTTGAAATTTTGATCGTAAACGATAAATCCTGCTTGTAAGATTTGATCAAATCTAGGGGAGGTTCCAGTTGTCTCAAAGTCATAAATAACAAAGTTCATAAATTTACTTTTGATTAATTATATTAAGGTCGATTGGTGTACTAATATGATACCAATCATTTTGATCTTCAATTCCATAGATCTTAGGTGAATTTGAAAAAAAAATTTCACGCATAGAAAATTTTTTTTTTTTTAAATTTAAAATATTTGGATTAATAATCTGTAACCCAGAAAAAACAAAGTCTTTAATGGTGTTAAAATTTACTTCTGAAACCTTTTTTTGTGGGTCAACTAAATTAAAATCACCAATTCCATTATAACCATTTAACTCATTTTTCTTCTTCACGCATAAAAGTAAGTCCATTTTTTTTTCATCCCAATTATCTAATAAGTTTTGTAAAGGTGATTTTTTTTTTTTTAACCAAAAAATATCTCCATTAATTAATACTTTTGGTGTTTTAGAAGAATAAAAATAATTTTTATTAATTGCATTCACTAAACCGCCACCAGTGTCTAGAATTTCTTTTTCATTAATTATTCTAACTGTTGGAAAATATTTTTTTAATGAATAATTTAACTTTTCCTGAAGATAATGAGTATTAACAACAATATTTTTAAATTTTAAATTTAATAATTCATCAATTATGTAGTAAATAAGTGGTTTATTTTTTACCCTAACTAGAGGTTTGGGTATTGTTTTAGTTATTGGTAGCATCCTTTTACCGAAACCAGCAGCAAATATCATAGCTTCATCTATTTTAGACATTTTCTAACAATGGAAAAATGAGAAAAGAAAGTTTTTTAAAATTTTTTTTTTGGAGATTTAAATAAAGGAGTTTTTTTACTCTAGGAAGATGTTTTAAATACTGTTTTTTTTTATCTCTTATAGAAAGTCTGCAAAAAATACCTAAAACTTTTAAATGTCTTTGTATTGCAAGTAATTGATA
>CEVZ01246341.1_pt1 | contig 13862 bp, 8 predicted proteins | sample 361371 | NCBI WGS metagenome assembly CEVZ01 (sample SAMEA2620217, study PRJEB7988) | marine metagenome | isolation source: saline water (ENVO:00002010), including
AGGCAAGAAAAGGCCCAGGCCCACTCAAGATCAAGCGGAGGGAATCAAGGATTCGAGGTCAAGAAGTCCGGGGATGCATCGGTGGCCTTGGTTGGATTCCCCAGTGTGGGAAAGTCGAGCCTGATCTCCCAGCTCACAGAAGTGGAATCCGAGGCGGGCAACTTTGCATTCACTACTCTGACTTGCATACCTGGTGTGATGGAGCACAGGGGCGCTAGAATCCAGATTCTGGATCTTCCAGGACTCATAAAGGGTGCTTCCGAGGGCAAGGGCAGAGGGAAGGAGATACTGAATGTCATTCGTGGTTCGGACATGGTTCTGTATGTAATCGATCCATTTCAGAAATCGCACTTCAAAGTTCTAGACGAAGAGCTATGGAAGTCCGGAATGCGACTGAACCAGAAGCCCCCACAGGTCTTCGTATCCAGGACTAAGAGGGGCGGGATAGAAGTTCGCTCCACATTGGAACAGACGAACCTGAGTGAAGAGGAGATCCAGGCCATAGTCAGGAGCTTCGGAATAGTCTCTGCCACGGTCACCCTCAGAACGGATGTGACTGACGACCACATAGTGGATACATTAGCAGGTAACAGGGTGTACAGCAGGGCAGTTGTTGTCGTCAATAAGATCGACCTGGCTAACGATGAGGATCTAGGTAGGGCTCGAAAAGAGCTGCCAGAGGGATGGCCGATACTCAACGTTTCAGCAAAGACTGGTGAGGGGATCGAGCAAATGAAGGATTTCATTTTCGACAACCTCGGATTCATGTCCATCTTCCTGAAACCACAGGGTCAGGAAGCTGATTTGGTCGAGCCATTGATCGTGAAGGACACCTCAACAGTCAGAGATGTGTGTGCCAAGCTCCATCGAGACTTCCTGAGGAAGTTCAGGTATGCCAGGGTCAAGGGCCCGAGTGCAAAATTCGATTGGCAGAGGGTTGGCCTGGATCACTTGCTGAAAGATGGGGACCTACTTACTGTGATCCTAAGGAAGTCATAACCTCTTTGCGATGTATTCACCAATGAGGTGCCCATCCTGAAGCGTGGACGAGGGGTTGCTGGGAGTCTTCCGAGACGGCAAGGGGAGTGCATTACTTTCCCATCTGGAGTCACGAGGTCACGCATACTTGGCCATATTCGCAGTATTTTTCATAGCGGGATACCCGGTTGCTGAGTGGCTTATCCAGTGGTTACTGGATTCAGATGGGTTTGTCCCAGACGGGGTCCAGGTGATCATCCTGCAACCTCTGGAGATGATCCTGCTCAGGCTTAGAATTGCTGCTCAGATAGCATTCGGGGCGATGGCAGTGGCCATAATGATCGATCTTTCGTGGTCTGGAGGGAAAGCCATTCCCAGGGGGTCTGCATCACTGCCCAGCGGCAGTGGTGCGTCCGGTGTGTTGGCTGTGATCATCTCCATTGTTGCCCTTGGGGGCCTTGGGCTGACCTACGCCCACAATGTGCTCATACCTTTTCTTCTGGAATACCTTGCTGAAGACACGGCTGCTTCCGGCCTTCAGTCTACCTGGCAGCTCCAATCATGGGTTGGATTCGTCACTGGGCTCTACTTCTCCTCTATCTTGGGTTTCCAGGTTCCTGTGGTGGTTATTGTGCTACTTAGGGCTGACATCATAGATAGGTCGGCCATAGAGGCGAACAGGGGCCTGATATGGTTCGTGGCGCTTTTCCTCGGGGCCCTAATCTCTCCTCCAGACCCCATTTCTATGTTCCTCGTGGGAGGCCCGATGCTGGTGCTCCTGGAGTTGGCTCTAGCATTGGAAAGAGTTTCTTCTCGACAGGCCTAGTCGTTCCTCGGCTCCGCCTCCACTTCCTTGGGGCCTTCCTCTGAGAACTCCGAGATGGTCATCTGCTCGTCGGGAGCTAGTGATGCGGCCAACTCAGCGCTAGTGAGGCCCATCTTGCTGGCCTCATCCCTGAACCAAGCCCTAACCTTGCGATACTCTACCTCTGGACATCCGAAGTACTCTGCGAACCTCCTAGTTGTGGTCAGCCTTCGTGTCAGACCGTCTCTCCTTCTGTCGATAAGGCCAATTTCGGCCAGGTCCCTGACATGGTCATACGCCCTCTGCCCGAGCATGTCGACCAACTGGGACTGGGGCATTGGCTGGTGGTACGCGACCAGTGCCGCGGCCGGCAGCAGCCTCTGGGGAATGTCGGCCCTGAAACTCTCAGGAAGGAAGGAGGAGAGCTCTGGCCTTACCTCGAAGATCCACCTTCCGGAGACGTCAGTTAGCTGCATGGCGCACCCATCACGCTGATCCACGATCTTACGGAGATTGGTCAGTCCGACGAGGATCACGCCCTTCGGTTCCCCGAGCATCTCTGAGAGCTCCTCCAGGGACATTGAGCGGCCTGCACCGAAGAGTATCGCCTCGAGGATAGTAGTGAGCTCGGGTTCGGACATTCTAGGCCTCCAATGCCCCGGACTTTGGGTGCAGCTTCTCAGTCAGTTGGTCATAGTCATCAGACCCGTCCCAGAGGTCCCTCATGATGATGCGTCCGTTGTACCCCTTGTCCTGCTCTAGGGAGACGTAGCCGCGATTGGTTAGGAATAGGCTTGACACGAATGCCGTGACCTGAGATTCTACCCTAATCTGGTCCTCGTGCATTTCGATCGAGCTAGAGTTTGAGTTGAGCTCCTCTGCCACATCGGAGAGTCCTACTGACCCTGAGTCCTCCGCGCGTGCCTTCAGTGCTTCCCAAGTTCTCCTAAGGTCGCCCTCCAGGTCTTCGACGTGTAGGCTGCCGCTGAACCTTTCCCTAGCCTTCGCGTGGGCTTCCCTCCTCTCCTTTGCTATCTTCTCTCTGAGCCTCTGATCCTCGGCGATCTTTCCTGCGTCACGAAGGCCCAGGAGTAGCTCACCCAGGGTTACTGGCCTCCCCTCTTCCCTGTGTATCCTGCCCTCGAATATGGAGGGGAGCACTTCGTCTGCTGCTCCCGTCATGACGCCTACTGAGAAGTTGTACTCGGCATCATCGAACTCGGTCTCCCAACCCGCATCGAAGTCCCAGACCTCGTCTTCCTCGAACTCGAATGCCCTCTCTTGCCTCTCAAGAAGGGACGAGGCTTGCCCCCTCAGGATGGACCAAGCCATCCTGATCAGCCTCCCGCATGAAGGGAGATCGATGTTTTCAGCTACCCCAATCCGCTCGTTGAACATCTCGATGAAGCTTGACAGATCGACGTCCCAGGGGTCCAGGTCGCTTGACTGGAACATCTGGAAAACCAGGGCAACCGACCTGTCGAAAGGCTCCAGGAGAAATTGGTGCTCCGCCTCCTCCAAGGTGGAAAGCTCCATCAGCCTGTCAAGGAACTTACTCGTCTCAAGGTCGGTTTGGCCCTCAAGCAGCCTGACGACTACATCCTCCCTCATCTGCTCTCCGAAAATCAAGACGATTCCTCCTTGGCCTCTATTACATCTGGCGATTCGGGCATGTTTTCCATTGATTCATCGTCAATTTGGGACTCCCCTATGTCCTCGCTGACCTCTTCGGTTCTCCCCCTCAGGGCGTCTAGGTTTCCGGCCCCTTCATGGCCTTCCTCCTGAACGTCTGCGACATCGACCCCGGCCCTGTCTGCCAAGCCCCCTATGCTGGAGAGCTCTGGGAGCGGTTCGGGGGTCCTTGGCATCTCATCCGGGGAGGGTAGCTCTGGCATCGACTCCTTCTCGGCCTCGGAGGCTTCTCTTGCACGCTCCTCCGCCTCTATCTCCTCGCTGAGGTCTAGTGCTGCGGCCCTGTCGAAGTCGGTGATCCTCTGGCTGCAACCGTTTCCAGCGTGGGTGATGCCTATGTGGTGGTCGGCTAGGGTCAAGCTGACCTTCCTGAGGGTCACCATGATGAATTGGGCCATTCCGCTCCTCATCCTGCACAGGGCAGCTATCTTCTCGGAGTTGAATGGGTCCAAGTTCTGGTCTACCTCGTCGAAGTAGTAGAAGGGACTTGGCTCGTAGTCCTGGATCGCGAAGATTAGTGCTAGAGCTGCCATGGACTTCTCGCCCCCCGAGAGGGCGGTCCTCCTGGTGTTCTTGCTCTTCCCGGGAGGGACGCATGCCATCTCGAGGCCCCCTTCGAACGGGTTTGTTTCGTTCTCCAGCCTGAGCTCACCGCTTCCGGAAGGTTGGAGTATCTCGTATACCCTCCTGAAATTGTTATTCACGTGATCGAAGACGTTGAGCAGCCTGGTCCTTCTCTCGTCCTCTAGTTGGTCGGCTATCTTGGAGAGCTCGTCCCTCCTCTGCCGGAGTAGCTTCCCATCTGCCATCAGGTCCGAGATCCTTGACTGAGCTGCATCGTACTGCTCGATGGCCAGCATGTTCACGTCCCCGAGGGCGCCGAGGCGGCGCTCGAGCCCCTGCACGCTCCGCTCCGCCTCGGCGACTGTTGGCAGATGCTCGTGCTCCGGAGGAATCGGAATTCCTGCCGCTTTTAGTTCGGCCACGATCTCCTCCAGAGCCTCTCGCCTCTGCTTGATTTGCACGCTAAGTTCTTCCAGCCTACCAGAAATATTCTGCTTCTCCTGTGAGATCCTTTCCAAATGGGCGCGTAGGCTAGCCCTCTCCTCGACTAGCTCGTCCCTGCGATCATTGAGCAGTCGCTGCTCTTCGTCAAACTGAGAGGCCTGGGCCCTGAGCTCAACGAGCTCGGACTCGGACTTTTCAATTATCGAGTTCAATTCGTCGATCTCCTTACGGGACCTAGAGGCGGACTCCTTCTGAGCGGACATCTGCCTGCCAATCTCGGAAACCCTATCCACTAGGATTCTCAGTTGTTGGGAGGAGGTCTCTATCGACGCTTCGGACATCACCCTGGTCCTTTCAGCATCAGTCCTAGCCCTCTCTGCTTCCCGCAGTTTTCCTGAGAGGTGGTCTGGGGTGTGGCTCTGGAGATCCTCGGCCGCTTTGTCCCTGTTGAGGGAGGCTTCCTCGAGCTCCTGCCTGGCCTGTTCCCGGATGCCTTCCATCCTATCCTTCTCAGACTCGCAGTCCTTGAGTTCCTTATTGGCCGCATTCAGCTTGGACCTGATTTCCTTTAGCTCCCTCTCAGTCCTCTCCATGTCGGCCTTCCAGTTCCTCATCTTGACTGAGTGGTCATCGTTGTCCAACCCGTGGATCCGGTCCCTGAGCTCCTGCTGGCCCCTTCTAAGCTCCCTAAGTGCTCCGTCGACTGTTGTGAAAACGAGGTCAGCGTCCTGAACAGCCGACTCTAGCCTGTCAATGCCGGAGCTTCCTGCACCAGAGCCATCGAACCTGGGCCTGTCCCTCTTGGAAGAGGACCCGCCCGTCATTGCGCCTGAGCTCTCGATCACGGAGCCCTCGAGTGTGACCATCCTTACGCCGCCCATATTCTCACGTGCAACCTCCATCGACTCCACCACCAGGGTATTCCTGCCGGCATATCTGACGGCAGCCTCCACGCTAGGGTCGAACTCGAGAAGGTCGTGGACGAAGCCCACTATCCCTGGGTTTCTGGCCACGAGCAGGGTCCTGCCCTGGGGCCTGGAAACTGATAGTTTGTTCAGGGGGAGGAAGGTCGCCCTGCCACCGCCGTTCTTCCTGAGCCAGGATATACACTTCGATGCCACGTGATCCGATGTGACCACTATGCTCCTGAGCCCTCCTCCGAAGGCGAATGACAATGCTTCCTCGTGAGAGGGGTCCTTTGGTGATGCTAGCTCTCCTAGAGTCCCCAGTATTCCATGTATCTCCCCGCTCTCCCTGAGCTTTGACAGGGCTGCTAGTGTGAAAGCTGAGCCTGGTGTGCTGGACCTCGTCTCTTGCCTAGCTCTGGCCTTGGCTAGGTCCATCTCTGCCTTCCTGAGCCTTGACTCGGCCCGGTCCCTGTCATCGACAAGGGACCTCTCCTGCTTTTGCAGGCTCATCAGCTCGTTAGCAAGGGACTGCCTGCTCACCTCAGGAGTCTCTTCCTGGAGGTCCTCGCCCATAAGCGCGTTATCGTCCCTCTCGAGCTCTGCCGCCTCGAAGGCCTGCTCGATGTCGGCGAGGCTCTCCGAAGCGATCTGCGATCTCTGGTAGGCCCTGTCGTAGTCCAACTGGGCCTGGGAGAACTTTGAGCTGGCTTTCTGCTCCAATTCAGTTGCTTGGCCGAGTGCCCTGTTGAGGTCCCTGCCGTGCTTGTCACCCGACTCTATCGCCTTTCTTGCTAGCCTTTCTTCTTCTTCCGCCTTCTTGAGCGAGGAAATCGAGTCCTTAACTGCCTGGCGCAGCTCTTCGATGCTATTCTCCGCCTTCTTTCGGGCTTCCTCTGCCCCCTGGTTCTCACGCTCCAGGATCTCTATCTCATCCTCAGCAGAATCGATGGCCCTCTGATGGTCCCCTATCCTATCTGATGCAGTCTCGGCCTCTATCTCGAACTGCCTGATCTTGTCAATTATGCCCTTTGCATCGCCACCGAGGACGTCATCTAACTGATTGGCGAGTTCCACAAGTTCCTTGTCGAAGTCGTCTAACCTTCTTCCAGATGACCCGATCTCCTCTGAGAGTTCTTTCTCTCTGCCGATGTAATTGGACCTCTCCTCTAGTAGAAGAGAGACCTCCCCCTCCCTGTTCCTGTGCCTAGACTGCTCGAGAGTTAGCCTAGCCAAGTCGACATCCTCTTTGAGCTGCCTGAACCTCAGAGCCTGCTCCCTCTCTTTCTCGAGCTCTTGCAGTCTGCTCTTCTGGTCAGCCTCGAAAATGTCGATCGTCTCGATGCTGGTCTCTACGTGCTTTCGCTGAGTGTTTGCCTTCCTTATCTCCTCGTCGTAAGCTGTGACTCCGGCTACCTGCTCCAGCACGCCCCTCCTCTTGTGGGGCGTCATTGTGGCCAAGTTAGTCACATCCCCCTGTAGGACTATGTTGTACCCATCCCCCCTGAGGCCTGCTTCTGACAGAATCCTCCTCATCTCCGTTGCGGATGAGGGGTTGTCGTTTATCTTGAAGGATGAGACCGGCTCCCCCTTCCTGTTCAGCCTTACCGACCTAGTGAAGGAGACTTCGTCCGAATCTGACCTGAGGCGCCTCCTACCTCCTATTTCTGGTGAATTGTTGAAGACCAGGGTGGCGGACATATGCTTGGCCGGGCTTCCTGTCTTGCCGCCGTTGAAGATCAGCTCGGAGACATTTGATGCCCTGAGTGAGCGTGTTGACTTGGGGCCGAGGACGAATCCTATCGCATCTCCGCAGTTCGACTTCCCGCTTCCGTTTGGTCCAGTGATTGCCGTGAATCCCTCCTCGAATGGGATTACGGTTTGCCCCCCGAATGACTTGAAGTTCTCCATCTCTATTCTGACTAGATGCATCCCCTCACCTCAGTCGTCGTGAAATAAATAGCACGACAACAACGCCAGTCGTTCCATGTGAGGTTATGAACATTGAGGCAGTGAGGCGAAATACGCTGCGTTTAGTGCGGTCATCGGAAAACGCCGAGTGATCGTGATAAATCACATATTCCTTCTGAATTTCCCACCGCTCTCGAAGAGAGCTTGGGTGACCTGTCCTACTGAGCAATGGTTCACTATCTCCATCATCACTTCGAACAGGTTTCCACCTTCCCTAGCCGTCTCCTTCAGTCTTGCCAGGCTCGCCTCGGACTGGGAAGAGTGGGTGTCCTTGAACTCCTTGTTTCGGGAAATCACCATCATCTTCTCGGAGTCGTCGGACCTTGTCACCTCGATGTCGAATTCCTCCGCGGAGGGAGTAGCTGATCCGGGGTCAGTGAACATGTTCACGCCGACGATGGGAGTCTCCCCGGAGTGCTTCCTGTTCTCGTAAACCATGCCCTCGTCCTGTATCCTGTTTCTCTGGTAGTTTACTTCCAATGAGCCGAGGACACCCCCTCTGCTGTGCATCTCCTCGAAGATCCTCAGCACCTTCTCCTCGACCTCGTTGGTCAAGTACTCGGCTACGAATGACCCCTGCAATGGGTTCTCGTTTCTAAGCCAGCCATACTCCTTTGCTAGAATTAGCTGTATGGCAACAGCGTCCCTTACTGTGTCCTCGGTGGGGGTGCCGAAAGCCTCGTCTCGGCTATTTGTGTGGAGGCTGTTGGCATTATCAGCTAGGGCATATAGTGCCTGGAGGGTGGTTCTGTAATCGTTCCAAGTGTACTCCTGTGAGTGGAGGGAGCGCCCGCTCCCTTGGATGTGGTACTTCAGCTTCTGACCCCTCTCACCTACACCGTACAAATCCCTCATGGCTATTGCCCAGATCCTTCTGGATACCCTTCCAATAACTGCGTACTCGGGATCCATCCCATTCGAGAAGAACCATGAGAAGTTCCTCAGGAATTTATCCGGATCGAGGCCCCGCGCCTTGAACAGCTCCACGTAGGTAAGTCCGTTCGAAAGGGTGAGTGCTGCTTGGGTAATCGGGTTGGCGCCCGCCTCGTCAATATGGTAACCGCTAATGCTGACGAAGTAGTGGTTCCTGACCTCATTATCAACGTAGAACTCTGCAACATCGCCCATCATCCTGAGTGCTGTATCCAGATTGAAAACCAGGGTATTCTGCCCCATAGCCTCCTTCAGTTGGTCAGCTTGAACTGTGCCCCTGACCGTTGAAAGGGCGAAGGAGCGGATCTTGGATTGCTCGTCTTCGTTAGGCTCCCTGCCGTTCTCCTCGACGAATTTCCTAGTTTGCTGCCTAATTGCTACGTTGAAGAATGCGGCTAGGTGCCACCAGTAGTTTCCATTGATCGTCATGCTGACCGATGTATTCGGGGCGCAAAGGTCGAAACCATCGAAGAGTCTGTCCATCTCTTCCACGGTGCTGATACTTACTCCCGACTCGCAAACCTTCCCAAAAATGTCGAGCCTCTCTTGTGGGTCGTTTCCGTAAAGGCTCGGGGAGTCGAAGGCGACTGAGAGCCTATTGAAGGGTTGATCCTTGGATAGGAAGTGGTACCTCTTGTTTGTCCTCTCAGCACTGCCCTCGCCTGCGAACATTCTGACTGGCAACTCGTCTTCTCGCCTGAAGGGGAAGACCCCTCCTGTGAAAGGGAACTCCCCTGGTGCGTTCTCTTTCCTGACCCAATGCAGTCGCTCCCCCCAGTCTTCAGTTGTCGGGAGCGCTACACGTGGAACCCTCGTCCCGGACATTGTCTCATGTGTAGTCTTGACAGGAATCTCCTTGTCGCGAACAGTGTAGCTTGCCTGACCTGAGCGATATGCCTCGGCCATGGAGTCGAATTCGGAGAGGGAGTCCCAAGCCTCCTGCGGAACCCTTGACCTGATTGATTCCGCCTCATCCGATAGGTCCTTCCAAGCTCCTTCTTTTCCAGAGGACTTCATGGCCTCAGCTGCCGCTTCTAACTGCTGAACCATTCTAACTGATCTGACCACCTCTCGGGTCCTCTCGTGGTAGCTCCTTACAGAAGAGGCGACTTCTGCAAGGTAGCCCTGCCTCTCCGGAGGTATGGGCGGGTCCCTGCTAGGCAATCCATCGGGGCCCATGCGAGGTTTGCTTGCTGAGAAATCGGTGCCAAATTTCTCATTTAGCAGGCTCGCCATCATCTCCCAAAGTCTGTCCACCCCGGCATCGGCGAATTGACTGGCTATGGTGGGGACGACAGGCATTGATTCGGGGGATTCCTCGAACGCCTCCCTGTTGCGTTGGAATTGCTTCCTAATCTCCGACAAAGCGTCCTCTGCACCCGGCCTGTCGAACTTGTTTAGGACCACAATGTCCGCGAAGTCTAGGGCTGCAAGCTTCTCCAACTGGCTGGGAGCTCCGTACTCCCTGGTAGTGACGTAAAGGGAAACGTCAGAGACCTCGGTAATGGCGTCGTTGCCCTGGCCAATCCCACTCGTTTCGACCAGGACTAGATCGAATCCTACTGCTTGGCAGGCCTCAACTGCCCGATTGATGCAGTCTGCGATCTCCCTGCCGCTTCCCCTGCTTGCGAATGACCTCATGAACAAATTGGGGTCGGTCAGGGAGTTCATTCGTATCCTGTCACCAAGCAAGGCGCCGCCTGTCTTCTTCCTAGTAGGGTCCGTAGCTAGCAATGCTACCTTGTATCCCGGATTGTCTCGCCTGATTCTAAGCATCACCTCGTCCATTAGGCTGGACTTACCGGCCCCGCCGGTACCCGTGATCCCTACAACTGGGCATCCTTCGGATGGGTCTCTGGACCGGAGCCTGGATAGTTCTTGCTCGAAAACCTCCCTCGAGGAGTTCTCTGCCAGAGTAAGAAGGCGTGAGACTGCCCCGTGATCTTCTGCTGTGACAGGGGAGGAAATGGATTCGAATCTAGAGTTGTCCAGGAGGTCGGTTTTTGCGGCCTGCTCCATGGCATCCTGGACCATCCCAACCAGCCCTAGATCCCTGCCATCATCGGGGGAGTAAATCCTAGCAACACCCTCGTCCCTGAGTTGGTCGATCTCATGGGGCAGGATCGTCCCGCCCCCTCCTCCGAAAAGGAAAACGTGATCGAAACCTGATTCAGAGAGGATGTTCTTGGTGTGAGTGAACATCTCGACTGCCCCTCCTTGGTACGAAGTGATCGCAACGGCATGGGCGTCTTCTTGGATTGCTGCCCTGGCAACTTCGTCGGCGCCCCTATCGTGACCCAGGTGGATCACCTCGCAGCCCTGGCTCTGCAGAATCCTTCTGAAAATACCTATCGCTGCATCATGGCCATCGAAAATGGCAGCAGCCGTGATTACCCTCAGAGGCTGACTGTTCCGTTTGGCCCCTTCATCGGACGCAGGGGACTTTGGTGCTGGATTGCTTGCCACGATGCTCCGAAGAGCCGCTTCCACAAGAATGCGTTGACTACGGAACAGAATGGGCGGGATGTTCCCGGGGCACAGTTCAAGATGGGTCGGCTTAACGCAAAAACGGTTGCCGGGGGGTCTGAATGGAGTTTCCAGTTATGGTTCTGGGCATCCACCCCCATTTGCTGTTCGAGGTTCTGGGCTACATCGGGGGACTTGCTACTACTGTCTGGATATCTTCTTCGAGAGAAGACACGGTGGAGCCCGAGCAACGTCATGCTCTGATAGTTGCAGGACTGTTCGGAGCCCTGTTGGGGGCCAAGTTACTAGCATGGGCCCAGCACCCCCAAGCTACATTCCTAGCTGCAACAGAGGAGCCCGCCTTCCTGCTTGGTGGGAAGACCATTGTCGGAGGACTCCTGGGGGGGATGGCGGCGATAGAGCTGGCGAAAAAGGCGATGGGGATAACAAAGAGGACGGGGGACGCGATGGTGCTGCCACTGGTCGTCGGAATGAGCATCGGGAGGATTGGCTGCTTCCTGACTGGACTTGAGGACTCGACATTCGGGATAGAGACTGGGCTCCCATGGGGGATAGATCTCGGGGACGGGGTTAGTAGGCACCCTACTGCCCTGTATGAAATTCTGGCACTGTGGGGAATTTACTTCTCAATCCGCCATCACTCGATTACGAATATTGTCCCCCCTGGTTGGGAGTTCAGGAGCTTCCTCATGTCATATCTAGCTTGGAGGCTTTTAGTCGACTGGATTAAGCCGGCTGATTGGGAGCTGGTCTTCTTTTCTCCGATCCAGATAGCCTGTGTAATGGGGTTATCATGGTACGTAACTTTCGGAGTGATGACTGATGATGAATGGGCAATGGCGGGGGATAGTTCAAGCCTAGAGGGGTGACCCAGCAAAGGGGCTTGCAATGAGTGGGAGAGTCAGGGACTACCTTTTCTACGACACGGCCACATCAGTTTGCTCGAGCTGCCTGAGAAGGTCTGACGGGAAGATAATCATCCGAGAAGGCTCCGTCTTCATGGACAAACTGTGCTATTCGTGCGGCAAGAGGGAAGAGGTGCTTTTAGCCGATGATGCTGACTATTACCGGAGGGCAAGAGAGGTCTACGTGAAGCCTAGCGAGATGCCAGAAAAGTGGAATACTCCCCTGAAGTATGGATGCCCGTATGACTGCGGCCTATGTCCGAGCCACGAGCAGCACTCCTGCCTAACTCTGATTGAGATTACAGATCATTGCAACCTGAGGTGCCCTGTCTGCTATGCCTCATCTGGACCGGAGAGGCACGAGGACTACAGGTCATTCGATCATGTTGTGAGGATGCTGGACGCGGTGGTAGAGAACGAAGGCGAGCCGGACGTAGTCCAGATCTCAGGGGGCGAGCCTACCCTCCATCCGGATTTCTTCAGGATTCTAGATGCGGCAAAAGACAGGCCGATTCGACACATAATGGTCAACACTAATGGGATCAGGATAGCAAACGAGCCTGAATTCGCCGAGAGGTTGGCCCGATACATGCCTGGTTTCGAAGTATACCTCCAGTTCGATAGTCTTCAGAGGGAGCCCTCGATGAGGCTTCGCGGAGCCGACCTAAGGGAGGTGAAGAAGAAGGCTCTCGAGAACCTGAACGCTCATGGAATCTCCACGACACTAGTATCGACCATCAGCAGAGGGCTGAATGACGGAGAGATGGGTGATCTGGTTGAGTTCGCGCTCTCGCAGCCCTGTGTTCGGGGGATCACTTTCCAACCGATACAGGAGGCTGGGAGATCCGAAGACTACGATCCATCCAAGGAGCGCCTGACACTTACTGAGGTAAGGAGGAGGGTGGGGGAGCAATCCTCTACTTTCATAGTCGACGACATGCTTCCTGTCCCTTGCCACCCAGATAGCTTGTCAATGGCATACGCCCTGAAAGTAGGAGACTCGGCCGTCCCCCTTACCAGGTACATCGACGACGAGACGCTCCTAGCTGGACCACGCTCGACGATACAGTTCGAGAAGGACCCAGCGATGCGTGAGGCGATACTCAACCTACTCTCTACGGCCCACTCCCCGCAAACAGCTAGCCACTCCCTTGCAGAACTCCTGTGTTGCCTCCCGGAGCTTTTGGTCCCGTCAGAATTCTCATACGAGAACGTCTTCAGGATCATCATCATGGATTTCATTGACGCCCACTCGTTCGACTTGAGGAGCGTAAAGAAGACTTGTGTCCATATCGTAAGCCCGGACCTGCGCCTCATACCCTTCGATACGTACAACATGTTCTACAGGGGTGACTTGGAAAGGACGGTTCTGGAGCCCATCAGGAGGGAGCTTGCACTGTCGGGACAGGCCCTCCTATCCCCGGATGAGCGGAAAACCATCTTGAGCCCCCTTCCAGTGATTCAGATAGAGGAGGTGGCAGAGTGAGCGAGGAGGAGCTGCCGGACTGGGTAGTATCTACCGAGGAGGGGGGCGACGATTTCTCCAAGATCGACACCGATGGTGATGGAAAGATCAGCAGGGAGGAGTTCGAGGCTGCAATGGGGAAAGCGCCATTGCTCACGGGGGATGTAAACGCGTTGAAGGAAGCTGCTGGGAATCAGGGTGAAAGCCTGTTCCAGCCATTGGATGAGATCAAAAAACCGATGAACAGCAACCTTCAGTTCTTCCTGGGAACGATTGTTTACCCGATAGGAGTCCTCATTCTTGCGTGGCTATTTTCGGGTATTTTCTATGCCACTGGTTCTTATGAACTCGGGGATCTCGCGAGTTTTGGCGTCGTTGGCATAGGGTACGTGGGGGGTGCAGCATGGGGATTCTCCTCCGGGCACAGTTCCTTCGCATGGGGCGTTCTTGCGTCCCTGATTATCCTCCCGGGCCTTATGTTCGGGTTGTTGTTCGGATTCTGCATGCTAATGATTAGTACTGGTAATGGACTCTGAAGCCTAGAGGCCCTCGGCGACCAGGATCCCTGCGAACAGGAACATCAGGACCCCCATGGCTCCGTCTATCAGGTGGGCCTTGGCCCTGAGCCTCTGGACCCTGTCCCCAGTTGTCAGTACCGTGGCAACGGTAACGTACCAGGTCCCGTCTATCGCCATCCCAAGAGCCCCCATCCC
>CEVZ01035838.1_pt1 | contig 13854 bp, 12 predicted proteins | sample 361371 | NCBI WGS metagenome assembly CEVZ01 (sample SAMEA2620217, study PRJEB7988) | marine metagenome | isolation source: saline water (ENVO:00002010), including
CTCAGAACATAATGGGCAGCCAGTACAAGTTGCTACCTATGAAGACAAGTTAGGTAGACAATCAGCACAACATATAAGATTTCAAAACAAAAAATTTATTTGGCTAGGAGATGTCAGCGATCTACAACTATGGGGTCAACGATTATGGCGTCAACATAATACAGGTAATATGTTCGTTACCATCACAGAAGGGGAGATAGATTGTATGTCTGTCTCACAAGTGCAAGGTAATAAATATCCTGTAGTAAGTTTGCCTTCGGGATCACAGTCGGCTAACAAATATATAGCTGCAAATTTAAAATGGTTATCCCAATTTGTACGAATAGTTCTCTGTTTTGACAGTGACGAGCCTGGCATGGCTGCTGCCGAAAAAGCAATTAAAATCTTACCTCCTGGTAAGGCAGCTATATGTAGACTCCCAAGAAAAGATGCTAATGAAATGCTCATCTCAGGAGAAGGGGAAGAACTTAGAGATCTTTTATGGAAAGCAACACCTGTTAGACCAGATGGAATACTTAATGCCTCTAACCTTTGGGAAGAATTAACAAAGAAAGGTACAAGTAGTGTTTGTCCTTTCCCTTACCCGATGTTAGATCAGTTTACAAAAGGCTTTCGTAAAAGCCAGATGATAACAATAGCAGCAGGTAGTGGTACAGGTAAGTCAACTATCTGTAGAGAATTAGCACATCACTTTCTTAAAAACAAATTAACAGTTGGTTATATAGCTCTTGAAGAAAGTGTACAAAGAACAATGCAAGGAATACTTGGTGTAGAAATGAATAGACCTTTACATCTTGAAGAGAATTTAGAAGAAACAGAAGGATTGAAACAATCTTTTGACAGGTTGTTTGGTACAGAAAAACTATTCTTATATGATCACTTTGGATCTATGGACCCTGACAGGTTAATAGAACAGATCACCTACCTTGCAACAGCAGAAGGTGTAGACGTAGTGATACTAGATCATCTGACAATAGTAGTTTCTGGTATAGATAATGTAGATGAAAGACGTGCTATTGATATTGCGTGTACAAAATTAAGACAGGTCGTTGAATCTACTGGTATAGGTTTAATTCTTGTCAGTCATTTAAGAAGACCTCCTGGACTTTCGCACGAACAAGGACAAACTGTAAGTACCTCTGATTTGAGAGGAAGTTCTGGAATATTGCAGCTATCAGATCTTTGTATTAGTGCCGAAAGAAATCAGCAGTCGGAAAGTTATGCAGAGAGAGCAGAGTTACAGTTAAGAGTATTGAAGAATAGACACACAGGAATGACAGGACCAGTAGATAAATTATTGTATGACGAAAAGACAGGAAGACTTGTAGTACCTATGTCCACTTACTTCGGGAACTAATGACTTTATTAATTGACGCTGATTGGCTTATCTATTCCTCATGCTGTGCTTGTGAACAAGACATCAAGTGGAATGATAACTTACATACTCTTCATGCTGATGAAAGAGATGTCCATGAAATGATAGATGGTAGAGTCTCTTACTATCAAACTATTGCTGAAAATGATAAAGATGTTGTCATGTGTTTTACCCAATATCCAACATTTAGACATACGATCTATCCAGAATACAAAGCCAATAGAAAAAACAAAAGAAAACCTCTTGGTCTTGGTAAGATTATTGAACAGGTAAGAGAAAGATATGAATCAAAAAGTTTTGATGGGCTTGAAGGTGATGATGTTATGGCTTTGCTTGCAACATCTAAACAATACGACAACCCAATAATAGTTTCAGTCGATAAAGATATGAGATCTGTACCTTGTACCCTACTGGCAGGTGATGATTTAGAACTAATAACTAAACGTAAAGCTGATAGACATTGGATGATACAAGCTCTTACAGGAGACAGTACAGATAACTACTTTGGTATAGATAAAGTAGGACCAGTAACAGCAGAGAAAATATTAGGAGAAGCTAAAACACTTGAGCAGATGTGGGAAAAGGTAGTAGCTGCTTATGAAAAAAAGAAATATAACTTTGCTGATGCTGTTCTTAATGCACAGCTTGCAAGAATACTGAGAGATGGAGATTTTGATTACAATACAGGAGAAATATCTCTTTGGACTCCATAAAAAAACACCTGCAAGTAGCATTGCAAGTGTTTTTCCGAGTTGCTTGGATAAGCATATTCACCTTACCACATAAAATTTAACCTGCTATACTTTATTATCAAAAGTGAACTACAATACATATAAATCGTTTTAGTCATGTCATCTGAAAAACTCCCAGTTATTACAGATGAATTGATTTTTGCCTTAGATCAAATCTTTCCACATCGTCATCCTGATTTATCTTTATCTGATAGAGAAGTATGGTATAAAGCAGGGCAAAGGTTTGTTGTCGATTATCTTATTGAACAACAAGCAAGGCAAAAAGAAACTATGCTCACAGAATCAGTCTTGGAGAATTAACAATGTGTTTGTTTAGTCCACCGAAACCACCAGCACTACCTAAAGCAGAACCTGCAGATTCAGCTATCGAAGATACTGCTGATAAAGTTGTCATTGGTGATGATAGAACAACTACAAAACCGAAGACCAAACTAAAAACAAAAACAAAACCAAAGCCAAAACGTCTTGGGACATCATCTCTACAAATACCTCTAAACCCTGGCGTACAATCTGGGAATTTAAATTACCCTGTATAAAATGGAGTATTCAACACAAGGACAAACTGCTGCTGGTAGATATGCACAACTACAAAGTGCAAGATCTACCTTTGACAGAGAAGCAAAAGAATCATCAAAGCTAACCATACCTAGTCTTATCCCTGAGAGTACAACAGGTACAAGAGCAAAGATAAAAACTCCTTTCCAAGCTGTAGGTGCTAGAGGTGTGAACAGTCTTGCATCTAAACTTTTATTTGCATTGCTTCCTCCATCAACAGCTTTCTTTAAATTAAGTATTGATAGTCTTGAACTGCTAAAACAAGGACAGGAAGGATTAGAAACAGAAATAGATAAAGGATTGCGAACAATAGAAACAGCTTTAATGAATGAGATAGAAGTTTCTAACGATAGAGTCGCAATGTTTGAAGCATTAAAACATCTGATCGTTGGAGGAAATGTTCTTCTCTATCTCACCGATGATGGACTGAAGGTATATCCACTATCAAAGTTTGTATGTAAAAGAGATGCTGTTGGTAATGTATTAGAAATTATTACACAGGAATCAATACACCCTAACGCATTGCCATCAGAGTTCTTAGAACAGATTAAGAAGAAAGATAACTATGATGAGAAGGCAATGGATAGTGATATTGATATATATACATATATCACTAGAGTTGATGATGACTTTATATGGTATCAAGAATGTAAAGGGGAAAAGATACCAGGTACTGATGGAAGATCAAAGGTAGATGTATCACCCTGGATTACTCTTAGGTTTGTAAGAATTGATGGAGAAGATTATGGAAGAGGATATGTAGAAGAATATAGAGGAGACTTAATTAGTTTAGAAGCTTTGATGCAAGCGATCATAGAAGGTGCAGCAGCATCAGCTAAGACTATATTCCTTGTTAATCCCAATGGTGTGACAAGAGCAGCAACACTAGCTAAAGCTCCTAATGGTGCAATAAGAGAAGGTAATGCAGCAGATATTTCTGTTATGCAAGTAGGTAAGGGTTCAGACTTCCAAGTATCTTTCTCTGCTATACAACGAATTGAATCAAGACTTGAATATGCCTTCCTTATGGCAAGGTCCGTTCAAAGAGATGCAGAAAGAGTAACAGCAGCAGAAGTTACCATGATGGCTAATGAACTAGAAAACTCTTTAGGTGGTATCTATTCAATACTGACACAAGAGTTTCAGCTACCATATCTAAAACGTAGGATGCATATGCTTGTACGTTCTGGTAAAGCTCCTAAGTTACCTGAGAAATTAGTGAAACCTAAAATTGTAACAGGTGTTCAAGGTCTTGGTAGAGGTAATGATCGTAATAAACTTATTGAGTTTATCGGCACAGTAGCTCAAGCTTTAGGTCCAGATATAATGAGACAGTACATGAATGTAGATGAAGCAATAAAACGATTAGCAAATTCTATTGGTATAGATACTGCTAACCTAGTAAAGACACAGGAAGAGATACAGGCTGAGATGCAAGCGATGCAACAGCAGCAGCTTATACAACATCTCGGACCTGCTGCTCTAGGATCACCTTTATTAGATCCTAAAAATAATGCTCAAGCACAACAACTAACGGAGGAAACTAATGCCAACCAAGAAGCCTAATCCAGCACCAAAAGCACCTGAGACAGAACCAGCAAAAGCTGTTGTCAGTAAACTAGGTGTTAATGATGAACCTAAAGCTACAGGTCCAAGAGTGGTCGAAACTAAAAATGGTCGTACAATGACTTATAACTAATTAAATTTTATGACTTCATCCCAGGTAAACGTCACAGAGACACCACCAATGTCTCAGCAAGATTTAGAAACTCTTGCTAAAAATGAAACTGATGAGAACGGCCTTATACTTGGAAAGTTTAAATCAGTAGAAGACCTAGCTGCCAGCTATAAAGAATTAGAAGGTAAGCTAGGACAATCAACAAAAGAAGATCAACCAGAAAAAACAGAAGAGCAGACAGAATCAAACGATACTGAATTTAATGCTAAAGAATTTTATGGTGATGGTCTTGCAAATATATTGGAAGAAGTTGGTATTGATGCTCAAGACATTTCCAAAAGATTCACAGAGGAAGGTCAGATTAATAATGATGACTATTCAAAATTAGAAAAAGCAGGGTTTTCTAAACAAGTAATCGACACCTATCTTGATGGATTGAAAGGAACTTCTAATGCTACCAATGAAGATATAGCAACTACTCAAATACAAGCAATTAAAGATTCTATTGGTGGTGATGAAACCTACAGTAAGATGGTTTCATGGGCTGTTGAAAATCTCCCTGCTAATGAAGTAAAGGAATTTAATTCTTTAACTGAAACAGCAAATGCAACTGCAATTAAACTTGCAGTCCAAGGTCTTTATTCTCAATACAATAACGCTATGGGTGTTGAACCAAACTTAGTAACAGGTCGTGCTTCTCAAAGTGGACCTACACCATTCAGATCTACAGCAGAAGTAATTACTGCTATGTCTGATCCACGCTATGGTAAAGACGTTACTTATACCGAAGATGTTCAAAGACGTTTAGGTGGTAGTGATGTATTTAATACTGGTCGTTAATCATCGAAAAAAATAAAAATAGTTTAAAGATTGCATAAGGGTGTTATATTCTAAATAACTACTTATCTTTAATCTAAATATCAAAAGTGCCTGATGCGTCAGATAACACTTAAGAGAAAGGACAGAAGCGAGTTAGTTTCAAAAAATTTTAATCAATCCAAAGGAGTTTAAATTATGGCTAACGCCACAGTTTCACGCCTGGGTCTGGTAAATAATAGTGGAACAGACTACGAAGCCCTGTTTCTGAAAGTGTTCTCTGGTGAGGTTCTAACAGCCTTTGCTAGAAACAACATCTTTAACGAAGCACTTCATTCAGTTCGTACTATTACTTCTGGTAAGTCAGCACAGTTTCCTGTTACAGGTACTGCAACTGCTGCATACCATACCCCAGGTACACCATTAGTTGGTGCTAACCAGATCTTGGCAAATGAAAAGATTATTTCTATTGATGATCTTTTAATATCACAAGCTTTCGTCAGCAATCTTGACGAGCTTATGAATCACTACGATGTTCGTGCGACTTACGCTGATGAGCTAGGAAAAGCTCTCGCAAAAAAATACGATGAAAACGTAGCGAAGGTAATTGCTAATGCTTCAAGAGCTTCAACAACTCTTACAGGTGGCAATGGTGGATTAGTTTCTACTCTTGCTAATGGTAATACTGCTTCAGCAAACGTAACTGGTGATGAGTTAGCAGCAGCTATCTATGACATCGCACAGGCATTTGATGAAAGAGACATCCCTCCAACAGATCGTTTCTGTGTACTACCACCTGCTGAGTACTACAAGTTAGCTGAGTCTGCTACAAGAACAGTAGATGTTGACTACAACCCAGGAGGTAATGGTTCATTTGCTTCAGGTCGTGTACAACAGATTGCAGGTATTCCTGTAATGATGAGTAACAACGTACCTCAATCAAACGTAGGATCAAACCCAAGTGGAGCTAACAACACCTACTCTGGTGACGATAGTAAAACTATTGGTCTTGTCTTCCATAAGTCTGCTGTTGGTACAGTTAAACTAATGGATATGACTACTGAGATCTCTGGTTCTGACTACGGAATCATGTATCAAGGTACATTGATGGTTGCTAAGTATGCTTTAGGTCATGGAATCCTAAGACCTGAGTGTGCAGCTACAATCAAGTTATCTGCTTCTTAACTTACTTAGAAGGGTACTCAGCAATGGGTACTCTTCTCTTATCATTTGGAGAACATTATGGGAAAGACAAAAAAGAAAATGAAGAAAAGTAATAGAGATTTACTGAAAATTAAAAAGTACTAAACCATGACTGTAGCTGCAACCACTGAACTAGAAAGTATCAACATTATGTTGGCTGCCATAGGGGAAGCTCCTATCAACAGTCTTACAGGTACTCTTCCTGTTGATGCTCGTCTAGCACAATCAACTCTTACTGAAGTAAACAAAGAAGTTCAATCAGAAGGTTGGTCTTTTAATACTGAAATAGATGTAACTCTTACTAGAGATGGATCTGATCACATTGCCCTTTCAGCAGACATCTTAAGAGTTGACCCTAACACTCATCATCACACTACGATTGATGCAATACAACGTGGTTTAAAGCTATATGACAGGTTAAATAATAAGTATGATTTTGATGAAGATCTTATCTGTACTGTGGTTTATTTCAGAACCTTTGATGAGATCCCAGAACCTGCTAGAAGATATATAACAATTAAATCTGCTCGTATCTTTGTTGATAGATTAGTGAGCGATGATGGATTAAGAACTTATACACAACAAGACGAAGTAAGAGCAAGAGCTATACTGATGGAAACAGACTTGGCTAATGGAGATCACAACCTTCTTAGAGGTGATCCTAGTCTTACAAGTGTCTTCAATACTTACTCACCAGCAAACGCATTAATTAGATAGTTATGGGTGTTATCTCAAGAGCTATACCAACTTTATTAAGGGGTATATCTCAGTCTTCAGATTCAACCAAGCAAGCTGATCACGCTGATATACAAGATAATGCCGACTCTAATCCTGTCATAGGTTTAGTAAAGAGATCTGGTCTGCGATATGTAACAACACTTAGTTCTTCTACTTTAGGTAATATTCATATACAAACTATAAACAGAGATACTAATGAACAATATGTAGCGATATTTAGTAACGGCAATGTAAAGGTTTATGATTTAGCAGGGAATGAAAAGACTGTAAACAAACCTGATGGAACGACATACCTAAATACATCTGATCCCAGAGGTGTTATCAAGACTGTAACTATTGCTGACTATACCTTTGTCGTTAATACAAGCATTACAGCAGCAATGGATACTACTGCTAGTGGTGGGACAGGAACTAAAGCAATAGTCTTTATAAACCAAGCAACATCTAAAACAACCTATTCGGTTACTGTTGATGGTAATACAGTTACTGATGACACTACAGGAGATGACCCATTAAGCACAGATACAGTAGCTACTAATTTAAAGAACAGTTTAGATTCTGCATTAACTGGTTTTACTATTGCTCGTAATGGTCCTGTTTTATATATCAAGAAGAATGATGATTCTAATTTCTCTATAGATGGTAGCGATACTCAGGGTGATACCAAGATGACTATCGTTAAGGATTCAGTACAAAGATTTACTGACCTGCCAACTGTTTCACCTAATGGTTATGTAGTAGAAGTCAAGGGAGATGAAGATACTAACTTTGATAACTATTATGTGAAATTTGTTACTAATAATGGTGGTACTTTTGAAGAAGGACAATGGGAAGAAACAGTAGCACCAGGTATTACTTTTAAATTTGATTATGCAACAATGCCACACGTTCTTGTACGTCAGGCAGATGGTAACTTTAGATTTGCAAAGGTAGATGGAGACACATACACCATATCTAGTGTTGACTATGTATTACCTAAATGGGGAGAAAGAACAGTCGGTGATGCTGTATCAGCACCAGATCCTTCTTTCATTGGTAATAAAATTAATAACGTATTCTTTTTTAGAAATAGACTTGGATTCCTGGCAGGGGATAATGTCATTCTTAGTCGTGTATCTGAGTTCTTTAACTTCTTTCCAGAGACTGTTATATCAGTTTTAGATAGTGAACCTATAGACGTTGCTGCTTCACATACAAAAGTCGCTATTTTAAAACACGCAGTAACTATGGGAGAACAGTTGATATTGTTCTCAGACCAAACGCAATTTGTATTAACAAGTTCAGCAGATAACCTTACTCCTAAAACAGCTAACGTAATAGTCGCAACTGAATTTGAAAGTAGTGATGACGCACAACCTGTAGGTTCTGGATCTAGTATCTATTTCCTAACGAAGAAAGGATCTTTTGCTGGCATTAGAGAATATATAACACAAGGAGAACAGATAAAAGATGCTGCTAACATTACTATTCATGTACCAAGATTGATCCCCAGTAATATTTTTCAAATGGCAGTATCTAATAACCAAGATGTTTTGGTTTTATTAGGTACAGATAATCCTAATAAGCTATACGTCAACAGATGGTTGTATGGTAATCAAGGTCAGAAGATATTAAACAGTTGGTTTACTTTTACTATCAATAGCAATAGGTCTTTTAAAAATGTAGATTTTATAGGTACTGATTTGTTTGTAGTAATAGAAGAAGCTAATAAAGTAACACTTGAAAAAATACCTTTTGAAACAGACTTCACTGAAGCTAATGCAGACTTTCAATATCATTTAGATCATAAAGTCACAGAAGCAACTACAGGTGTTTCTGTCGCATATAACTCTAGTACTGATGTAACTACATTCACTGTTCCTTATAGGTTAAGAGCAAGTATGAATGTAATTGGTAGATACCTTGCTAATGGAGAGACAAGTACATTTGTTAATACACAAGGCAATACCAAAACACTTAAGCCTGGACAAGTAATAACGACATCTAATTCCACTGATGGATCTACATCTACAATTACAGCTAATGGAGATTATAGAAATAGTAAATTTATTATTGGAGAACCATATGAAATGCACTACAGATTTAGTTCTCAAAGACTAACTGCAGGTACGAGTGGACAAGCAGGTAGTGAATATATAAGTGGCCGTCTACAACTACATCATTTCTATATAAAGTTTGAAGACACAGGATTCTTTAAAGTAGAAGTAACACCTGAGAATAGAGATACGTCTACACATAAATTTACTGGTCGTTTATTAGGTGCAGCTTCTAGTGCTATAGGACAAATTAATTTAGAAACAGGTACGTTTAGAGTGCCAATAATGTCAAGAGCAGATAGAGTAGATATAGATGTTAAAAATGACACGTTCTTGCCTACTCAATTATCTAGTGCTGAATATGAAGCTATGTTCCATATGAGAAGTAGGAGAGTGTAATGGGTCATTTAAGAAAAGCAAGCCTACAAGATCTTAGATATGTAGCTAACAACATGAGAGAAGTTGATAAGTTAGAAGCTTACTATCAGTCAGGACAAGAACCACTACAAGCTCTACAGTTTACTTATATTTGTAGCAATGTAAATATGGCTATAGCTGACGATAACGATCAACCTATAGGTCTTTGTGGAGTAGTTTCTGGTGGTGTTATATGGATGGTTGCGACTGATAAATTATTTGAGAATAATAAATATAAAATACAACTGATAAGAAAAGGTAGGAAATGGGTAGATAATCTGTTGAAATCTTATAAAGTCTTATATAATTTTGTATATGCAGAGAATACTTCTGCTATCAAGTGGTTAAAATCTCTTGGATTTACCTTTATTCAATATCACGAACAATATGGTATGCAGAATAAACCCTTTTATGAATTTCTGAGGATCGCTTAAATGTGTATTTTTGCTGCCCCTGCTGTCGCTGCTGGAACCACTGCCGGTGCTGGTGCGGGTGCTGCTGCTTTTGGTGCTGCTGCACCTACTTTAGGCATAGCTGCACCTGCAGCATTTGTAGCTCCTACAGGCCTATTCGCTAGTGCTGGTGCAACCGCAGCAACTACTGCGGCCACCTCAACAGGTTTATTTGGTCTTGGTACAAAAGTTAGTAACCTTTTTCTTGCCTCTCTAGGGCTTCAGGCAGGGACAGGGTTAATGCAAAAAGCTGCGGCAAAAAAGACAGCTAATCAAATTTATCAATCATCATTAATAGCCAACCAATCAGCAGAAAATGCCTTTAGAAATCAAATGGATGGGTTATCTGAAAGACTAAAAGAAACAAAGAAATCAAGAGCACAGGAAAAATTTGCAGCCAATATACAATCATTACAAGCCAAAAGCAAAATTATTGCTTCAGAACGTTCAGGTCTTGCTGTTGATGTATTACTTGCTGATCAAGATAGACAAGCAGCAAACTTGAGAGAAGCTATCAACCAAACAAACGAATCAGACACACGACAGTATGGTAGAGATATTAAAGGGTATCTTGCACAGAAGAGTAACAGACGTAATCAACTAACAAGTAATATTAACCAAGCTTATAATCAGGTCCCCACACTAGGGTCGATTCTTCTTAACACTGCTGCTCAAGGTCTGTTGACCTATGCTGGTCTAACCTCAGAAATAGCGTAATCATGTCATCTAGTTTTCAAAGTACAGCTTTTAAATCTTCTGCAAATCCTGTAGATACTTTTGTAGCACCTCCTCAATATCAACCAATATCAGATATAGAAGTATTATCAAATATATTATCCGACATTAATCCTACTCTGCAGAAATTCCTTTATAAAAAAATGGAGAAGGCAGCAAAGGAAGAAAGAAGAAAAGGTGCAAGAAAAGCTTTAGATGAATCAAAACTTGGTTTTAAAAATGTTACTAAAGATATTCGTAAAACCGATGGAAATAAAGCCGCTAATCAATTAATAGGTGGAAGTATTTTTGCAAATGATGAGTATCAAAAAGTTAAAACCCAATTAATATCAGATGATTTTTCATATCAAGTTCAAGGTTTATATAACGACAAGAAATACACAATTACAACGGAAGATAATAAAGAGATACAAGTACCAATAACTCATTTCCCTGTTAACTCACCAGAGTTTCAAGACTTTTTATCAGAAACAAGTACTATAGCTGGAAATCTAACTCAGGGACTAAATGAAGATTATGTAATAGATAATTTTTATCCTAAACAAAGTGAGATTACAGAGAAAATAGTTACAGAACATATTAAAAAACACAATACTTATAAATTTAATAGATTAAAAAAACAGTCTTTTGCAATTATTACAAGTGCTTATGGAGATTATCGTGCAGGTAATAAAGATACTGGAATTAATAAAATTAATGATTTTATTGATAATAAAGTTTTATTAGGAATTACTCAAGATAATGAGAATAAATTTTTTGATGCCTTATTGAATTACACACTTAGTTTAAGAGATGAAGCATATACTGTTGATGGGCTTGAGGGATCTAAGAATGTTTTGGAAATGATGAGAGGTATTAAATATGGTCCTAATGGAGCAAGCATATTTGAAACACATCCTAAGTTCTTAAGTGAAATGCACAAACAGACTATTAAGCATATAAAAGATCAAGATGCGATTGATAAAATTGATAGTAAAAATAAACAAGAAAAAGTAGAAACAGGAATATTATTACTCGTAAATGAACTAGGGAATAAAGAAGGTGATTTGCCATATGCCACTATACAAAGGATTAGACAATTCGGAGTTAGTAATGGTGTAGACGTAGATTGGATTGATGAGAAAATTGATATTTTTGTACCAGAAAGGCAACAAGTTCTTAAAGATTTTTCTTTCGAGCTTACTGAAGGAACTTACTTGGGAAGACCCTTAGAAGCAGCTAAGGCTTGGGGAAAGATATTAAATTCTTTAGGACCATTAACAGACAACGAAGAGGCTATAAACAACATTATTAAGTCACAAATTGAATCAAGTAGAAAAGGTCAGACAGATGGTGGGCAACAAGAAGTCAAGGCAATAATTCAAAGACTAAGAAAACAAGCAAACCCTTCATACGACTCTTTGACACAAATATGGAAGGAGATTAAAGATGGAAAAGATCCTACAGAATTTATGTTGAATTTAGAAAGGAAATTAAATAGAGATTATAAAGAATATGTCTTTTTCACAGATGACAATAATGATGGTAAATTCGATAAAAGAAGTGCAAAAGATATTTTTGAATGGTTAAAAAACGCAGAGGATGATGCAGTTTCAAAAATTAAAAAATGGCAAGGTGGGTCTGATAACAATAACGATAATAACTCTATAACTTTACCTAGCAAGATATTTAAAACTTTAAGTGGAAATGATGCCTATGAACAAATAACAATAGATGGACAGACAGCGTACAAAGATAAAAAAAGTGGCGAGATCTATATTTCTGATGAGGTTGTTGTCGAGGAAGGAGGTGATAATACAGCACTTGATCCCCTAAATAAAACTAAAAGGAAAAATATAAAGAAAGAAGACTACGAGCCTGGTTTCTTCAGTGGTGATTCACCTACAACAGTTACAGTTGAAAAAGGAGATACCTTATTCGGTTTGGCTGATCAATTCAGTACAACAGTACAAGCTATTAAAGATGCAAATGGTTTAGATAGTGACCTTCTTAAGATAGGACAAGAATTAATAATGCCGATCTCTAAAAACAAAAGTGTTCTTGAAGAGATAGATATAACAAAACCTTTTACTTATAACTCACTTTATAGGCTTGCATTAGAGGTAGGATTTCCACCAAAAGACGCAAGAATTGCTGCTGCTATAGCTTTAGCAGAATCTAGTGGTAGAGCAGGTATAGATACTGTTCAATCTGGTTTAGATAGAAATAAAGAAAATGAGTTTTCATTAGGTCTATGGCAAATTGATATGCAAGATACTCCTGGTTATATGGTAGGAAAAGAACGTAGACCACAATTCGGGATAGAATCGAATGAAGAACTTTATGATCCTTTAATTAATGCTAAGGCAGCTAAGGTACTTTACGATAGAGCAGGTGGTAAGTTTACCGATTGGGCTACTTTTAAAAGCGGTAAATACAAAAAATTCTTACCAAAAAATTAACTAAAAATGACTACACCAAAACTAGCTAACTTATATGAGGGCAATGAACTCATAGATTTTTATCAAATGGGGCCTGATTCTGAGAATGATGACACGAATTTAGGTTTTGATATACCAAAACGCTTTACTGATTTTAACCAAGGCTTTAATAATGCTGAAGAATTTTTAGCTTTAAATGATTCTTTAGTGGAAAGATTTCCACAATTTCAATCATCAATTTTTGAATATATTAATAATAACAATTCAGAACCCTTAAACTCTACTGTTAATGAAACACTAGATCCAACTAATCAAAGCAGTGGATTATATACAGATGTATCTGGGAATCTTAAAACTAACTTATCTAAATTTTTTGAATTACCAGAAGAAGATAAAATAAATATTATTTCTACTTTAAAAGATCGTCAAGGTTTATTAAGTGATGATTCTTGGGTTAATGCAGATTTAAACAAGTCTGAATTATTTGTAGCTAGTCAGAACATACTAACTAAACAAAGACCAGAAGTAACCGACAACACCTTAAAGTATCTTGGTGTTTATGAATTTATTACAAAAGGATCTCCTTCAAGAAAACCTAAAACAAGAATAAAGTTAGATAACGTCTTTAAGGAATTAACAGGTTATTCTTTTGATGATGTTATTGAAAGTAGAATCCC
>CEVZ01244275.1_pt1 | contig 13841 bp, 17 predicted proteins | sample 361371 | NCBI WGS metagenome assembly CEVZ01 (sample SAMEA2620217, study PRJEB7988) | marine metagenome | isolation source: saline water (ENVO:00002010), including
ACCATTGTTGTATTGCACGGCACCAGAAGCACCACCGGGCGCACCTCCGCCACCACCGCCACCTCCGGTGACAATGGAGACTACGCCTCCGCCTTCATCAGTTAAGGTGCCATTAGTAACTTTAATTGTAGTTACTGGGGTGACAGTAGGATTACCGTCTTGTTCTTCCACGGTGAGATTAGAGCCACCTCCGCCTCCACCCGAGGTAGATGTGACAGCAGTAACGCCAGTAAACTTAATTTTACGATTAGCGTGTGCCATAATAAATATAATGATGCCTTGTTATTTATAGGTTATCAACCTATGATAACATAGTTGACGTTGTAATTTAATGCACCGCCAGTAGGATTGATAAGGTCTACACCAATGGTAAAAGATGTGCTGGCACTCCGACCACGAATTACAGCAGGGGCGGCTATCTCCAGACCTACGTCTAATTCCAGTGAGAAAACAATAATATTTGTCGCCGTAACTGCGCTATCAGTAACTACAATTTGGGAAATAGCACCTCCACTGCCGGGAACAGAACCACTTTGGTCTCCAGCAACAATACCATCTAACTTAGTTTTATCTGCGGCAGACATAGAACCGGCAGCACTGGTGGTAGCCGCACTGATTCCAATAGTTCCTGTGCCTGTAATGGTGCCACCTGTGATCGGAGCCGAAGTAGCCACCGAAGTAACACCAGCACCGCCACCGCCTCCGCCAGTGGTAATCGTAACGCTATTTCCTGTGCTGGCAGTAATAGTGCCTGCAGAAACAATAATTTCTTTTACATTGTTGTTAGTAGTGCTACCATCAGTAACGACTAAACCACCTGATGTAACTCCAGTAAATGAAATTGGATTGCCCATTTAGTCACCTCAAGATTGTAGTTTAGCACGAGAAGTGTCATCATAACCATCTTGGGTTTCAGTCCAACCAGAGAAACAAGCGTCCATAACACCAGTTGAGATAGCACTACCTGTGCGGTTGATAACACGGAAAACAATTTGCTTTTCTACACTGATTGGAACATCAAAGTCCCACATATCACGCTTAGGTGAAGTTGGTGCCCATTGGAAATCTTGCCATTGTAAGAATAAAGCACCATCTACCCAGAGTTCATAAAACATACCCGAAGTGGGTGTAGTCAAAGAAGATGGTTCCGAATGACCGAAAGATGCTACAACATACAGTTCACCTGTGCTTCCTACGGAAACAGTTCCACCAACAGAGGCTGCGGTTGAACCTGAACCTACTGGGAATGGGTTAGTAGCCGCATTAGTAACAGAATTAAGACCTGTAAAGGTTTGGGGTGGAATCTGTGGAGTTGAGGCTGCTGTATAATCAGCACGAGCCACTACTTCGTCCAAAACACCATCAGCATTGGAGTCACGCCAAGTATTATCACCCAAAACATCGGCTACGTTAATAACTACCATATCTACATAAGCGTTGTTATCAAATTGATTAGCGTTAGCCAAAGTGCCATCAGCGTTGTAGGTATCTAAAGTAGTAAAATCAATACGCTGTCTTTGAATCAAGTTGGCAGAATTGCCTTTACTAACCATGTGCCAAGGATAATTACTGTAATCAATGGGAATACCTTCAAGTCCTGCTTGTGGGGTTGCACGGACGGGGCGGCGAAAGGTAGCGGGGTCTACTCCCGGTCTCACCACCTGTGTTGCTGCCGTGGTAGGTGTAGAATAAGATGAAAGTGGAGGTGGGTTAGATTGAACGGCATTTCCTTTTTGTGAATAACCCGTCTGGAATGCCTTCTTACGATACGGGCGTTTTATATCCCTGATCTTCTCGCCAGTGGTCATGTAATATATGCCTCCTTTCTACTATTTATACTTACTCATCTATTTCTGGCACGGATTCCACGCTTGCGATGGTAGGCTTTGTCTCTAATTTCTTGTCGCTTACGCCATTCCTTCATTAAAATTAAATATCTTTCATAGGTGTCTGGTTGTAGCCCTTCCATGTTCAAAATCATGCGTTTATACCAATCTACACTATCAGGGTGAATATCTATACCTAATTTGAGTAATTTATGACAAATGAGGGCATCTGCACCTTCAAAAAGCCAATAATCTAAGAAGACACGGGCAAAATCCCAAAGAGTGCTCGGTCGGGTTGTAATCTGAAGAGGCTCACCACCCAAAGGCCGATAACCTACTCGTTCTAAATAATAAGGAAAGGCTTGCATATCGGTAAAAACCGTATATTCTACATCCCAAGTTTGGCCGGGAAGCACATAAACATTAGGTTTCAAGGCATATTGAGGCACCGCAATACCGGGTTGCACTGGAAATGGGGCTGCATCGCCTGAAATGCCGGGGCTGGTAGTGCCATCAGGATTTTCATAATAACGACTATCATTGACCACTAAATTAACGAAACCATTAGGCTTAAAATCAGAAACGAAAGTTATTTTATTGTCGTTAGGATATCTAACAAAATAACGAGGTCCTTGTGGGGCAGCAGTAGTCCAATTATTTTCATAACGATTAGGTGGAGTAATAGGTCCGTGTCTACCAGTCCCCGAATAAGTGGTAGCATAAGTGGTAACGGGAGCACTACCACCCAATTTACCAAACGAAGGAAAATATCTAATTCGCATTTGTGGTGGGGCTTGAGTAGGTCGGTTACGGGCTAAAGAAAAAACCCATTGAATCTTAACTTTGCCTGCGTCTTGGTTAACGAAACCTCCTTCATACTCCATAGGTCCGTAATCTCCCGTATCACCGGCGGCTACATCGTCAGCATCAGGCACATACATTTCAAAAAGAACGCCTAAGTTGCTTTGAGAACCAAAAGGTTGTGGATAAAGTCCCACGATACCTTGGTCGTAATCCGGTTCACAGACATAACCAAACCGATCTTGTTGAAGTGTGCCATCAGGATTGGGTTGGGCAAACTCTTCTACATTAGCCAGACTGTTAGCAGGATAAATAATAGAATTAACAATAACATCTGCAAACGTAACACCGGGTCCTAATGTTTGAGAACGAGTGTCCCCTTCTGTAAAGAAGAAACCACGATAAAAAGCATTATCATATTCCACAATACTTGGACTTCTCGGTAAGCCGGTAGCAGTTGGTTTTTGAAGAGGGTATCCAAACGCTACTTGGACAGGTGTCCACGCCTCTTCAGGAAGATCCTTAGCAGTAGTTCCGGGTGGTAGATTACGCTCACAATAATCAATGGATTGAATACGAGCACCACTGATTTGTTGCCCATTTACATCCAAATCTATTACTAAGGTATCAAAGGCATAAGAACTGGTAAGAGTGGGATCGGGTAAAATACCGGGGGTGGACCCAAAATTATTGAAAACTAAAAATTGGTCGGCTTGAACTAAAGGTTGGAAAGCAATTTGTTTTCGCTTCCAATTATCCACAGGAATATCACTACCTTGATAATACGACCAATTACCATAATCATCAAACGGACCGGGTGGAGTATATTTATCTGCCGCACGATTACCTAAGCCATCAGGAATATCATTAAAAATACCACGAGAAGTTTTGGCACCGGAACCATATTTAGAAGTAAAAATAGAAAAAGGAATGCCGGGTTCAGGCCATGCTTGGTAATCCCAGCCAATTAATTCACCATTTACTTTATACCCTGTTTGGGCGATAGGTGACCGAGGGTCAATGGGGTTAGGTGCCCTACCCTGACCATTTTCTGAAGAATAAGCCATAGGGCCTCGTAAATACATTCCATTGTAGCCAATGGGCAATTGAAACATAGCCGTATCAGGACCCAATCTCCAATTATAAACTAAATGCCTCATGGTAACGAACTCCTGCGAGTAGTCATGCCAGTGGCCTGAATCAATTCTTCATCTAAATCGCCTTCATGAATATCGGCTCGTAGTTGCCAACGAGTAAGGTCTTGTTTAAACTCTTGAAGATTCTTTTCCGTGACGGGAATACCAATATCTAACATTTTCTTAGCAATCAGAAAATCAGCACCATCAATTAATAAATATTTTACAAAAGCCCGAGCAATTTGATAATCTTGAAACAAAACTGGATTTTGTGGAACTTGAGTTTCGGTATTCCAACCAGACGGATCTTCGCCAATGGCTTGTCCAACCCAAGAGGGTAAACGATTTCGCACATTACCTTCAGGATATGTAGATCCAGCAGGGTCATAAGGATATCCGTTTTCACGAGATTCGCCAGTAGCATAAACTTGTGAACCTATGGGATAGCCCGGACCGGCATCATTAGTAGAAACTTCATCAGGACCACTCCAAAAAACACCCCATGTAGAGCCGGGAAGAACGTAAATAGGTGGGTCAATACCGTGCTTAAAGGATTCTACTGTAAAGAGATTAGCAAAATTAGGTTCTGGGAATGGAACTGTAAAACCACTCAAACCGTTAAGGGCAGAGTAATCAGGGGCATCGTAGTAATAATTTTCATCTACAAATATATTTAAGTTAGCCGGTGGTGGCCACACAGATAAGAAATCAATGATAATCATTTGATTTTCTAAAACCTGAGCCGAAGTTTTGATATTGTTGCCAAATTGTCCTGTAAATAAACCAACAGGTTGTCCTCCCGGAATTACAGGAATTATAATGTTGTCGTTAATATTACTCTCATAGTCGTTATCTGGGGGTGTAGGTGGAACGCTGCCCGGAGGGTTGCCCCAAGTATCAATAGGCTTTGTGTAGGGATTACAATCTAACACAGGATAACCCAAACAATAAGTTTTAGCACCTTCTATACTTGCTTGTGTCGGACGATCTGGATTAGCAGCAACTACGTTGCGCCATTCATACGCCTGTCGCCTAACAGCCATAAACTCAATGGGTTGCACTACTATTTATATCTCTTGACGGTTAATAGCAGCATAAAAAATATAATTTATGGATTGTTTCCATTTATCCTCTAACCAAGTGCCTGTGCCCACCCGAGGGATAGAAGTATCAAGTTTAAAATTAAAAACAGAGGGATACTCATCAAAAATAAGATACTGAATCAGATCTTTCTTTTTACCAGACACAGGTGAACCCTTGGCCTTTAACAATTCTTTGAGTTCGGCTATAGTCATATTGACATAATCATTATATCTTGTGACCCAGCCGGACATAAAGATAATAGGTGTTACCAACTATATGTAGTTAAGGCTCACATAGGTGCGCCATTACTGAAACGCTCGCTGTAGTATTCCTTCTGGATAGCCAATTCACCAATAAGGCTGACATTGACAGTGCGAGTAGCAGTAGTAGCAGTAGTTACGCTAACAGTAACTGCAAGCGGTTGCTGGAAAAGCACCAAGATTGGAGTAGAGAAAGCGAGAACTGGTCCACCTTGGGTGATGTTGGAGAAAACCCAACTAATGTCAAAAGCGTTGGAAGGAACGTTGTTAGGTCCAACTTGAATGGAAACAGTAAAATCAGTTTCGGAAGTGGCTACTGTGCCAGCACCGTCAAGAATGTTAACAGCAATAGCGTAAAGACGGACTTCTTCGTTATTTGCTTGATTTGTGAAAATTGTTTGAGTATTTACAGTGCCAGCAGTAGTCGCTCCAGTAAATGTATGGGTTGTGGAGTAAATCTCTGGCTGTGGGTCTTGATTTGCCATCTTAAGTCACCTATACATATTGTTGTGTTGCACGACTATTTATATCTTATGCTTCATCGGACCCCACGAGGATTACGTCGCTGACGTTGGGAATAGTATTCTTTTTGAATAGCAATTTCAGCAATAAGGGTGCACACAACGGTTCTTTGAGCCGCTAAAGTCGCACCTGTAGTAGATTCTAAAGAAACTTGAATAGCCAAAGGTTGTTGAAACAGAGCCAAGATGGGTGAAGTAAAAGTCAAAGTTTTGTCGTCTTTGAAATTAATCACAGTAGCATCAAATGGATTGGAAGGAATATTATTGGGTCCGACTTGAATAGTGATAGCAAAATCAGTATCTGTGGTAGCGGTGGTGACGGGGGCACCATTTTCATTAAGTATATCTACCATAATGGCGTAAATACGAACTTCTTCGTTGTTAGCCTGATTGGTAAAGATAGTAGAGGTGGCTACATCACCAGTAGTGTTGGCAGCCGTAAACACGGCACGAGTAGTATACAACTCTGGTTGTGGATCTTGATTGACCATAAGAGTAATAGCACCCCCTTACTATTTATAACTTACTTTCCATCTCTCATTCGCAGTTCTTCCCACATCCAATCGTCATTAGGTGCTGCGTATTGAGGTTCAATGAACTTCGGTGGAGCAGGAGGTTCAGGAGGGGCTGGAGGCAAGACAGGAAGGGATTTATCCATTAAAAGTCCGGGGAGAACTCCAGTGATTTTCTCTTTCCACACATACTTACGAGTAAACCACCAAGTTAAAGGCATGAAAATAAAGACATCTATGAGAATAGCCCAAGGTCCAAATTGTTTAGAGGTAGCATTAATTTGTTCTTGTGTTTCTACAGGACCCAACATACCATCTTGCCAAATGTAGCCAAGCCAAAGTCCACAGATAGCCATCACGATAAAGATGGTAAAAATCAGGGCTTGAACAAAAGTAAGACGGGACATATCTGGACTCCAATTCGCCTTTTAGTTATTTATATTTACGGTATTCTTGCATCATGAATCACGAAATAACTCGTCTTCAGTATTCCATTCAGGAACAGGTTCTAAATCTATTTCGGGTGGCACAGATAACGGATCGTTAGAAAGTAGGAAATCATGAACTCGTGGAGCCAAATCATCTAACTTTTCATCAATGCTACTGCCCTTTTCTTCGGAAATCTGTTCTAATTTACTAAAGAAACTGGCTAAAATAGCAGTGCCACGATAAAACTCGGGTGTAAAGGCTTTTCGTTGCATTTCAGAAATCCTTTCAGCAGACCGTTGAGCCACAATAGCCAAAATAACGGCAGCCAAGTTAGTAGACATAATAAAAGCCAACATTTGATAGTTCAACCAAAAACTGGGAGTTATTATTTGAGCAATAGTTTGAGTTAGCAGGGCTAATCCTAATGAAAGGAAAACCATGGTCTTTGCGCTAATAAAATCTGTCTGATTAAAATCATTCCATTCACTTTTTGATGACATGAAGATACACCTCCTCAAATATTTCTATATATCCAATAATTTCGTAGTCGTAAGAAGCCAAAAGTTCACGAACTTTCTTCTCCCATTTTCGCCCCTTATCTAAGGCAAACTCTTCCAACCTAAATATACCTTGTTGTGCTAACATGATAAAATCTTCATAATAAACAAAGGGATATAATTTTTCTTTATACTCTATTTCGTGGAACTCAGAGGCTACTTGGTGCACATCTTCTAACTGTTCCATAAGTTTACGCTCAAAAAAGTCGGCACCCATTTGTTGTTTGATAGGATCTTCTACTCCGATACCAGCAGACAGCCTTTCAGCCATCATTTCCCATTCACGTTCAATGATAGCATCCCATCGTTGGCGGTCGGCATCGTATTCCAAACCTAAATTAAGTCGGCGGTCTTTGAGATAATCGTTCCGCTTAGAACTAAGATATTCTAACCAGAGTTCCGACTCTTCCATAAGCAATCATAGGTGGGTCACCTACTTATATCTTCATTGGCTAAAATAGTTGATAGCCGTGGCACTTATCCACGAAAAGGTGCCGACAATGGCAACCATAGAAATAAAATCTTTAGTATCGGGTAAAACAATTTGTGGGAATTGAATAGGTCCATCATCTTGCCAAGCACCTAATTGATAATGAAATAAGGCTTCTACTAAGAAAGCAGCAAAAGTAATACCGATAACTAAATTGGTTTTCGTCATAGTATCACTGATCCCATTTGAATTGAGGGTTTATCTTAAACTTATCCATAATCATTTCAGACGCAAGATTTCCAAAAATGGTTCCCAGTGCCCCGATTAGACATCCAATAACTATACCTTTTAACATAACGGAAGCGTCATCGTCATCATAAAGATTGGCTACTTCAGGATGTTTCTTAAGATATTGAGTAACTGAAGAAGGAGGGTTATCATTTTTCAAACGAGGGTCACGAGCAGCCGCAGGGTCGTGATACACTTTCCCCACAGGTGCGGTAAATCTCTCTGCCAAGAATTGGTCGTCCCATGATGATAATAAATCATCAATGATGTCATCAATAGCCTGATTTAACTGCAGATTGTCTGTATCTGCTAAAATATCTTCTCTTTCTTCTTCAGACAAATTGTCATACCATCGGTATGCTACTCGTTCACGAGTATCTTCGTCGCCGGTGAGAGCAATATATATTTTTAATACATCTTCAGAAGCACCGTTTACCCAATCTTCAGACCAGTTTTCATAAAGGTGCTCGGTAGTCTGTTGTGGATCATAATAATAAGAATCGTCATACCAGTCATCTTCTTCGCTTTGATACATTACGGGTTTAGTATAATGTCCACCACAAGAAGTGCCGGGGCCTTGAAAACGACCTCCAAGGACTCTACAATCACTCATAGTAGTTTCCATACACCTGCCATCAGGTAGCAAACAGGCACCAAACCAATTAGAGTAAGGTGTAGCGTTGAACTCTTCCATTTCCAATAACATATCTATTTGACTATCAGTCATAATTTCCATCAAATAATCAATAGAATCTTCCTCATCAGAATCAGGGTGAGCATCTAACCAAGCCACATATTCTCTAAGTTGGCGGTCAGAAATTATATCTAATAAAACTGACAGTTCGGTCATCCTTGCGCCTCCTTGATCTCTTCTGTTAGACCGAGAGCAAGGATTACAAAGGGTATACTCATCAGAGCATAATCAGTCCAACCAAACGCATCTGACGGCCAACCGTATTGACGATAAGTGCGAGCCACACCCAGAAGCGTAGAAGTAAAGAAAGCAGCCGAACCAACGGCAGGAATCAAAAGACCACGCCATGCCTTACGGCGGGCTTGTTGTTGAGCATCAACTTCAGCCTCAACGTTTTCTTTCAAGTGTTGTTGTTCGTCACCAACTTGAGTCATAATCTCACCTCATCATGAATGCTAATCCAGCACCAAGGGCACCAACGACAGCCAAACTACCCCAAGGAATAGAGGTTTCTGGCTCTACTTGCATTCCACTAATTTCTTCAGTTTCTTCTGCATTTCCGGTTACTACGGATGGATCATCCGAAGTTCGGCATCCGAAAACATTAGACCACAAAGGATTACAAAGACGATTTTCTGTCATCCAACGAGAAAATGAACCCGGCATAGATTGGTCAAGATAAGTATAATCTTGCATATCAGCACCACTGGAAGGCATCCATTTCATAGTAGAACGACCTGAAGCAGTATAAGGAATACCGGCTTGACCATAGGGTTGGTAAGCATTACCAGATTGGTCTAAAGTAGTAAGAGTTGGAACCCATGCCATCCATGGCACGGTAGAAGGGGCTTTAGAAATAGGGTCTCCGCCCGCAGTGTATCCAATGATTTCTTGTTTCTTAGATGGGTCGGAAGGATCTTGAACATAACACTTACGGTTATACAAGTCACCTCGGTCACAAGTGATGTTATAGCCAGCCATGTATATTATACGGTCAGCCGACTATTTATACTTAATCTTCAGTAGAATCTTCGTCTTGACTCTTAGCAAAACGATTCAAAAGCATAACGGCAGCAATCAAACCGAGTGTGCCGATACCAGCAGAAATAAAAGCGTTTCTTTTCAACTTGCCACCTTCAGTATTAAAATCACGCATAAAGCGGTCATCAAGGTAAGTATCTTCACCTACGGTGGGGAATCCTTGGGCCTCAATAATCATATCTAACAAGTCGTCTGCGAAAGGTCCACCTGCACTGACATGAACACCATCGTCTTCACGATAAACTCGCACTTGACCTTCAGAAACCATATCTGACCAGTCATCGTGGGCAGTTAAGCGACGGTATAAATCTTTGGAAACGGTAAAGGTTTCAAAGTTTTCAGGAATCTCTTTTTCGTCTTGGACTTCTATTTCTACAGTATCTGCACCATAGGTAATACATGGGTCTTGTCCACAACCACAGTTTTTCTTTTCGGCATCAAAGCCCTGCCAGCCCTTAAATCTATTATCAACAATCATTGGGAAACGGCCTCCTTCTTGGGAATGAACTTGAATAGTATCAATTTCATCAATTTTCATACCTGAGTTTTCTAACTCTTTCCCATGTAGTAACACTTTAGAAGGCAAGCCTACGTCCAGAACATAACCTTTTCCATCGGTATGTTTTTCGTAATCCTTAACCTTGAGGTAAGGAGCCGTCTTTTGAACATCTTCTCGCTTCTTCTTTTGACGTTCCTTTCGGGCAGCCTTATATTCGGGAGTATCACGACGCTTAAACATTTCTTTTGTGCTTTCGCCGGGTAAGCGATCAGGACTGGTATCAACTTCAGAAGCCATGCTCATAGGTCCAATGCCATCTTCATCATCTTCACCATTGAAAGGTGTAGCATTTATATTTACTACAGCATCTGTGCCGGGGGTGGCGGTTGTCATGGAAGCAGAATTACTGCCGATAACACGACCGTTGCCATCAGGTTGGAAAGTTTCGTCACCAATCATAGCCACTTCTTCTACACCATCGGCTTGTTCTTCTGCCACAGGTGCATCAACCACATCAGCCACGTTTTCCGAAGCCTTGGCTTCTTCCATGCCGGGATAAGTAATATCTATACCAGATTCTTTAGAAACACGTTCTGCTTCTGCTTTGGAACAGACTTTGTGACAGTTGTAAGTTTTACCTTTATATTTATATTCGCCTTTGATACCATAAGATTTTTTCTTAACAATACCTGTGACTTTACCTTTAACAGATTTCTTGAGTGGTAAACAATAAAAACTATACTTCATTTAATCACCAACCAAAAGTTTGAGCCTCATAAGAAACTCGTGGAGCAAATAAATCTGCGGTAGGGGCGAAACCAAAGGCTTCTTGTCCTACGGCAGAACCGTAAATACCATGAGATCCAAAGTCTACATGGTCAGCATTAGCAATTGGCTCAAATAAATATTGAGCATCATCAGCCAAGTAAGCAGTTTGTTCTACTTGTTCAGCATTACTTTCTTCTTCGCTATGCTTTTCCATTTCGCTTTCGTAAGCGTTTTGAGTAGCCTCTAACAAAGATTCATATCGCTTGATTTCATCTTGGGCTACGTTACCACGAGTCATACGACCCAGACCGTAAGCCAAAGGTGCAACACCAAAAACAATGGCTACTAAAGTGCGATGAGCACCTAAAACATCAAACTTGGCTTTGTCTAAACCACAGAAGGCTAAAGTGCCTGCACCTAAGAATAAAGGAATACCAGTAGAGGGATTAAGGGCTTCTTTTTCAAGAGAAGATGGTTCACGAGGCGTATCATCGCCTTCACCAAACAAGATTTGGTTTCTTAATGACGCAAAGTCTACCATACTAATACCTTCGGCTTACAACTATTTATACTTTCAGTTGGCACCAACGGCACGACCAAAGTAATTTGCTCCGAAAATAGGCTCAGTGGTCATAAGTGTGTAAGAATAGGCTGTCCAATCAGAACGAACCGTGTCTTCTACATTGTTAGAGGTTTGTCCAACTGGATAAGTATAGTTGACATTTTGTCCGACGGCTTGTCCGCCCATGATACCACGGTCGGTGCCGATTACAGGGATTGTTCCCCAATTGTTGACTAAATGTTCTTTGCCAGTTTCAGTGTGGGCTTCTTTGGTTTCTTCAGTAGCCTCGCTACTGTCGTTCATTCTGCCCTTGATATAACTGCCTACAACAAGAGTTACCAGAGCGATTGGGATACCAATCATTAAACCTTCAGTTACTGCTGACATATTATTCACTTCTCCTCACGACTATTTATATTTACTGTTGTTCTCGGTTGTAAACCGCACCCAGACCCAAAAGAGCCAAAGGAATAGTAAAGGCTGCCGCAATAGCACCAAAGCCTAATTTATAACCTGTGCGGAATGGCTTTTCTAATTGAATAGGAACAGTAGGGTCAGCCAAACGACGTTGCTCGGCATCCATCAGGATTTCTTCTTGGATTTCTACTTGTTCTTGGAGTTCGTCTAAACGAGTAGCAATTTGATTACGATAACGAATCATCTCTTCTAACAAGGGGTGCTTAGGATTATCCATAGTTTGATACATAGTAGCGATATCGCTTTCTAAGGACATATATAGTGAAAGCAGACGATCGAAATCTTGCTCATCATCAATAATTATATCTTCTCGGATTTCCAACAAGGTGTTGAACGGAGAATCTGCCGCAAACTCTTCGGCTTGCTTGAAGATTTTCTTGAATTGAGTTAGTTCCCTATCGGTGCGACGAACATTGTAGCCTGCATCACGACGAGCATCGGAATGTCCTTCGTTGTAAGCGTAAATAAAAGCATCGGATTCAGCACGTTGTCGCTTAAGTCCGGGGGTGCCATCCATGGGTTTCCAGTTAGCCATTTCTCCAAACTCCATTGGGTCCATAACAGGTGTGCTACCTTCTTCAGACATAAAACCTTCGTTTTCAGCACAAGTATAACAATAAAAATCGTTGTAGCCACCGAGATGGTTCTTCATGTCGTAATCTCCGTTGAAGTCACCGTCGGTGATATACCAATGAACATCAATGTCTTGAAGATTAACTCCCTCATCAATAGTTTTTTTGCAAATATCGCACTTGTATCCCTCAACAGGGGTAAAAGTAGGAGTGCTGTCTTCACTTTCGTAAAGAACTTCAAACTCTTCATCTGGTTGAGCACCCTCTTCTAAAATAGTGCGAACATCATAGTAAGCCTTGGTGCGGTTATCAGCGTAAACAGTAATTGTGCCTGTGTCTTCGTGGTTACCATCAACATAAATATGATAAGTAAACATATGTGCATCATCTTCCTCTTCGGCACCATAAAGTCCACCAGATGATTCTACCATGTCTTGTTGAGCCTCGGTATAGTTAAGGAAAGTATCGCCTGCGCCTACTAAGACTCCCAAAGGCGGGGCAGAAGCCGAGGAATATCCACTACCTGTGGGTGACATAGGTCCCGAGGTTTCCCATTCTACAATGCCATCATTCCAGACTGGAATATCTTCGGCATCCATGTTATCATAATATTCTTCTAAAAAGTCTCGCCAGTGATTACCACAACGCTCTTCCAAATAAGCAGCATATTGGTCAACCAGACCACTTCCGAATGGTAATTCATGTGATTCTGCAGCATGAGTGCCGGTTTCAGCAGTATTGAAATCACTGTATTCGTGATGCCATGTTACTGACACCTCAACGTCAAACATATTATCTTCGTCGCCATCATTAAAGGTATACTCAAAGTCTATGTTTCCTTCGCCATCACCTGTGCTGCGAATCTCTCGTTCTACATAGTCCTCAAGTTCTGACATCTGATCGCCAGTTAAATGTTGGGGAGTTCCATAGTCACATTTATATTTAATAGTTCCAAAAGACATACGCTCTCCTTCAAAACTACTGTAATACATATTACCACCTTCAGCATAATGTTGACGCATATAATCTACATCAGTAGCAGCGTCGTCCATTTCCCGTTCTTCTCGTTCACGCTTGAGACGTTCACGCTTAGTTTCAGCCTTCATAGCAGAAGCACGATAATAACCTTCGCCTTCTGGACCCTCATAATCGTAAATCCATTTAGCAGCACAAGGTTCGCAAATGTTGTCCTCTCCTTCTATATCTCCATCAGGATTGGGTAATCCAGTAATGTAGCAAGTTGGACCTTCGGCATCTTCAGACCAAGGCAGGAAATCAATGCCATCCAAATGGCTGTCTTGACAAGTTTCTTCAGCACCCATCTTGACTTCATCAACTAAGTAATCATCGTCAAAAGCACCGATTTGTCGTAGTTCAGCGATTTT
>CEVZ01120352.1_pt1 | contig 13774 bp, 18 predicted proteins | sample 361371 | NCBI WGS metagenome assembly CEVZ01 (sample SAMEA2620217, study PRJEB7988) | marine metagenome | isolation source: saline water (ENVO:00002010), including
TCAATGTAATCGTGACCTATATGGTTATCAAACGACACGCCAAGAGCATCCGACAAGATGCTAGGGATAGCATCAGGAGTCTTCTTATCATCAGAACCGTCTGCGATCTTTATACTCTTCATCAGAGCTAGGTAAATCGCACGCTCTTTACACCACTTCTCAGTAGTATCTAAGAGCCAGTCAAGTTCTGTCTCTTCCTTATCAAAGGAACTTAATGTCTGCGTAATCTGCTTGAACTGTTCATCATTAAGTGTAGAGATTTGCCCTACTTCAATGGTAAGAGCTTCAACTGTAGGAACAGCAGAATACTTTACGAAGTATTTATCAATTAGATCAAAGATTACTTTGTCTGTGTAGTCCTGAAAATATTCTTGCTTGACAAATGGAAGTACCCTTCTAGGATACTCCTCCGTCAACAATAAGTTTTTCAGGATCAAACTCTCCACCTTCATAGACTTCATCTGAGATCACAAAATTAAATGATATAGTAGACCTCAGTTTTGAGGACTTGTTAAGAGGAGCAGAGTGCTCCAACCATGCGGGGAAGATGATAACGTCACCTTCATTCACCCATGGTATTATAGTATTCTGTTCGTCACCTTGGCAAGCCAGTAAGGTCTCGTTGGGGTGATAGAACTTCGTACCACTGTGTTCATTAGGATCAAAATGTCCATAATATATACCAGACCACTGACCTGGAGCATGGATATGTTTATCCTGCCAGTTGGTAGTCTCGTAGCAGTTCAACCATAGATCAGTAAGGATTAAATTACCAGGTAGTCTGGCCTCATCCTGGAACTGATCAAAGACATAGGAGAATGCGTCTATACATTCTACTATAGGAAATTGTTTTGTGCCAAATGTTGTGAAAAGTTTACAATTCCATGAGTCAGGTGGTTCATTACCTACCCTAAACTCCTTGTAATGCTGATCAATCCTATCCTTGATAGGTTGATGGTCATCAATATGATACCTGTATATCTGTGTAGGAAATAGATCAACCTTCACCGTACTTAAACTCCTGGCCTGCTGCCCAATCAAGTTTTTCCATCACTTCCTCCGTGAAGTATTTTTCGGGATCCTTAAGCATAGCAGAAGGATAAACGGACTGATCATGGACAAGAATGCGGTTACCTTTACGAAGGAATACTCCGTACTTCTCACCAAGTTCCAGGAGTCCATAGTATCTATCGAGTCCACGCTTATCATAGTATAAACGGATAGCAACTTTAGCATTTTCTTTTGATAGTCTTGACTTTGCTGTAGTAGCTTTAATAATATTACCTACAACTTCCTTACCATCTTTCTCTTTTGATTTAGAAAGATAGATGATAGTTGAAGCAGCATATTTTAAACCACTACCACCACCCATCTCTTTGGTTGGAACATAAGCACCTACTACATCGTACGTATGATTAGTTACCAACATAGGTACGTTTGCTTTACCCAACTTCAGTGTAAGGATTCTAAAGATTGCTTTAACAACTTGTGCCCTAGTCATATCTCTAGTGTCTTTACCCTCTGCTGAGTCTGCCAGTTCCTTAGAGGTGGATAGCATACCCAAAGAATCTAACACAAACATTAAGGGTTTGCGTTTCTCTTTAGGTTGTTCTAAATATTTGTCTAATATTTTTATTGCCTGTGTCCTAAACTCCTGTACTGTAGTAACAGGTACTAGGATCATTCTATTAGTATCAACTCCTCGCTCTTCCATCATACCTTTAGAGATGGCTGACTCGGACTCAAAGTATACTACTCCTGCGTCTTTATCCTTAGCGAGGAAGGACCCAACCACTCCCAAACAGAAGAAGGTTTTTCCAGTTGAAGATTCTCCAGCGATGGCGGTAATTTTGTTGGACGGAATGCCACCAGTAATACTACCAGAGACAAGGGCATTAAAGATATACGACCCAGTGTCAACATATCCTCCGATGTCACCAACGGATCCGTCCGCCAGGATTCCCGCATAGTCATTACCAATTTCTTTAACGACATCTTTTAAAAAACTCATGCGAACAAAAATTCAAGGTTAGCAATCTTCTCTGTCTCCCATCCTATCACGTTCGTGATAATTTGTAAAGGGTCAAGAAAAGACTTCTGGAACTGTGCCTTACGGTCTATACAGTTCTCAAGTCCTAGTTCCCTAGGAAATGTATTCAAAAAGGATATAACATTCTCTCTTGTATAATTTTTATTATCTTTCTGTTTAAGGAACAGATACTTTATCTTCTCCCCTTCTTGAACCAATGGATATTTGTGTTCGAGTCGTTGCTTAGTGACATAAAAATTATAAAGGAGAGTTCCACGAACATGTAACGGGCATCCCTTTGAATACACGTCTGTCTTAGATTTATATTTTGTGATTCCATTAACCGACCTCGGAAATGCTATATCTTCAGGCGGTAACGAATAGAATTCATCCTTAAATCTATCTATAAAGGATATCAACTCGTCATTTTCACCAGTCATCATAATGTTAAGAGCATCCTTAATAGCAGTACGACATGGTGCTGGTGTAGAAGACTTGACTGCTTCTATACCCATCATCTTTAACTTAGGTTTAGCATACTGTACACCCTCACTGTTCCATACGTTTAAGATATATCTTTTCTTAGCAGTCCAGATACCTCTAGCAGCAATGTTCTCTCTCTTCATGAACATCTTCTGATCATAAGCATTCACATAGGTTGCTAGCTCTTCGTATGATCTATCAATAAATGGTTCTATCTTTTCCTTACATGCTTTATCAAGGAAGGATACGATCTTTTCCTGAGATACTTCTTTATCACCAAATACTGTACGTACCAGGCTATCGAGACACAAGTAAATACTATCGGTATCACTTGCGATGACATAATCTTCTCCATCAGTCTTCAATAATTTATTAAGATACTCATTCATCTTGTTCTCTATCCATCTGATAGAGACCTGACCTGACAATGTAATTGCTTCAGCATTAGCAAGGTTGTAGTACCTAAAGTACTGGTTACCAATAGCACCATAAGCAGAGTTCAGTTGGATCTTACGAGCCATCTGAATGTTATTATACTTACTGATCGCCTTCTCTAGTTCCTTCGTTGGGGTCTTCTCATACTCCTGCTTTGCCATGAGCATAAGCTTCTTACTCTGAACACGTTCATCGTATATCTTCTGCATGATCTCAGGTAAGAATCCTCTGATGTCCTTACGATACTGAGCACCATTAGCACACGTTGAGAAGTCTGGATTGATCTCTACATCCTGATTCAGAAGCCGTTCAACGCTCGCGCTGGAATGTCTAGTCTCCCAGAGGGTTTCTGGGGAGATATTGTATTGCATAATGAGATGAGGATACAGGCTATTGAGGTCAAAATTAACAACCCAATCATAGCGTCCTGGTTTCGGTTCCTTGACATAAGCACCTGCGTACTGTTGATTTTTGTCTGATCGTTTAGTGGGTGGAACTACAACGTTCCTCTGCCCAAGGAAATTATATATCAAAGTGTCCCACATGCGTACCTGATAGTAGACATCTTTCATATTGACCTTAGCATCATAGGCTAGGGCAATAGCAAGCTCTATCAGTTTCATCTTATCCTCAAGTTGTGAAACGAGTTCCACGTCCTTGATGTTGTAGTCGATAAACTTCTGCCAGTCTTTTGTATAGAACTCCTTGAAGTTCTCAAACTCACTGTGGTCTAACTTCTTCTGACCTAGTTCCACAAATGCTATGTGGTCTAAGCGATATGATTCTTGATTAGTATAAGTAAACTTTTTATATAAGTCAAGGTAGTCTAGGACACTGAGTCCATAGATGTTATAAAGAATCTGTTGACGACCCTTGATCTCCATCTCTTCACGATGAACGATACCCCATGGGGATATCTGTTTCATCTCTTTCTCTCCGAAGAGTCTTTCGAGTCTGCCACAGATATAAGGGATATCATACAACTCAACATTCCACCCTGTAAGAACATCTGGGAAGTCAGTCTGCCAATAAGCAAGGAAGCTACGTAGCAAATGTTCTTCGCTGTCGCACAAGATAAACTCAACGTCCTTACGATTCGTGGTATAAGGCTTCGTCCCCCATACTTTAAGTGAACGGCTAGCGTAGTCCTGGACTGTAATCGATAGTAATGGTTCCGCACATTCACGTACGTTAGGAAAACCATTTTCACATGCGACTTCAATATCAAGCGATGTAATCTTGAGAGTCTTAAGATCGTAGTCCACTTCGTTCTGGAACTCCGACGAAATATACTGATATAAGAACCTATCATACCCATGTACTTCAAACCCCTCTACACCTTTATATTTGTCTCTAAAATCACGTGCCTCCCTGACAGTATCAAATTGTATTGGCTTGGCAAAACGACCATCCAAGGTTTTAAACTTGGTAGGTTGATTACTCACCACATAGAGGGTAGGAGAAAACTTAAACTTTCTCTGGATCCTCCTCCCGTTTTCGTACCCTAGGTAGAGAAGGTTATCTCCAACAAGTTGTACGTTCGTGTAGAAACTCATGTAGTACAGGTCTTATACTTCTTAAGGACTTCCTCCTTAGGTTCTAAGATTGTAGCAATGGTATCAGAATAAATCAACACGTCATCGTCCACTGTGTGAAGTGGCCATGGTTCTAATGTACCATCGTCCTTAACTTGAAACGGTTGATAGAGATGAGCAGCAGGCTCCTCATCCAGCGTCTCTATCTGGCTGATCAGGTACGTTCCCGACTTCAGTAGTATCAGTTGTGTTTCCATCTTCCATATCATTTAACATTTTTTCTGCTTCGTTAAACATATCATCAAGGTCTTGATCTTCATAACTTAGATTAAACCTAGCTTCATGCTTCTTAAAGTTCTCATCATACCTAGCCTCATCTATGGCAGAAACATACTGAGATAGTATAGCATCCAGTGGTTCATAAACTGTCACCACATGACTGCCTGGTAGAAAGAAATCTTTATCTTTACTTAGTGGAGCCCAAGGAAACCACTCCAACTGATATCCCTTATCACCAGTTGCATTGGTGACAATATCTAATCGGAATGGTTTATGCATATGATAACCTAGAGGCTTCTCAGTCTCAGGTTCCACTATCTCTTTAACTTCAGCGATAACCTCTTCACCAGTCCTGAGCATCAATAACTTTATACTCATGTTGCTGTACCATCAGGTGCGATAATTTCAGGATTGGTAACTGGTGGAGTTGGTAGACCTTGATCACCTTGCTTCTTACGTACATTACCTAGGTATGTCTGAAGTAAACTTGGTGCTGGTTCCATTACAGATACAACATAGTCAGGTACTATAGCAATCCTTTGATCAATAGTGAATGGATTCCATGGTGTATACCTGATCTTAATTTCTAAATCCTCAAAGGTTTCTGGATCAGTCAACTGTGATGGTTGATCTGTTATCTCTACCTTATATGGAATAGTCATTAAGTATGCCTGTCTATTTCCAGTCTCTTTGTCAACTGCCTCTTGAAGATCACAGATGACGGTATCGCCATCACGTGTCAACAGTAACTTAATTCTTGTCTCGTCGATCATGGCTTATTAATTAACCTCTATATTATAATGGGGAGCCTGACAGATGTCAAGCTCCCCCAGTTTTTATATTTATAGATACTCCTTACGGGCATGATGGTCAGGAACAATCTTACCGAGTTTTACAACGAGTAATCCGTCATTGAATTCGACTCCTCGTATTTCGGTATCATCAGAGAGTGACCAGACCCTAGAGAACGACCTTGCGGCCACTCCTCTATGTCTAAACGTTCCAGCATCTTCCTGTTTTTCTTTGCTGCCCTCGACATGTAATTTTCCAAACTCCGTAAAGACTTTGAGCTCATCTTTTTTGAAGCCCGCCAGGGCAACTTCCAACCTCGATTCCACATTGTTAATTTCTATAATATTATATGGTGGATAGTTTGAGGTAGAGTCTACACCATCCCAGAATCGATTGAGGTAATCGTCCATACCGATGCTGTTTTTATGAATCCTCTCCATCAATTCTGGAAGATTCGCAGCGTGAAACCTTGCTAAGTTAGTCATAATAGCTCCTTTGTAAGCGAGTTTGTATTGTGTGGACCCTTTCGGCATCCACTACTAATTATAACACCAGCCACAAAAAGAGGGGTGTTGAAACCCCTCACTATCATTACGGTTTTACGCCTTTTTCTTCCCTATGTTGTACTTAGATTCGAGTGTCCACCCACTCTTATCTTTATAGGATAGTACTTTGATCTGACTAAGAGGAGCAACGTCCACTATATTATCAGAATTATTAATGGTAACTAGACCCCAGTCACTTAGCAACTGGATGATTCTATTGCGTCTCTGTACATCATTAATGGATAAGTTTGCTGACTTACCGTCGAGAGCAAACAGTTCCTTAAAATGTACTATGTAATACCTTCCCTGCTTGTGCAGGATATGACACGATTGATATAACTTCTTCTCTTTCCTAGAAGCTACACCTATACGTGTTAATGTTTCTCTTACTTTAAGGAAGTCATCTGGCTCACTTAAACTTACCTCTACCATCTGGTCAGGAGACCACTTAACCTCCTGTTCAGTGAAGGATGCTGTCATCTTACTCCTCCCGTGTCATGCTTGTGTCTAATAAAATCTAGTTGGGGTTTGGTAAGAAGAGATAATGCGATCTTTGCTTTTTCATTACTATATCCATAGTGTTTCTTGACCAGATCCAGATCTTCGATCTGTTCTTTCTTCAACCAAGGTGTGAAACGCTTTCGTTTCCTCAAAGTATTTAGCAAGAAGTCATATTGAAGACGGTTAGGCAGATGAGCTGCCTTGTTCATCTCGTTCGCATATAAGATACTATCAACATGACCAGAGAGACATCTATTAACGACGTAAGCAGGATATTTGCGACTGCGATCAGGGTCGTCAACGTATAGATGTTCTTTAGTATTGTTAATGGAAGCGAGGATGTCAGAAAGTTCACTACTCATAATATAGGTGGGTTAGTAAAATCATTACTATGGTCAGGAGTAATATTCATAGAGAGTATCAATCTCCTTTCATTAGTATAGTTAGGTTCCGTCTTATGACGCAACCATCCTGGAAAAAATATCACATCACCTTGAGATACATCAATGCGTCTCCAAGGTTCTACATTCATGGGTTCAAATGCTCTAGTCTGTGTAAGAGGATCTCTTATTAACAGTTCACCTGATCCCTGAGGTTTTAATATGTATGCTGTAGCAACAACACAAGGACCGTGCTGATGCTCATCAGTCCAGTCCCCCTCATAGTGTTCATTGTACCACGAATTTGATATGAAATGTGGATAGTCATCATACCGCCATACTTCCTTTAAGTATTGCATCTTGAGACCTAACCATTTAATATACTTAGCATTAATTTCATGATCATGTGGGAAGATATGACCAGGTGTACCAACTAGATTAGCAGTGGACTTGCCACCATGCTCTATGCTAGTTTGAACCTCATACCTATCCACATTCTTGAACAGTTCATCAGCAAAATGCTGCTGTAACTTCACATCAAAATCAAACCTATCCCGATACACAACAGGATAGGATACGTTAACTTGCTTCACGTTATAATTCTTCGAGGTCCATTCACACCAGTACCATGCTGGTTGATCTCGTAGATAGCCACGTTACCATTGTTCAGAGTGACATGGACTTCATCACCCTGTATGATAGCAGACTGACACCCATTACCAAAGACAGTCAGGATACCCCTGCGTGTATGGTAGAGAGAGCATCTACCGTTCTTAACTCTAACTCCCAGTGATCCTTGCATTGTAGTTTGTTAGTAAAAGTTCACGTCTTGCTTTCTGGTCTTTCATGTAGTCACCAGTGGAGCGCATCGTGTACGTATGATCCCAATCATACTGCTGCCACTCCCAAAAACGATCCCTGATCTCCTTATTGTCATTATATGAAATCATTACGTTCCCTATTGTATCATCCATTACATTTGCGAACCTTTCATGGTCGAATCCTTTATGTAATCTGCCCTTCTCTCCATAGAGATGGTCTTTGATACTGTAAGGTGGGTCAACATATATGAATGTACTATACTCACAGGTTAAATCCTCACTGTGTCCAGTACAGTCTGCAACAAGTTCTGCATAGTCTAGGTTTGTTATTCGCCAGTCTTTAATAATGGCTCCATAATCAGGGAGCCGCTCGATGCCACGCATCGTCCAGTTGTTGTCAGAGGCTTGCTTTGAGAACGAGGACGATTCAGTAAGACCACTGAAAGAACACTTATTAATAGTATAAAAACGGACCGCTCGATCAATCTCGTCACCTTCATTTAGTGTCTCCTTAAACGATTGAAATAATTCTTTTGCTTTAACTGGGTTGTCATACTCTTTCTTGAGGTCACTTAGATCTAATGCTAAAGTATCAGCATTCTTCTGTAGTACCTGCCAGAAGTTTACCAGTGGTTCATATAAATCATTAACCCAGACAGGTATACCAGGATACTGTTTGGTTATAGCGATAGCCACACTACCACCACCTAGAAAAGGTTCTCTAAACTCAGAGATATTTGGTGGAAGGAATTCAAATAATTTAGGGACTGCTCTACTCTTACCACCAGGATAACGTAAAGGAGTTTTCAAAGATTTCATAAGTAAGTTGCGACTAGAACTATACGACGGCCTACCTTAGGTTGTTCCATACTATGTAGACCACCAAAGACAATCACATCATCCTCTTTGGGTTCATGTGTTGCCCTTGTCTCAGCAGAATACACATGTGTATTACCACCCTCAAAGGAACTAAGATAGATTAGAATATTATTATGGTTGAAGTCATGATCCCTATGTATAGGAGAAGACTTACCATCGATATAATAAGTAGAGTTTACACTAATCCTTAGGATGGTGTCAACCTCTATTTCATTGAGTGTAAAAATCTCTTTCAATACCTCATTAGCATGTAAGAGATACTCTGACTGTTGGGAAGGCATTAACCATCCATCAAAACCAGGTCTGGATAAGATTACATGTTGATAGTGTGGTGGAGTAGCATCATCACCAGGAAAATAATTCCAGTTGAAACAACATGAATGTACATCAGTCTTAAACCTCTGGTAGGTTTGAGTACAGTTGTTTTTAAGTACAGTTATTCTACCCATAATACTTTGCCACGTGGTCTCTTAGATAAGGTTGATACCTTGGGTCACATGTAGGTATGAGAGATTCTATTTGTTTCTTCTTATAATCTTGAGCAAACTTATGTGCTTCCTCAGCAGTATGAAATGCCCCTAAGTTCACAGCATATCCACTCTGCTTCTTACCCTCATGATTCTTGTAAGTAGTTCCAGTATAATCTGTACCCCTTTTAGGTGGTCTACTACCCCATGCGATGTACTGTGGTGTTGAGACTCTTTTCCTAGGTACAAAGGTTACCCCATTAGGTAAACCATGACCTACTTCTCTCTTCTTATGTCCAAAATCAGAACGAATAAGTTTATTAATTCTCTGTGGTAGAAGGGAACATGTATCAGGACCATAAACTTTATTGTCTGGGACGATTAGATCCTTATCTAGATCACAATTCTCCCAGTCATCATGAGTCTGTAACCAATCATTGAATGTTGACCATAGCCACCATCTCTCATCAACTGAACAACCTTTATACCATGGTCGTCTCAAATGTAGAGAGTCAGAATATGAACGACAGAACATATCAGACCACTTGCTGTATGCCTTATTCCCTTTAGCTTTGTTTGGGCAATCATTAATACCCCTACCATAGATAGGTTTACGTCCATAGTTAAGAGAAGGATCATTCCTTAACTCAACAACGTTTTCACTTTCACAAACTCTAGTCATAATAATTCATTCAATTTAAAAAGACTAACGAGTTCAACCCCATTGTCTTTGAACATTTTAGTGGCACCATCTTCTCTGTCCACAATAGTTACTACACGAGTAACTTCATAGTTGAGATCTCTCAACACTTGGACTGCTTTCATAGCAGATCCACCTGTAGTAGTCACATCTTCCAGTACAGTTATCGCTGTACCTTGAGGTGGTAACGGACCCTCTACTTGAGAGGCAGTACCATGTCCTTTAGGTTCCTTTCTAATGATCAAACCACTAAGATGTTTCTTGTATGCTACTCCTGTTACTAAAGGATCAGCACCAAGAGTTAGACCTGCCACTACAGGAGTCTTAACATAACGTCCCATCTCTTTAGATACTATACGTAAGAAGATACCATTAAGTATAAGTGGCTTACAGTTTAGATAGTGTGAACTCCTCTTACCAGAAGAGAGAGTATAGTCACCAACCTGTAAACAAATATCTTTGAGTCCTTGCTTTAGACTAAACGTTGTGTGTTTCATTAGATCATCTCTTTGTATGGCATTTCTTCCCAGATAATATAATCGTCTGGTTTAGGTGCTAACAGATAACAATCCTTATCACTTGTTAAGTATGCCTCAACGAGTGATTGTATATCTGCTGACAGTTCTTCGTTAGTATCAGCAAGTCTGTGATTACTATGACCGAGGAACACTAATCCTCCTGACAATATTACTACAGAAATATAAGCTATTGTTGATGCGTAATTCATTTGAAGTTACACTCCACCATTATTTCTGTGAGAGCAGCAAGGAGATTGATCTCTTGGTCTGCGACAAAAGCAATTTGATATTGGTATTTGGCAATGATAAGTACAGCAGAAGGGATACTGCTAGGCTCCAACCTAGTGTATAAAGCATCATATAAGGAACGTAGGATCATGTTAGGATCATTGTCAAGATTGTCAACGACCCACTTTCTAACACTACCATAATCCTTTTTACTTAAAAAGTCAACTAGGTTATCTGTCTTAGCGTTACCTACGTTAGCAAGTATACCTGTGTCTATTACACCACCTACTGAGTATCGCTGGACTTCGTTAAGTACTCGTCTCCAGTCTGGGAAATATCGTTGAATGAGTTCTGCGATGACCCTCTTATCAAAACTAATCCCTTCGTTGTCCAGGATGTTGTTAAGTCTGTTGAAGAAACTAGCAGCGATCTGTTGCTTATCACCTTTACTGATGGCAAAGTCGATACACGAACATCTGGAATGTAAGGGCTCAATGATCTTATTCTTAAAGTTACAAGTGAATATAAATCTACAGTTGTTATGAAACTCTTCTACGAACGCACGCAATAATAACTGAACATCGTGCGTGGTGTTGTCTGCCTCATCGATGATAATGACCTTGTGGTTGGATCCACCCACCAAGGAAACAGTTGATGCAAAGTTTTTCGCTTGACTCCTGACGGTATCAAGGAACCTGCCTTCGTCAGATCCGTTAATAACATAATAATCTGCCCCTATTTCTTTACATAAAGCTTTTGCTACCGTTGTCTTACCGATACCTGCGGTACCAGATAGCATGAGGTTAGGTATCTCACCTCTATTTACAAACTCTTTAAAAGTTTTTTTAATACCTTCAGGGAGTATACAGTCATCAATCTTAGTAGGTCGATATTTCTCGACCCATAGAAAATCACTCATGATAAAACGGTGTTAATAAGAATCCGAGTTTGATGCTCGGAAGGAGAGTATCCTGTATGGACATAACTCCCATCAAATAATACCATACGACCTGGCTTAGGTGAAATGGTAGTTTTAACTTTCATATCAGTAGGGTAAGACTCTGCCCACTCCTGCTGATGATCATAGATTACAGTGTCACCATCTGTCTCATTTAGATATACTATAGAGGCAACGTGAGGTTTGTCAATATCTATGTGTGGTGGGTGTAGATAGTGGTCATGTAATACAGTCATGTCCAATCTACATCTAGAAATATGATCTGCCTGAGCATAATCCTTGATCATATAAATCAGGGGTGCTACAAGCGTTGCTATGGGGGACTGATCGAACTTATCAGGTTGCCATGGTGGTACGATACCAACAGAGAAACCATAATCATTGATGTTATCTCTAGCATAATCTGATAGAGACTGTGATGTCTGTATAAACCATGGACATTCTGCCCCACAAGCATCCTGTAATGCCCTCAGGTATGAGGGCGATACAAAGTCATCAACGATTTCAATATCAATCTTCTTCATAGGTAGAATCAGGTTCCAATGCTATAAGATAAGTAACATCGTCAGAACTAACCCAACGACTCACTCCACTCCTGCTAACTTCCACATGATAACCAGTAACTATCTGTGGAGACTGTTCTATCTTACCTATATTCTCAGACTTAAGATTGAACTGGAATGTAGCATCTGTTTCACCCACCTTAATGGCATAGGTGTTAGATGATTTATTCTCACGATCAGCAACTACAATAGTAATCTTACCATTGCCACCAATGATAGAGAAGTCATCAATATTTCCATAGATGGAAAGTGCCTGACTCAATGATCTGAGTTGTCCAATAGAGATATCAAACTCACAATCTACCGTAGGTAGGTCTGGCATCTTCTCAGGTGGACTGATAACAATAGATGGATCAGCAAAGAAATACTTTGCCTTACTATTGCGACCCTTAATGGTCACATAGTTATCATTTTCAAACTCTAGATCTATATCCATGTCCTCAGACAAGGAACAAATCTTGAGGAACTCATCTAGATCATAGATAGCAAAATCCCTAGGAAATATCTCCTCTATCTCTGTACTTGCTAGTACATTCTTCTGAATAGAGAGAGTAGACAACTGACTACCCTGCTTAAACTGAATAGATCTATTAATAGAAGTTAAATTTCGTAGTACTTTAAACGTACGGTCAGAAAGTTTCATAGGGCTCAGATTCTTCACGGTCTTTGTTAATAAAATGATGTAATAGGACGCAATAATGTATTGCTTTAAGTATGTCTTGGGAAGGGAACCCCTTCTTATCATACCTTGAAAGGTACTTGATGGCATTACTTCTACAGAAAGCAGGAGCATCACCAACTGCCTCTATAAGATCAAGAGTCTGTATGTTAGTACCCTTGGAAGTATAGTGTGACTTGTAAGTCTGAGTGATGTAATCGTTTGCCTTTCGTAAGACTTCATCCTCATCATACTTACATCGGATAGCAGGGTTAGAAATACCCTGCTTCTCCATGTTCTCCATAGCTTCTGCCATCATACCCCATGCGTTTGTCGCATTATTATTCCTCGTTTCCATTATACTCTGATGTTTGTACATTGTCAAACTCTACCTTGGCATCCACTTTGTCATACAACTCTTGGAATGCTTGAGTAGTCTCCTCATCAAATCTTGAGATACATGTGGAGATTGCCTTTGCTTTATCTCCGAAAATGGAGTAAGCACGTGCGATGTGAACCAGTCTCCTTGTACTGATAACCTCATCGATACCACCATCCTTAAATGTTTTACGGATGATGTCTGCCCAGTCACATAAGTTCTTAACGTAGTCAGCATCATCACAGTGGTAAGCAAGAATCTTGCCTTCAGTCACTGGTGATGGATACTCCTGCTCAAATGTGAGTGGGAATCTTTCAAGGAATGCTTCATTAAGTACGTTAGTACCAACGAATCTTCCATCATCGGATCCTTTTCCTTTAGTGTTAGCAGTTGCTATCACTGTGAATCCTTTAGCAGGTTTAACATAACGTCCTATCTTCTTAAGAAAGACACCTTTACCTTCTAAGATACTCTGTAAACAAAGAATCTTATTAGATGCTAAGTCCACCTCATCTAAGAGGAGTACAGCACCACGTTCTAGTGCTTCTATAACAGGCCCATTGTGCCAAACAGTGTTCCCATCAACAAGACGAAAACCACCAATAAGATCATCCTCATCAGTTT
>CEVZ01109001.1_pt1 | contig 13753 bp, 13 predicted proteins | sample 361371 | NCBI WGS metagenome assembly CEVZ01 (sample SAMEA2620217, study PRJEB7988) | marine metagenome | isolation source: saline water (ENVO:00002010), including
TTAGAGTCTATACCACAGTTTTCTAATACATTTGGATCCACAAGGCCTGACCCTAAAATTTCTAGCCAACCATCTTTCCATGAAATATCCATCTCCGCACTTGGTTCAGTAAAAGGAAAATAGGAGGGTCTAAACCTGACTTTAGTGTCAGATCCAAACATCTCTTTTGCAAAATAATACAGTGTATCTTTTAGGTCTTTAAAGCTTACATTCTTATCAACGTATAACCCTTCTACCTGATGAAAGAAACAATGTGACTTTGCTGACACGGTCTCATTCCTATAAACCCTTCCTGGAATAATAACTCTCATAGGTGGTTTTTGTTTTTCCATAAGTCTTATCTGGACATTAGATGTATGAGTCCGAAGGACTACATCTGGATCTTTTGATATAAAGAATGTGTCTTGCATCTCCCTTGCTGGATGATTCTCCGGGAAATTTAATGCTGTAAAATTGTACCAATCTTTTTCGATTTCGGGGCCATCTTCAATACTAAAACCAATGTCCCTAAATATTTTAATTATATTATTTCTAACTATTCTAAGAGGATGAAGAGATCCTATACTATCATCTTCAGCAGGTAAAGTATAATCAACACTTTCAGTCTTAGATTTGTTTTCTTTAGAGTTGCTGGAAAGAGACAATAGTTTTTCTTTAGCTAGTGTTTTTAGGTCATTTAGTATTTTACCAAATTCTTTTTTCTCTTCTATAGAAAGTTTTTTGAAGTCTTCAAAAAGATCATTAATAACACTTTTTTTACTGATAAATTTTACTCTAAAACCCTCAATTGCCTCTGCACTTGATCCAGAATACTGTTCAATATCTTTTTTAATTGATTCAATTTTATCTTTCATCCTGATCAAAGATATAAGACTATATTTTCTATTTCAAGGAAAATGAAAAAACAAAATATAACTATGCTTTAATAATAAAGTAGGGATTAAGCAAATTTTCCTTGTTATAAGACAACTCTCTTCCTGTCTCTAAATTTATAACTTGAATGTCTAAAGCATTTAAAATGGAATGAGCAGCAGCAGTATCCCATTCCATAGTAGGTCCAAACCTTGGATAAATATCAGCTTTATTATCAGCAATGTATAGAAACTTTAAAGAGCTTCCACATGAAATGAGTTCCGGGTTATTTAGCTTTTCCACATACGCAGAGGTTTCATCACTCATATGTGATCTTGAAACAACAATTCTTAGACCCTCATCACTTTCATTAACAGAGTTTCTTTTATCTAAAGTATCTAAAATATCATCTGTTTTTTTAAAAACATTTTTTTCGTGATCATTATAATAGAGTATGTTTTGGGTTGGGCAATAAACAATGCCTAAGTGTGGCTTATTATTTTTTATTAATGCTATATTGACAGTAAACTCTCCATTTTTTTTAATAAACTCTTTGGTGCCATCCAGAGGATCTACTAGCCAGTACTCATCCCAAAGTTTTCTTTCACTGTACTCAACACTTTTACTTTCTTCACTTATTATATTGATATTAGTTTGCTCGAGAAATGACATTATTTTATCATGAGATTTCTTATCTGCAATTGTTAGAGGGGAGTTATCAGCCTTTTTTTCATAATCTATGTCATTTGTATTATTATAGACACCCATTATTTCTTCTCCTGCCTCTAATGCCGCAGAAACTGCTATTTCTAATTCTTTAGAATATTTTGACACTATTTTATCTTATCAGTTATTGCGGTAAAAATTTTATTAACAGATTCGCTTACGCTTTCTTTTTCCGTATCTACAATTAAGTTTGGATTATCTGGGATTTCATATGGCGAGTCGATTCCTGTAAAATTTTTTATTTCTCCCGCTCGCGCTTTTTTGTATAGGCCTTTTACATCCCTCTCTTCACATTTTTCAACAGAACAGTTGACATGAACCAAAAAATAATTTTCTTCTTTAACTAAACTTTTTGCAAGCTCTCTCTCTTCCTCAAAAGGAGATATAAAGGCTGTAATAACAATAAGCCCTGCATCAAGCATTAGGCGTGACACCTCAGAAATTCTTCTTATATTTTCTTTTCTGTCATCATCACTGAACCCAAGATCTTTATTAAGACCGACTCTGATATTGTCGCCATCAAGAAGATAAGACAAAAACCCATTTTCATATAATTTTTTTTCTAGTTCATTCGCAATAGTAGATTTACCTGATCCTGAGAGGCCTGAAAGCCAAATTAGAATAGGTGTCTGATTTATTAATTTTTTTCTGCGCTCTGCATTAACATAATGATCATGCGGAAATAAATTTTTAGATGTATCCATGTAATATGTTCTTATTAATTTTGCAGGACAATGATAAATAAAATATTATCAATTCTATATAAGGATTTTAAAATAGAAATCAGCCAAAGCCACCTTTTCTTTTCTGTAGGCTTATACGTTGTTTCTTCAATATATATAATTTATATTTCATACCAGCCAACAGGTATTTTAAATTTAGAGCATTGGGTTTCGATTTTTTGGATCATAATTTTATTTAGTTCAATATCAGCAGTCTCTAAAAGTTTTTTTCAAGAATCAGGAAATAGGAATTACTATTACTATTATGTGTTGAGTCCAGATGAATTAATTATATCAAAACTTATATACAATTTCCTGTTTATAGTTTTTGTTACATTTCTTACTTTTATACTGTTTTCTTTTCTGCTTGGAAATTTTATCAATTCTTATTCTTTTTTTATTTCGTTATTATTAATTGGTTCACTAAGTATATCTAATTGTTTAACATTAATTTCTGCAATTGGTCATCAAGTAAAAAACAATTCTATCCTTATTAGTATTTTAAGTTTTCCGGTTATTATTCCAATACTAATACTCTTGATAAAGCTAAGCAAAATATCTTCCTCAGAATTTTCTTGGAATCTTATTCAAGATGATATCTATCTTTTAATTTTGTTGAATATAATTTTAATTGTTTTAACAAAAGTTTTGTTCAGTTTTTTGTGGAGAAATTAGTTATGAAATATATAAAAATACTTTCGGTCATCTTACTTCTTTATACAGCTTCTGCTGGTATTTTGTTTGATGTTCCGCGGCTACCAATTTTGAATGAAACTATCCGGCTCCTGTACTTTCATGTTCCAATGTGGTTTACTATGATTTTTCTTTTGCTATTATCATCTATTAATGCATATAGGTTTATATCAACCAAAAACATTAATTATCATTTTAAGTCTAATAATTACGCTCATGTCGGAGTTTATTTTGGAGTGTTAGGAATAATAAGTGGTATGATATGGGCAAATTACACCTGGGGCACTTATTGGACTAATGACCCAAAACTTAATGGTTCTGCCATAGGATTATTAATTTATTTTGGATATTTCATTCTTACAAAATCTATTGATGATGAATCCAAAAGAGCAAAGGTTTCGTCAGTATATAATGTTTTTGCTTTTTCTATGTTAATACCTCTTATATTTATTTTACCTAGACTTACAGATTCTCTTCATCCAGGTAGTGGTGGTAACCCAGGTTTTAATGTTTATGATTTAAATGAACAACTTAGAATTGTTTTCTATCCTGCTGTTATTGGCTTTATTTGTTTAGGTTTATGGATAGCGGATATTAAACACAAGACCCAAAAACTAAATAATAATTGATGGATAGCTTTATATACAACTTAATACTTACAATACAGGAAATAGCTATGGCAGATAGTTTAAGGAGTGAAGGAAAAATATATGTTGTGGTGGTAGTGTTTTTACTAATATTAAGTGGTTTATTTTTATATTTATTTAGAATCGAAAAGAAAATAGATAGACTAAATAAGAAGAAATGAGAAATAGTACTGGAATTTCAATAGTCTTTATTAGTATTATAGTCATAATTATAATATCTACTTTTGGTGATGCCAGTACCTATGTTACGTTTTCAAAAGCTAAGGATGTATATGAGTCTGGTAGTTTGACAAAATTTCATGTTGTAGGCAAACTCAATAAGGATGATAAAAATAATATTGCAGGACTTCAAAAAAGTGATGATAAAATGAGTTTTACTTTTGAAATGATTGATGAAGAAGGAAGAAAAGAGAGTGTTTATTTTGGTGAACCAATGCCCCCTGATTTTTTACTTTCTGAACAAGTGGTGGTAATAGGTGGGTATGAAAATAATACTTTTATAGCTGACGATATTTTATTAAAATGTCCTTCAAAATATACAGAGGAAAATATTAAAATTTAATTTTATGTTTACTATAGGGAATATTGGTCACCTATTTGTCATATCTTCTTTTGTTTTTTCACTTTCCTTTTTGCTTGGATACTTAATCTTAGAAAAAAACAAAGATCAAAACGCATGGTTAAGATTTAGTAGATTAAATTATTTATTGCATACCATATCAATATTTGGGGTTATAGTATGTTTATATACCATTTTAATTTCTGATGATTTTCGTTATTACTATGCCTTCCAACACTCATCTTTATTATTGCCCATTTATTATAAAATATCTTCATTTTGGGAAGGTCAAGAGGGGTCTTTTTTATTATGGATGTTTTGGAATGTTTTGATTGGTCTTTATTTTTCTTTGAAACCACCTTCAAAGTGGAATATTTCTGTAATGGTCGTAATAGGTTTTACACAACTTCTTTTGTCTTCTATGATACTGGGTGTTGTATTTTATGATATTAAGATAGGAAGCTCTCCTTTTATATTACTTAGAGATGCTATTTCAGCACCAATTTTTCAAATTGATCCAAACTATATTCCTGAGGATGGAACAGGGTTAAATCCATTATTGCAAAATTATTGGATGGTTATTCACCCACCAACTTTATTCCTTGGGTTTGCTATATCTATTATTCCTTTTTCTTATGCTATTTCATCTCTAAGGTTAAATGATTATAAGTTTTGGATTTTGCCAGCAAAAAAGTGGTTAGTCTTATCTATAATTATTCTTGGTGTAGGTATAATGATGGGAGCTTATTGGGCTTATGAAACATTAAACTTTGGTGGCTACTGGAATTGGGATCCTGTGGAAAATGCAGTTTATGTTCCTTGGCTTTTTCTAGTGGCAAGTTTACATTCTATTATACTAACACAGAAAAATAATCAATACTATAAGATGTCTTTAATTTTATCAGTTGTTAGTTTTATTCTTATTTTATATTCTACATTCTTAACAAGAAGCGGAATTTTAGGAGACAGCTCTGTTCATTCTTTTACAGATCTTGGTTTAAGTGGTCAGCTTCTTATTTATTTATTTACTTTTATTTCAATTAGTTTGTATTTATTTCTAATACGCTGGAAAAATATTCCTTTTTCAGAAAAAGAAGCAAAGGTTTATAATGCTGATTTTTGGTTGTATATAGGGGTATTCATTCTAATACTAATGTCTTTTCAGGTAATTTTTCCAACCTCTATTCCTGTCTATAATGCTATTGTTGAGTTTTTTGGAGGGTTTTCAAATTTGGCGCCTCCAATTGAAAAAGAAATTTTTTATTCTAGTGCTCAAATTTGGTTTGCCTCTTCAATTGCTGTTTTATCATCTATTGCTCAAGTTCTTTGGTGGAGAGGAAAAGAAAAAAAAGAGAAGTTTTTATTATTTTCTAACTCTTTAATTATGACGATGGCTTTATCTGGAGCTATTATTTTATTATATCCAATTAATAAACCATCGTACATGGTCTTAATTACTTCCAGTATTTTTTCAGTTTTTTCAAATGGTAGTGTGCTAATTTATTTTTATAAAAAAAGATCTTTTATTTCATCAGGTGCTGTCTCTCATATTGGATTAGCTATAATGTTGATTGGTATTTTATTCTCATCAGGCTATTCATCTATTCAATCTAAAAACTATACAGGTCTTGTGTGGAATAGTGACTTTCCTGATGAAGTAAACAATGATAATATGTTATTGTTTCTCAATGAGGAGAGAAAAATAGGAAAATATAATGCCAGATATTTAGGAACTAGAAAAAAATTAAAAAATAATGGAGAATATATTAATTCAAATTATTTAGAGTATATACCAATTCTTAATAAGCACATTGTAAAAAAAGATATAAAAATTGGGGAAACATTTATTTTGGAAAATGATACAGTTGAGATTGAAAATAATGATATTACTTATTTTGAAGTTCTGTTTGATGATGGATCAAAACAGACTACATTATTCCCTAAAGTCCAAACAGACTCAAACTCAGACATGATAGTTTTTTCCCCTGACGTCAACAATGATATTTTAGAAGATTTTTACGTTCACGTTAGAACTTACCCAGATCCAGATCAAGAAATAGTATGGTCTGATAAAGATTCAGTTTACGTAAAACTTGAAGAAAACTTTTATTTAAATGATTATGTATCTTCTATTCAAAATGTTAAAACTAAATCAAATGGTATAAACTCAACTCAATTTTTAGTTGAGGCAAATATTCAAATATTAGCTGAAGATCAAGAGTATGTTGCTAGGCCAGCGTATATTATAGACAATAATAAAGTTGGTATAATTCCTGATATCATTGATGACTTGGGAATTAAAGTTTATTTAACTGAAATTTTACCAAAAGAAGATAAATTCAAAATATCTTTTGAAACAACACAAAAAAACTGGGTTATAATTGAAGCATCAAAAAAGCCATTAATTAATTTAATGTGGATAGGCTTCTTTATTATGATATTTGGTTTATCATTATCATTTAATAAAATGAAATTAAAAAATGTTTAGGTTAGCATTATTTGCTTCGGGTAGTGGTACTAATGTTCAGAATATTTGTGAGTACTTTCAAAACCATTCTTCGATAAAACCTGAGATTGTCCTATCAGATAGAAAAAACGCATATGCTTTAGAAAGAGCAAAAAAACTTAATCTAAAAAACGCATATTTTAACTATGGCAATACATCTACAAACGATTTAATTGGGATCCTTCACGAAAATAGTATATCCCATATAATCTTAGCAGGGTATTTAAGACTAATCCCTACTGAAATTATTCAGTTATATAACGATAAGATTTTAAATATTCATCCTTCCCTTTTACCAAAGTTTGGAGGAAAGGGGTTTTATGGAGAAAATGTTCATAAAAGTGTAATTGATTCAAAAGAAAAAAAATCAGGAATAACTATTCACCTCGTAAATGAAAAATATGACGATGGACGGATTCTGTTTCAAAAATCTATTTCTGTAATAGATGGTGATGATGTTGCTTCATTGAGTAAAAGAATTCACAATTTAGAATATAAATACTACCCTCAAATCATTGAAAAGTATTTGTTAAATCAATTATAATATTACTTTTGTGCATGGAAAAAATAAAATCTGTGCTTATCTCTGTTTTCAACAAAGAAGGTATAGATGAATTATGCACAAAACTTCATCAAAATAATATTGAAATAATATCTACCGGAGGAACCAAGGTCCATATCGAAAAACTTAATATTCCAGTTACAGCTGTTGAGTCTTTAACTGATTATCCTTCAATACTTGGTGGGAGGGTAAAGACATTACATCCTAAAATATTTGGTGGTATTCTATCAAGAAAAGATAATTTATCAGACAAAGAGGATATAAAAAAATATAATATTTCAAAATTGGATATGGTAATTGTTGATTTATATCCATTTCAAGAAACGGTCGAATCAAGCAATATTGAATCTGAAATTATTGAAAAAATAGATATTGGAGGGGTGTCATTAATTAGGGCAGCTGCAAAAAACTTTTCTGATGTTTTGGTAGTTTCTTCAAGGTCTCAATATAATGAAGTTTTTAATTATTTATTAGAAAATAATTTTTCTTCTGATAATTCTTTTAGAAGAAGAATGGCATTTTATGCATTTGCAGAAGTTAGAAAATATGATGTAGAAATAGAACAATATTTTGGTTTAAGCACTAAAATTTTTAAAAAATTAAGATATGGTGAAAACCCTCATCAAGAAGGAGTTTTTATGGGTGATATAGAAGAAATTTTCGATCAGTTACACGGAAAAGATCTTTCTTATAATAACCTATTAGATATAGATTCTGCAGTTAGATTAATTTCTGAGTTTAAAGAGCCCACATTTGCAATTTTAAAGCATAATAATGCTTGTGGTATTGCGTCTTCATCTGATGCTTATAACTCTTATTCTAAGGCTTTTGATGCAGATCCTTTATCTGCCTTTGGTGGAGTATTAATTTATAATAGTATAATAGACGATCATGCTGCTAAAAAAATTAATGAGTTATTTTTTGAAATAATTATTGCGCCTGAATACACTGAAGGATCTTTAAAAACATTAATGTCCAAAAAGAACAGAATTATTTTAGTTCAAAAGAAAACTACTTACAAAAAGTTTATTTCTCGAGATATTCTAAATGGGCAATTAAAACAAGAAGCTGATAATATGATGAAAGATTATAAATCTTGGAAATTAGTTACCAAAAAGAAGTTAACGGAAATAAATTTAGAAGATTTAGAATTTGCAAATAAGATTGTGAAACATTCAAAATCAAATGCAATTGTTTTAGTTAAAAATAAACAAATGCTTTCTAGTGGTGTTGGACAAACTTCAAGGGTTGACGCATTAAAGTTTGCAATTGAAAAAGCTAAAACATTCAAGTTTGATTTGAAAGGTTCTTTTATGGCTTCAGATGCTTTTTTCCCTTTCCCTGATTGTATAGAAATTGCTTCTGATGCTGGAATTAAAGGTGTTGTACAGCCTGGGGGATCTATAAAAGATGATTTATCAATAGATTGTTGTAATGAAAGAGGTATATCAATGTATTTAACTGGCACAAGACATTTCTTTCATTAATTATTCAATAACATATATTTTCTTACTTTTGTATCTGTAAACAAAACAAAATTAGTTGCATGGGATTTTTTGATTACTTTAATAATGATTTAGCTATTGATCTAGGCACTGCAAATACTCTAATAATAAGTAAAGGATCAGTTGTTGTTGATGAACCTTCAATTATTGCTATTGATAGAATTACAAATAAGGTTTTAGCAGTGGGTTCAGAAGCAATGCAAATGCACGAAAAAACCCATGAAAATATTAAAACAATTAGACCTCTAAAAGACGGAGTTATAGCAGACTTTCATGCTGCAGAGCATATGATTAGGGGATTAATTAAAATGATTGATAGTGGTAAAAGGTTTTTCCCTGTATCACATAGAATGGTAATTTGTATTCCGTCAGGAATAACTGAGGTTGAAAAAAGAGCTGTCAGAGATTCTGCTGAACACGCTGGAGCAAAAGAAGTATATATGATTCATGAACCTCTTGCTGCAGCTATAGGTATTGGGATAAATATAGAAAGACCCGTTGGATCAATGATAGTAGATATTGGAGGAGGTACAACAGAGATTGCAATTATTGCACTTTCTGGTATAGTAACTGATCAATCTATCAGGGTTGCAGGAGATAGTTTTACTGATGATATATTAGACTATATGAAGAGACAGCATAACCTACTTATTGGAGAGAGATCTGCTGAAAAAATAAAAATAGAAGTTGGTTCAGCAATGACCGAATTGAAAGATGCTCCTGAAGATTTAGACATAAGAGGTAGAGATTTGGTTTCAGGTATTCCTAAAGTTGTAAAAATAACTTACTCAGAGATTGCTTTTGCTATGGATAAATCTATTTCTAAAATAGAAGAAGCTGTTTTAAAAGCATTAGAAAGTTCCCCGCCTGAATTATCTGCAGATATATATGATAATGGGATCTATTTAACTGGTGGTGGAGCATTATTAAGAGGTCTTGATAAAAGACTGAATCTAAAAACTAAGCTACCTATTCATGTTGCTGAAGAACCTTTAAGAGCGGTAGTTCGTGGTACAGGGATAGCATTAAAAAACATTGATGGGTTCAGAGCTGTTTTAATGTCTTAGTATAATATGCGTAATCTTATAAAATTTATAAGCTTATATAATTATTCAATAACTTTTTATTTACTTGTTTTTTTTTCATCTTATTTTTTAATAAATGAAAATTTTGTCTTAAAAACAAAGTATTTTAATTCCTCTAACTATATAATAGGAAGTATATTTTCAGTTCAAACATCAATTAAAAATTATTTTATTCTTGAAGAAAAAAATCAATTATTAGAAAGTGAAAATAAGTTTTTACAAGAAAAAATCATAAACTCTTCTGCGTATAAATCTAATTATGACTCAACAAATAATTATTTCTTTAATATTATCGAGGCTGAGGTAATAAATAATTCAGTAAGAAAAACAAAAAATTACATCACAATAAATAAAGGCATGAAAGATGGAATCAAAGAAGGTATGGGTGTAATTTCAAATTTTGGTGTGATTGGTAAGGTTAAATACGTATCGGAAAACTTTTCTACAATAATTTCTTTATTAAACACTTCTTTTTTTGTCTCTTCTTTAATTCAAGAAAGCAATACCTTATCTTCTGTTAATTGGGAAGGGTCAGACCCAACTAAATTAAAGTTATTATATGTGCCGAAACACTTAAACGTTGAGAAAGGTAGTGAGATTATAACATCTTCTTTTGATTCGATATTTCCAAGTGGGATATTAATTGGTAAGGTTACTTCTATTAATAGTGAAGTTAATTCTAACTTTTATGATATTGACATCTTATCATCTCAAAATTTTTATAACCTTTCTAAAGTGTATGTAATTAATAATCCAAATTATGAAGAGAAGAAAAATTTAGAAAAATTAACTGATGAGAAATAATATAATAACTTTTATTTTTTTACTTTTTTTACAGGTTTTTGTATTAAATAAGATTCTGTTTTTCAACTTTGTCATCTTGTCACCTATAGTCTTGATTTTATTGTTATATAAATACCAAAAAGATTCAAAAGAAAGTTTAATAATGGCCTTTTGTATCGGTTTGATTTTTGATATTTTTAATGATTCTCTAGGAATATATTCTCTGACATGTGTTTTAGTTATTTATTTTAGAAATTTATGGGTGTTAAAAATAATTGGTGAGGAAAAAACCGAAGAACTTAATGTTCTCTCAGTTCATGAATTAGGAGGTTTCCAATTTTTTATTTATAGTTTTCCTATTATAATAATGTTTTATTCTATTTTATCTCTCTTTGAGTCTGGAGATTTTATATCACTTAATAATATGTTATTTATTATTTTATCCTCTTTTTCTAATTATATCTTCATGTTGATTTTTCAGCTTTTATTTTTAAAAAACAACCTTAATAATGAGTGGAGATAAATCTTTAATTTTTAAATTTATTCTTCTGGTTATTTTTAGTCTTCTCTCTTATAGACTTTTCTATATTCAAATTTATGAAGATAAATACCATGAGTTATCAGAAAACAACACTGTACATCTTGAATCAATACACCCATCTAGAGGAATTATCTTCGACAGGTATGATTCTATAATTGTAGAAAATAAGCCTACGTATGATTTTTATATTATTCCAAAACAGTTTTGGGTTGAAGACACATCAGAAATGTTAAATTCTTTTTCAATATCTAAAACTGAATTAGAAAGCAGTCTTAAAAAAGCAAGAAATTATTCAATTTATAGACCATCTGTATTCTATAGTAATATGAGTCACTCTAGGTTTGCTAAAATTCAGAGTAAATTATATGACTTTAAAGGGGTTTTTCACTCCCCAAAGTCTGTAAGGTTTTATAACAAACCCATACTTTCCCATATGTTGGGGTATGTTGCGGAAATTGGACCTACTGAATTAAATGAAGATACAACTAACTATTATTCTTTGGGTGATTTAGTTGGATTATCTGGTGTCGAAAAAGCTTTTGAAAAACCATTAAGAGGAACTAAAGGATATAAATTAAAACTTTATGATGTAAATGGTATGTCTGCTGGTAGTTTTAATGATGGCCTTGATGATGTCTTAGTTTCTAATGGAAAAAATATTAAATTAACTATTGATGCCTCATTACAACTTTATGTAGAGAAATTACTTTATGGTAAGGTTGGTAGTGTTGTTGCAATCGAACCTTCATCAGGAAATATTTTAGCGATGGCTTCTTCACCATCCTACGATCCAAACACCTTATCTGGCAAAGATTTTTCAAGAAATTATATAGAGTTACAAAAAGATACTCTCAAGCCAATTTATAATAGAGCATTAATGGCTACTTATCCTCCTGGATCTATGTTCAAGCTTATTCAAAGTTTAATTGGTTTAGAAAAAAACTTAGTGAATTATGAAGATAATATATATATAGACCTGAATAGCATTGGTGACCTAGCGCCTGAGGGATTTTATGATTTAGAAAAAGCAATTGTAAAATCATCAAATAATTATTTTTTTAAGTTGTTTAGAAAAATAATAAATCAAAAAAAAGATTTAAATACTTATGTAGATTCAAGTATTGGCTTAGAAGATTGGTCTAACTATGTAAAAATGTTTGGTTTAGGATCAAAGTTAAATTTTAATATTTCTTCTGCAAATAAAGGTTTTGTTCCTTCTTCATCTTATTATAATACTTATTATGGAAAAAACAGATGGAAGTTTTCAAACATTTACTCCTTAAGTATAGGTCAAGGAGAGCTCCTGGTTACTCCATTACAGATGGCAAATTTTGCAGCAATAATGGCAAATAGAGGTTATTATATTGATCCAAATTTAGTTTTAGAAATTGATGGTGAAAAAAAAGCTAATTATAAATTAAACTATGTTGATATAGATTATGATCATTTTAATTATGTTGTTGACGCTATGGAGGAAGTTGTAATTTCTGGTTCTGCTAGAAGAGCTTATATGAAAGAATTAGAAATTTGTGGAAAAACAAGCACTGTTCAAAATCCACATGGATATGACCATTCAGGCTTTATTGGTTTTGCCCCTAAAAATAATCCGAAAATTGCTATCGCTGCATATATTGAAAATTCAGGTTGGGGAGGAAGAGCAGCCGCATCTATTGCCAGCTTAACAGCTGAAAAATATTTGTTTAATAAGATTAAAAGAAGTTGGTTAGAGCAGTATGTTTTGAAAGGTGAATTTATAGATGAGGAAGATAAGTAATAATTTTTTTTCAAATGACTTTATAATAACTGTCATTTATTTTGTGTTACTAGTTATTGGTTTTATATCTATATATTCATCACAAAATACAGATGGCTTTGAGTTTTTCTCTTTCCAAAATGAATCATTCAAACAACTTATTTGGATTTTTATTTGTCTAATTGTGTTTTTTGCTGTTTCTATTTTAGAGTATAGATTTATTTTTGACTTAGCAGTTCCATTATATTCTTTGTCTTTATTTTTGCTAGTATTAGTATTGTTTTTTGGACAAGAGGTGAATAGTCATTCATCATGGTTTAATTTTTTTGGATTTAAATTTCAGCCATCTGAATTTTCTAAGTTCTCTACAGCTTTATTTCTAGCTAAAATATTTGATTCATATAATATTGATCTAAAAAAAGCTAAACACATCCTATTAACTTCTTTAGTGTTTTTGATACCATCTGCAATTATTTTATTGCAAGGAGATACCGGAACAGCACTTGTATATTTTTCTTTTTTCTTAGTCTTTTTAAGAGAAGGCCTATCCTTAAACTACTTCTTATTTTTTATTGCTTTTGTGTCAATTTTTATTTTAGGATTATTAGTAGATATATACATATTATATATAGTTATAACTATTATTTTTTTAGTTTATATAGGATTATCTATCAAAGATGTGAGAAGAGTTTTGAATTCAATTATACTTTTTATTCTATCTATTTTGATAATAAATGGACAAGGCTTTATTTTAAATAATTTCATGTCTCCAAAACAAAAACAAAGAATCGAGACTCTTATTAATCCTAATGCTGATCC
>CEVZ01041021.1_pt1 | contig 13730 bp, 13 predicted proteins | sample 361371 | NCBI WGS metagenome assembly CEVZ01 (sample SAMEA2620217, study PRJEB7988) | marine metagenome | isolation source: saline water (ENVO:00002010), including
ACTGTAAATGCTGTTGCAGTTTGTCCATTTCTTATGATCTGTGATACAGCAAATTCATCAGAAATTGGACCAACGATTCTGTTTTCTTCAACCCTTGGTTGCATCTGGTCTTGTGAGATGATACCAGAGGTGTCAGGGATAACTGCGTATCCTTTTGAAATCTTTTGATAGTATAACTCTAAGTCTGGTACATCAGCAAACTCAAAGCAAGTCAGTTTATGATGTGAGAAGTTTGGTGCTATCTGTGATAGGTCATCACGATAGTATACACCAGTGTTATCTCCATCAAAGAATGACATCTGCCAGAAATAACAACCACCAGTGAGTTTGAATATAGCAGACTCAACTGGTTCGTTAGCAGCAGTGATACCTAGGGATCCTTGTACTGTTGGATACGGTACATACTTAGGTACAATCTTAGTTCTTCTGAGGTCGGATCCCACGACTGAACAACCTCTGGGTACGACAACGCCACCAGAAGTTGAATTGAACTTATGAAGCTCGTTACTAGGGGATGTGAGGTCAAAGTTAGTATTCTCATTAAATGGTTGAATCTGATTATAATCAGCTAAACCAGGTCTATTATCTATCACATACTCGGATGGATAGAGGTAGATAGAGAAAGCATCAAACTCGTCGTTTGATAGACCCACTCTATATGAAAATCTTGCTACTTCTAGGAATGCACGTTGTAACGTCTTAAACGGACGCAAAGCAGAGTTACCTCGGTTATCATATGCATCCGATGCATCAAAATCGTCGGGGTTGACGTATATAATACGTCCAGTCCTCGACGTAATGATATTTTTAAGACGAGTTAGTGCCATTCTTTTAGAATCCTATATTGTTATTTATTAGGCTGCTCCACCGCCACCTGCACTAGAGCTCACTTTCGTCATGTTAACCACAGGGAAGTCATCGGACTGTGTTTCAAATCCATTAACTGAATAACTAATGTCTGCTGCACTAGAATATACAAGTAAATTCTGTCCAGGTCCAACTATAATAGATGTATTCTTATCAGTTGTATTTGCAGCAAGTGCTTTATCGTAGAATAGATAATCTTCTCCATCATATATTCCTGTCTGAGGTGTGGTCACACCTGTGCTAATTGTTGCAACATCAAATGTTAATGCAGCACCTCCACCACCACCTAGTTGTGCATCATTAATGGTGAGTGTATCAGATACAGCATGTCCAAATCCACCATCGATGACAGTGATAGTTGCTGCTCCAGATCCATCAACTACAACAGTAAACTTAGAAGTCGTTAGATCTCCAGATCCACCTGTTGAGTTGGGTGAAATGCTTGCATAGGTACCAGCACTACGAGAGGCATCAGCACCACCGATATTATTCAGTGTCAATGCTTTACCAGTCCTAACTGTAGTCATGGTACGTGTGCCATTATTTAATGTAGGTGAATCATAGAATGAATCATCTGCTGCAAATGCAGTTGATCCTACACCTAATGATACTTTCAAATGACATTGATCAGCATCATATGACTGGACATATCCAAATGCTCCAGGTGTAACACCATTTGCTTGGACAGTCTGAGTGATCTGGTTAATAGTAAAGGTGTCTCCTTGTACTATAGTCTCACCAGATACATCATAGATGTATATCTCTTCATAAGAAGGAGTGGTATCTGTGTTTGCTTGGAAACCAATACCAGTAGTTGATCCAGCAGGTGTGCCATCTGCATATGCAAATAGTGACGTTGCGGTATTCTCTGTCACCTCAATAGATGTATATGCTCCAGCAGTGCCAGCAGTACCTACCTTACTGACTCCAGCAGTATACTCAGTACCTGTTCCGTTAGTACCTTCAGCATCATCTGCTGAGAATTTTAATGGATAGTTATTACAAGAAGCATCACTTAGATCCCACTTATAAGTCCTGTCTATCTGTATCTGTTGAATGCCATTGTATAGATGGTCAGTAGCAGATGGTCCAGTTGAAGTAGTAAGATACTTAGTAACGATAGTAGCAGCAGAACTGACACTAAAGTTTAGAGATGCAGATGCATTGGACTGTGCTCCAGTAATTGTTTCACCTTCTGTGAAATAGTTTAGGAGATATAATCCATTGTCTGTTAATAGAGTTACACCAACACCATTGTTATGGTCAACGTCAGCAGTACCATAACGTCCTCTCTCTACAGTGAGGTCATTACCTGCGACATCAGTAATTGCTAGTAACTCATTATCAATCTTTATGATACCACCAGTAATGAATCCAGTAGAGTCTACAACTGTTAATGTGCCATCACCTGCAACATAAGTACCACCTTCATCAATAGTGGTTGTAGTTGCCGATTCAGACCAAGCATTTACTGCGGTACCTGCTTTGATAGCAACAGCAGTAGTGCCTAGTGCACCTCTAGTGATTGTTAATTCATTAGTGGAAGTGTTAATACCACCAGCATTGATAGTTGCAATTTCAGTATCAGCAGATGCAGCAGGACCAATGTTGATATACATCCCGTCAGCAAGACCCGTATTACGAGAGATACTAACTGAAGTGGCGTTTGATGCTGCGTCGGTATACTGTAACCATGTCTGAGTAGTACCAACGATACCTCTGAATATAGCAGTAAAACTTGAAGTTGATCCTGTTAGTGTCTCACCCCCTGTAAATGTACCTGCAAGTGAGTCAGCACCTAAGTCGGTCTGACTAATTTCTTTAACTATGGTATAAAGATTAACGTCTGAAGTAGGTTTGAATACATCAAGTATCTTTGCCTTTGCGTTATTAGTTGTAGTAAACTCAGTACCTGGAATCGCTTCCGAATATTGGAATCCTGGTTGTAACTGAATCTTATAAGCGGTAATAGGATTACCCTTTGCAAACTTATAAGCGGATTGGTTTAAACCATCCAAGTGAAGGACTTGATCGTAGTCCCTGAGAGCAGCCCTATACGTTACACCTGATCCAGATTGATTGCACACATTCAAGACTGTGCTACCACTGAGTGTCGGTGGACACGAATATAAAACTGTATTTGTTGTTGCTCCTGGTTTGTCAGCAGCTAGTCTTCCTGCGGTCATTGTTTACTTACCATCCTGACATAAAGTGTTGTTGTAGTCTAATTTGCCCACCTAGGACAGGTGCTGCGAGTGCTCCACCGAAACTAATAGCAACATCACTAATGTTATTAGTTGAAAGTAGCGTTGCATCGGCATTTGGGAATTGAATTGATACCCCATCTGTAATATTAGACATGTCAAGGGTCACTAAACCGTTGACGTTATCTGGGTTATTTATCTTCATCAATTCCATCGTCTTATTGTAGAGGAATTGAGTCTTCCTCTCAGCGACGAGGACGTTTGACGCTGTACCATTATTTAATGGTGCAGCAGGATCATCATCTGGGAAACTAAACTGATAAGTCTTGTTATCCTCGATATTTGATAGATCAAACTGTATCTTACGACCTAGACCATCAGCAGGGTCGGTATCGCAGAATACTGCTCCTTTGTAAACCTTATTCTCAATAGTCTGAGACGATGCCTCACCAACAACCTTTATATTAAGGTCTGGCCATGTAACTTGTCTATCCTGTGTGAGTTCTGATGAATCAAAGATTACGTACTTCGTAGGATTGTTCTCATCATCGGAAGGTGTATTAGAGAATGTGGGGTTAACCATATTCTTATTGAAGACATTCTGATTAGAAATGTCATCAAGGAGTGTAGATTGTGTTTGTGCTGCTCCGAAGTCTGGTAACTTATATGTGTGTGCACCAGGTGATTCCCATGCGTCGCACTCAAACTTAGCGATCTTTGCGGTATCTGTGGTACCTGTGATCTGTAACTCAGCATCCTTAATAAGGATAGTCTTGTTAGTTAGAGTTTGGAATGTGTCGTTAGCAACTAGAGTAGTGCTGGTGTTTGTCCCTACGTTAGGTAAATCAAAACGTCTTGTCCCTGACTGTGTAGAAATAGTATCTACGTTAAAATGTGCTCTCTTAGCAGGGTTTTGGTCACCCTGTAGATAAAATTGCACGTCAGTCTGGATAATAGGTCCAGCGACTGTGAAATAACCACTACCTTGAGGGGTCATTTCGATACTTGATGTAGCTGATGCAGTATCAATCGCTCTGATTAACAGAGTAGATGATCCATCAGTGTTTTCCCTTCTACTATTATAGAACGCAGCAGTACCAAAAGTTAGACCAATTTCATTGATCGCACTTTGATACACTCCAGAATCTCGGTCAAGGTCAAAAGCTAGTCCTGGTGCAGTCTGACTACCTGCACTAAGTCCACGGAAAAGCTGGTTAATCTTCGCTTTTCTATTAGGTATTAGAGGGTCAGAGATAACAATAGGAAGAATAGCTTCGCCAGTTACCAGATCATTAGAGATTGTTTCTAACTGGGATATTCTTTTAGTTGCCACAGAATTTCAACACAATTCTTACAGTTTTATTTATAACCGTTATCAACCTGTCTATCTTTATTGCGTATTATTATACGATCTTTGGCGTAATCTACTGAGAAATCAAGTTCGTCATCAGGATCCCACATGAGTTCCTCATACATTGCGTTCAACTTGTCCATGTCTTCCCATAATTGGTTTGGATTAGGCATATTCTCCTAGGCAATAATATTTGTAAATTGTATCAGTGATTACACACATAAACCTTATAAATAGTGGTAGAATTGGGGAATATAAATGAGTTAAAACTTATTTATTATGTTTTCAAATCTAGGGAGATACCATGATCAATATGCCACAAAATCAATTAGCTGAGTGGAAGCACTTTAAGGATGACCGTTGCCTATCAACACCACAAGACGAATTAATCGATGATTACTTCGCTTGCATGCTTCAGAGTAACGGCAAAGAAGAGGAAAGGATATGTCAAGATCTTCTTTGTTAGATCCAAAAGTGTTTCAAACTTTTCCACACTAAACGAGTGGCTCTGGTATCTTCCCCCTTTTATAGGGGGATTTTTTTATGTACTAATAGAATCTAGGTTGGTTGATTTCTACTTCAATAGTATCAAACAATCTATTCAAAGAATTTGCAAACTGTCTATATCCTGATCCAACGTATAATTGACCAATGAATACTGATACTGTGGCAGCACCCCAGAAGATATAATAAAACCTACTCTTCACTTGTGCTCTTCTTTTCTCTGTCTTTAGTGTCATCTGTTCTCATATTTTGGACTATTCTATCATAGTCTGACGCACTGTCAAGCAGTGCCTTTTTTAGATCTTCGTAACTCCATTTAATCTCTTCCATAGGTTGAAAAACTTAATGAACATCGAGGTCCATGATTAAAAGGATGATGATAAACATAGGAAGGTATGAAGATAGCATCTCCAGGTTCCAGTCTATGACACACTCCTGTGTCAAATTTATAGGATGTCTCCCCTATTGCTTGTACAATAAAAACATCCATATCATCATTATGTCGGCCAAATGTATCTGATAACTTAGAAAAAGAAATATAGGTATGCATACAAGTCATACCTATATCCTCTCTCACTGCTTCATATATCGGACGTATATTCTCAGGGATATAACGTCCAGTGCCAACTATTACTGGTAAAATTTCATCGGGGTACTTATCATTAGAATATCCCCAATCACCATCTAAAACATCTTCATCGAGCTTGTTGATAACATCATCCCATGTCACATCAGGAATGGGATAATATTGTTTAATAAATTCAACTCCCTCTTCAGAAAGCATCTAGATCTCCACCATGTCTTACTTGTTGTGCAATAGCAGGTGGTTCAAACACCTGTCTCTGTGCAATTTGTGCTTGCACTTCTGCCCAATCTTCATCAAATTTATCTAATCCAGCATCAGTAAGGACATGCTTATACATGTTACCTAAGATCTTAGGTGGCATAGTAACAACATGTGCACCATTCCAGAATGCTCTAGTTACTTTATATGCATCACGAATAGATGCAGCAAGTATCTGTGTAGGTACATTCTGTACTTTATATACTTCTGCTATTGATCTGATAACCTCCAACCCAGCAACGCTATTGTCGTCCAACCTCCCAATAAAAGGAGAGACGTACGTAGCACCTGCCTTTGAAGATAGGATAGCCTGAGCAGCATTGAATATAAGCGTAACATTAACTTTAATTCCATCCTCCGATAGTAATTTACATGCAGCGAGTCCTCCTCGTGTGCATGGTACTTTAATTGTAGCGACATCTCCAAACTTTTGAGCTAAACGACGACCCTCGCTTAACATTTCGTCACCAGTCCCTACAACCTCCATAGAGATATCTTGTAGACCAATGTCTGCTAACTCAGAATAGACATCCTCTGGATCTCTACCTGATTTCATAATAAGTGTAGGGTTTGTAGTGACCCCATCAACTAGACCTGTCGCAAAGTACTCTCTAATAACAGATGTCTCGGCAGTATCTAAAAATATTCTCATATTGGAAAACCTTGTGCGTTTGTCATTTCACCCAGTGCTTCCTCCACAAACTGTCGTGTCCCAACAGGATCTGGTTTGAATTCTTCTGGACTTGGTATATCTATATTAGGATCTTCTCTAGTAACTGACGCAACAGGTGAGACAATACACACAATTCCGTTATTCGTAGTTACTCTTAAGGTATGTCCTTTCTCTACTAATTTAAGTGAGAATGGTACACTCTCTTCAAATTCTGTTTGTGATAAATCTATAATATTCATGGTAGATACGTTATCATCTCCTCTGGTATGTATTCTTTAAATGTAGCTAGAGTCTCAGTGAAACCTTCACACCCCTCCTCATTGAAATTCCATTGTATAACTTCGTCTGCCCCATCGTCTGCCATAATCTTGACAGTCCTCTTAGGGATGTCCACCCAGATGTGCTCTAGGTATTGGTTCTCATCGTAGTCATTCATGGTGTAGAGAGTCGCTTCCTACCAAGTATACACTAGTTCAGGAGAACTGGCAAGCCATAGATCTGACAAGGACCGAAACCACAACCAGCAGCAAGGTATCCAGTTGCACATGAGTAGGATGCCATCCCAGTGACCACCTGGTTTATCAGGGATCCTGAAGGCACAAACTCAGCGATGACCCCAGTGGGTGCAGCTACGAAAGTGGCATGTAATGCGTTTTGTGAACCTGCTAGGATGTCTGCCATACTGGATGGGACTTGAGTACCAATCGAGATCCTAACCTGTGATGGTGGTGCAGCAGCAGGGAATGGTAGGTCACATGTGATATCCACAATAGCACCCTTAACCATAGTAAACTGACCAGTTAATGCAGCAAATGGATTGAATAGTGCAATAAACTCAAATCTACCTGCATTTAGGAATGATGTAATAAAGTTTGCTTGGTTAACTATCTCACCATCAGCAATATTTTCAATGGTATTACCTTCTATCTTAACGTTTTGTGAGTTAATCATTAACGATTCGATAGCAGCAATACTAACCTTAGCACCCTGTATCTTAACCTCACCAGTATATGCTATATCATGGTCTCCTTCTTTTCTAGCAGCAGACTTCTGCTCAGTAGTATCATTAAGTTTACCAGTTAATTGTGGACCTGTTGGTGTCCTACCAAATCTATCAGCATCAGGTGCATATGGTATCTTATCTACTGGATAGAATCCACCTATATTCTGCTCTTTAAGGACTCTATTCCTCTCCATTGTTACAGCAGACCTATAGTTTAGGAAATTACCACCTGACCCTAGATTGTTTGCATTTGCTTGTTTCTGGGTATCATCAGATATCTGACCTGAAGTTACGTTAGTATCTGTACTATCAACAGCACCACCTGTACCACTGGTATCTGGACTATCAGACTCACCACCAGACTCAGACTGTGGTCCTTGTGAGTTATGCTCATTCTTAGCACCAGTTATCTCTTCATGGTAGTTACCCATGACCTTAAGATAGAAATCACCCTCAACTGTTAGACAGTAGTTACCTTTAATAGTCTCACACTTATCTCTAGCAATAATCTTAGTCTGGTTGTTTGGTACGTTAATGTGCTCATTACCATGAGAGTCTTGGAAACTCGTTACACCACCTGGACCTGACGTTATCTGTTTCTCTTTACCTGGCGTAGCATCATTAATAACCTTAGACCCATTAAGAGTTGTCTTAGTCTCCATTAGATATGGGTTAATGTTTTGGAACATCTTATCGATGTAACTACCACTTTCTTTTCCTCCTCCACCAAACTGTCCTTGAGAAGAGGTGATACTAACATCATATAGATTATCTACATCAGCAAATGGAGTACCTCTAAGAGCATCATTGATGTTATCGCATGGCGTGGACCCTATCAGTGGGAACCACGCTTTAGACTTCGGCCTCTTTATCTTCCTATTACAACTCTTTTTAAATAGAGCACCTAGAATTGCCATTAGGATCTGTAAAAGAGATCCCCAATCCAATGATGTGAAGTCAAACTCCATAATCATCTGGACTGTATCACCTAACGCCCTTGCTGCCCCTGCCATACCTTTAGCAGTACTAACAGCACTTATGACATCACCCGCAACATCTCTTACACGATTCATTGATGAAGTGATACCAGAAAGGATACGGTTGCTTAATCCTTTAACAGCAGAATCGATTGCTGTTCCAATTGCAGACGTAGCTATCTTATTGACAGCTAACGCTGCCATCTGGTTCGCAAAGTTCACCGTATCCGACAACGCACTCTGCACCAGTCCCAACCACATTGGTTTCTTAGCACAGAATAAATCAAAGATCTGTGATAAGAATGACATCAACATGTTGATGACAACAATAGGAATGAACTGAGATACAATCTTAACAAGTATCGCTACAATCTCAGCAATTAGTTTTGCTAGTAATTCTTTTAGAGGTGCAAGGATACCAGAGATACCACTGGATAGGAAGTTAATAATCTTACCTAGATGCTCCCTTACCTTATCTCCTGCCATCTTATTACCTGTGGCAACAGAAACAAATCCACCTGGACCTGATGCCATGGTAGATGCCATCTCACCTAACTCAGTTAACATCCTTGTTAGGTCAGTTTCAAATCCTTTACCTGCTGGACCTGCAACACCATCACCAATACCATTAGCATTAACTGGTGGTTTAAATGGGTTAGTTACAGCATTACCTGGTAATACTTGTACCGCAGTGCTGATACCACCTCTTGCTTCTTCAATAGCACCCTTTGCATCGCCTGGTGTACTACTCTGAACTTTAGGGAAAGGATTCCCATTCATTTTATCCTTACCATCTAACCCTTTTTGTGAGTTAGTATTAGTCTTATTCTTCTCAGCGTTTTTAGCGTCTGCAATAGTGGTCTTCTTATCTTCCTTATCTTGTTGGAAACCTCTGAACGCACCTAAAACGCATGGCATCTGTGCTCCCTCACCATCGAGGAAGAAACCTAATACCCATGCACCTGGTTGTAATTCTGTTGTTGAACCTGCACCTTTAGTCTGTGGTTTGTCACAAGGTAACAGTACAGTAGCCCAAGGAAGAATCTCCGTTGGGACATCTTTAGTATATGCTTCTTTACTCTTACTACCTGTATACCAACCAAGGATACGCACCTTGACACGACCCAGCTGTGAGGGGTCATCGATCTCTTCGACCTCACCTACCCACCAGGTGTATCCATCTTTTCCTAAAAAATCGGTACCAGATCTACTCATTGTATATAATGTTTTCTTTTATTTAGCAAGCCTTGTAAAAAGAAATTCACCTTCTGTCTCTTCTTTTCCCCAACGAAAGGCACCAGTCTCTAAATCATAACCAGTATCTATTGCTCTATACTCCTGTCCGTTGAATCTTATCTTTGAGACCATCCTTGTCTTACCCTGTATGCATTCTCCATCAAGATTCCCATGCCACCAGTTGTCCACATACTGCCATATGAAAGGACAAGAAGGCTTATCAGTAAGAATATTATACGTTTTGGAGTAGATAAGATTTTCATTTACCTCCTCCAAATCGTATCTAATGATATTATAAGGGTCTTCCTCACCCTTATATTTGTACCAAGACTTCGCTTCAATCTGCCGTTCCGACAACATCGAAAGACGAATATCGATTTGAGGCCACCTTGAAGGGTTGCTCATCGCTTGTCTTTGGTTGCGATAATGACCTTCCATCAGGTCTATGAATTTCACAGTAGCAGCAGTCATCACAAGAATATTGTTCCGTATACTTATCTATCTTCCTAATCAAATTATCATATTCACGTATCTGAAATGATGACCCTGCGTATTGTTGAAATTTAATACAAGCTTCTCTCATTTGGTGAAGCTCTTGCTCATTAAACTGCATGCCGAATAACATCGTGACTCCAGTCTATTTAGTCGTCGTAAACTAAGCACTCTGGCTCGTCTGGATGCATTTCGCAAAATAGTTCAATAGCATTTGGATCGTGATGGTCACCTGCTGCGATCTCCGCTTTATGGTGCTCTGCATACACTTCGAGTTCATGAAGTTCTTCCTTGAAGTGACGACGTGCAGCAGGATTCAATTGCGGATCGTCAAGGATTTCGAGATCTCTCTGAATGTGCTGTTCGATTGTTTGCATGGTTCCTATCCCAAGCTGTATAGTTATTTATACTAATATTATAGCAAATATACTATTCGTTGCCACTACGAGGTAGGGAATCCCTGACTAATTCTAGATCTGTTGTTATACCATTTCTCTTGTAAGTATGCTTCAAACCTGCGATTACATACTTTCCACTAAACTTTTTATCTTGTTTTACGTTAGCACCTTTCTGTCTTGATCCTGGAATAATAAGTTTAATTAAAGATCCAGCAACTAATCCAACGTTACCAGGAACTGTAATGTTTAACTTAATAGCACTCATTAATGTATAACGTGCAGATGCATACTCTGCTACTGACATATAATCATCATCAGATCTGGTACCATTATTAGGCATCGAATTGTTAGACTGATTCTTTAGTCCAGGTAATGCACGAAACTTAATCCTAGTTGGCTCTGATTCTTTTAAAAATTCTGGTGTCTTAAATGGTGGTACCTTCTCAACAGTAGATGCCTTTCCAAATAGTTCTTCATATGTCATCACCATAGCTTCATTCATAGTGCCACCTGGTTGATCTTCAGTCTTAGCAGACTTTGGTGCACGTGCATCTTTAGGTACTGGTAATGCTACACCTATAGCAGCAGACTTATAGACACCCATCCTCATACTCTTCAGATGATTTGCCTTATCTGGATACTGTATATTCTCTATAGTAAATAATTTGTTTCCTGGATCAGTACCTTTCTGGACATAATTGTATGTGTATATGTTTTTAGTAGCACCACCCTCACATATAGAATCAACAGATCTAAAATTAAATCCATGTCCATTCTCCCAGAAGAAGAAACCAGATTGTTTCTTACTACCCTTGCTCTTATCTAGTCTGGTGATCTTATCACTAAGGAACATTATAGTATCTACTGGTTTCCAGCTAGGGGATATAAAAGTATACTTTGAATGATTCTCAAAACCATCCTCCTTAATCTTCTTATCTCCTTTAAGATACTCTTTACAAATAAACTTAGGGATATTATCTACATCCTTAGCACCCTTACCTGGTCCAAATGCTCTGAATACTTTAAACTGTTCATTATTATACATCTCTGGTGAGACAGTATGAAGAATATACATCTGTCCTCTCTCAGACTTAACAATACTACCTATCTTATAGACCTGCATTGTTACATCTAACTTCTCACCCTCCAGTGCACTATCAGTCGTAATATTAATACTAATCTTCTCACCACCTTGAAGCATTAAATTAAAATCAACTGCGTCTAAGATAGTAAAATCACAACGAAGGAAAGGAGACTCAATGGATTCTAGATACTCAAAATCCATTACCATCTCTTCTATATTCCACTTCTTATCATCCATGGTAACAAGTTCAATCTTGTTTACCGTCATCCCTCTGGAATTTTGGGATGCCTGACCCTTCAACGCTACTGTATTAGGGGGTGGGGATGAGAATGCTACAGTACTCATATCACATTAACTCCGAAGGATTAACTAAGAACTCATGTATAAGTCCAAACTTAGGTAACATATACTCGTGTGAATCATGCTTATCTTCACCTGGAATTGCTATTGGTACATCTTCTCCACCACCACCTGTCTGTATAGGTGGTGCATTAACTACATTAACACCTCCACCACCACTTAATGCTGCTGCTTGTAACTCTTTCTTCTTAGTAGTTTCATCTTGCTTTGCACTCTCTAACTTAGCACCTGTTTCCATAAAGGAACTATCAAAAGAAGAATGTCCTTTAACCTTTTCTGCTCCTGTTGCAGGATCTTTATATACAAGTTGATGCTTCTCTAAGTATGCCTTATTCCTTTCTCTCATCCTCTCTTTAGTTGCAGCATGTGCATCACTAGACTCTAGGATCTGAGCAAGTTTCCTCTGATCTATATCAATAGTTTGCTTATTAATAAGCATATCTATTGTCGTACCTTCTGGTAACTGCTCCAATATCTGATCCTTATGCTCATGTAGATGATTAACATCTATAGCATAGGTATGCTTAATCTTTTCCTTCTCCTTCTGTGGCTCCTGTCCTGGTATCGTAGTAGTCTTAGTTATAAACTCCTTATAAGATCCAACTAACTGAGGTGGTTCTACTTCACCACCCTCTGACTTCTGTGGTAAGAAACCACCCATCAATGCCTGACGCATCCTCATGGCTGTCAGACCCTTATTCTTTCTAGTTGCTGGTGTATCAAATGGAACTACAAATGCACCACCACTAGACTTCTGTGCAACATACTCCCTACCATGTCCTATGAAACTGGTTGACTTACCACCATCAAGACTAACTGGGTAACCTGACATAGGACCATTAATCCAACCACCCTTAGCAAGTTCCTGATACCATCCACCAGCTGACAAATGAGGGTTTCTATCTTTGTGAGCATCTCTTATAGTCTCGTGCCCATCAACTAATTTAGATCTATCATAACCTTCTTCGCCTGGTTTCTTACCATTAACCGTAGCATATTCACTAACATCCATCACATCTTGGTCTTGACCATCTATATCAATATCACTAGCGTCAGCACCACCTCCTTTGGGAGTAAAGAATTTCAATACAGTAGTTAATGCCTTCATTCCTAAGAATAAGGGGAAGAACATTGTCTTGACACCTATCGACATTATCTTGGTTATCATCGGTAGATGAGGTTCCAATGCCGTAAGTATACCACTCATAAAGTCACCCAATACAACAAAGAATTGACTAAGATTCTTCTGTATAGGCTCCATTACCTTATTAAAGATCTCACCTACCTTTCCAATGAAGTCCTTAATAGGTGCAATAACTGGCTCTAATGCTCCACCTATTGCTTTACCTGCTTTACCTCCTAAAAATCCTCCAGCAGCACCTGCAATCATACCCATTCCAGGTATACCAGTAGCAGCACCCAACGCAGATCCTATTGCAGCACCTGCACCTGCACCAACACCAGCACCTGCTACTTCTGCTCCACTACCACCTTCTGCTGACACTTGCATAGCAGCAGCAGATCCAGCAGCTAGTGACCCTAGCATCATGCCACCTTTACCACTCATAAACTTACCCACCTTGGGTAAGAGTGATTTAGCTACACCTTTTATACCACCAGCAGCACCCTTGAACAGTTGAAATCCTTTCTTTATACCTGTTAGGGCTGCCTTCTTCATTCCTCCAAAGGCACCACCTAGTTTAGATATTACCCATCCTACCGCTTTTACTGTACCTA
>CEVZ01224132.1_pt1 | contig 13628 bp, 12 predicted proteins | sample 361371 | NCBI WGS metagenome assembly CEVZ01 (sample SAMEA2620217, study PRJEB7988) | marine metagenome | isolation source: saline water (ENVO:00002010), including
CCTGCAATTGCCGCAAGACCTGAGAGCAAAACGAGAGGTAGCCACATGACTACTGGTGATTCATGAGGTGTGATTTCATGTTTCTCCGTTTCTTCGCCATCAGTTTCTTCTTCTGTAGCGCCCCACCTCTTTTCTCCAAAGAACGTCATGAACACTAATCTGCTCATGTAGAAAGCAGTCATTACAGCTGCTATGAGAAGCATGACCCATGCGACTTTATTTTCGTTCCATGCTGCCAAAAGGACCTCATCTTTTGACCAGAAGCCGGAGAAGGGTGGTATTCCTGCTATAGCTAACCAGCCGATGATGAAAGTGGATGCGGTGATGGGCATCGCTTTTTTGAGTGCCCCATACTTTCGCATATCTTGTTCGTGATGCATTCCATGTATGACAGATCCGGCTCCAAGGAATAAAAGCGCCTTGAAGAAAGCATGGGTGATCATATGAAAAATAGCAGCGACATATAGGCCGGATCCGACTGCTACGAACATGAATCCAAGTTGACTAACTGTTGAGTAGGCAAGGACCTTTTTAATATCGTTTTGTGCTACTGCGGCGGTGGCGGCAAATAGTGCAGTGAAGAGTCCCACTATCCAAATTAGATCAGTGGACCATCCTGCAGCTTCCGCTAGTACTGGGTTCATTCGTGTTAGGAGGTACACGCCTGATGTAACCATCGTTGCCGCGTGAATGAGAGCTGAGACTGGTGTTGGTCCTGCCATCGCATCGGGGAGCCATAGATATAGAGGAAATTGGGCTGATTTTCCTGCTGCTCCTATGAAAAGCATGGCAACTATTGCTGTCGCCGTGGTTTGGGTTAGCGCATCTGCTTCAATTACAGAGGAGAAAATATCACTGTATTTCAATGATCCGATATTGAAGAAAAGTAGGAACATTGCGATCATGAAACCCCAATCGCCAACTCTATTTGTTACGAATGCTTTTTTGCCTGCGGTTGCATTGGCAGGTTCTTCGTGCCAGAAGGAAATGAGGAAATACGAGCAAGCGCCAACTCCTTCCCACCCAAGGAAGGTGATAAGAAGGTTATCTCCGAGTACAAGCATGAGCATTGCGAAGACGAATAGGTTGAGGTAGAGGAAGAACTTTGAAAACTTTGGATCTCCGTGCATGTAACCGATTGCGTACAGATGGATAAGCGCTCCTACTCCAGTTACGAATAAAGCCATAGCAATTGATAAGGGGTCAGCGAGAAAACCGAGTCCGACGGATAGTTCTCCTGATGGAATCCATTCAAAAAGGGTTATTTCATAGACTCTTTCTTCCGGCGGTTTTGTTGCTAGTCCGAAGAAAACTGCTACTGCTGAAAGGAAGGATCCGGAGACAGCTGCTGTGGCTAGCCATCCTGCCTGAGGTTCGCCCAGTCGTTTCCCAAATAGCAAAAGAAACGTGAACCCAATTAGTGGTAGTCCGGGAATGAGCCATACAAGACTGGTCATAGCTACCCCCTCAATACCGAGACTTCATCCACTGAAGCTTTCGGCCTTCTTCGCATTACTGCCACGACTATGGCTAAACCTATTACTACCTCGGCTGCTGCAACAACGAGGACGAAAAGTACAGATAGTTGTCCGCCAAGGTCACCCATTTCTTTACCGAAACTTATGAAAGCAAGATTTGCCGCATTTAACATCAATTCAATACACATGAACATGACCAACGGGTTACGGCGTATTAGAAGGCCACCGGCACCGATTGTGAAAAGAAGTGCTGAGAGTGCAAGGTAGTATTCTGGTCCAATTGATAGTCCTAATATCATTCGCCGGACACTCCTGATTCTTCTGCAGAGTGCTTTTCAGATTCGTTCGCTTCCATATCAACTATCGAGTCATCATCCTCATTACTTGCTAAATGGAGGTCGGTCTCATTGTCTGCACTTCGAATAATTGAAGGTGGGTCATCTTCTGGAAGAGGTTCTGGTTCTCCTTTAGGTCTTCTTGTCAAGACAACAGCTCCTATCACAGCAATAGTTAAAAGCAGAGCAGTTATTTCAAGTGCGAAAACATACCTTGTTGAAAACAGTGATCTTCCAACTTCACGAATATTTTCTTTCGGGGCAATTGTCTTTCCAGTACTGTCCTTTATCGCTTCGTCTATTGACAGTCCCCCTTCTAACGGCGAATAGGTGGCTTCTTGAGGAGGCACTCCAGTAACTTCTCCATTTGAAGCTACCCCTATAAGCACTCCGAAAATAAGGAGTGCTACAAGTGCTAGAAGCGCTAGATGACGTTGTCCGATAATGGGTTCCGTTCGTATGCTCTCAGCTCGGTCAACTCCGAGAAGCATGATTACGAATAGGAACAAGATAACTATTGCCCCTGCATAGACGATTACTTGTACTGCTGCTAAAAAATAAGCTTCGAGGTTAATAAAGTGAATAGCTACCCCGAAGAGTGTTCCTACAAGCGACAACGCTGCGTGCACAGGGTTTTTAAATAGAACTACACCACAAGCTCCGGCTAGAGCTACTCCGGCAGCTATAAAGAAAGTCACAGCTTCCATTAGTGAACCTCTTCTTCTGGTGAGAGTTCGGGCGCTGTTTCGCTGCTTTTGTTTGGCTGCTGGCTGCTTTCTGGTTTCCGGGTACCGTAACCTAATTCTCCGGCCCACTGGACTAAACCTACGAAATCAGCTGAACCGGATGGGGATGTTGCTCTCATCCATTCCGATGTATGTTCATCCTCTCCTTGTCGCCAATCTTCCCAAGGTAGATTTTGTGGCTTTCCGTCATCTGCGACTACAAGCTCATCTTTGGTATAGATGGCTTGTTCTCTGTCCATAAATGAGAATTCGAATAATTTGGTTTCTGTTATGGCCTGTGTCGGACAGGCTTCGACGCAAAGGTCACAATGGATGCACCTCAAATAATTGATTTCGTATATGAAACCAAAGCGCTCACCTGGCGAGGTGGGGTTTTCTAGATCATTGTCTGCCCCTCTGACGTATATGCAGTTGGCTGGGCAGACGCTAGCGCATAGTTCACACCCTATGCATTTCTCCATTCCGTCTTCATATTTGTTGAGCACATGGCGTCCGTGGAGGCGGGCTGGTTTTGAGCGTTTCTCTTCTGGGTATTCTGTTGTGACGACTTTCCCTGATTTTGATGCATGGTTAAGTTTGCCAAAGGTAACGGCAAAGCCTTTAAAGAAATTAAGAATGCTCATAGGTAAAAACCTTTTCCTAGTCTTGTTATAGGCAATTCGTTCATTAGATGTTTCATCCGAAGACCTCTTCACCTTCTTGCTCTCTTTTCTTTTGTCCTTTGAGGATGGCGATCATGAGCAAGGCGCCAAAGGCCAATATGGCGACTACACAGATCGCTGCAATGAGTATTTGGGCTGGTCCGCTACCGAATCCCCTGTCATCGAAAATATCAAGAGCTGCTATAAGCAATACCCAACCTAGAGCTAGTGGTATCAGTAGCTTCCAACCTAGGTCCATTAGTTGGTCGTAACGTGGTCGAGGGAGGGTTCCTCTCATCCAGACAAAGACAGACACAAATATGAATACTTTGCCAACAAACCATAAAAGACCCCAAAGCCAAGCAGGGCCAAAGCTCGGATAGTATCCGCTTGGACCTCCGAAAAAGAGAGTCACCATAACAGCGGACATAGTGATTACATTCATGAATTCTGCCATGAAGAAAAGAGCGAATCTTATCGAGCTGTATTCAGTGTGGAAACCACCGACTAATTCTTGCTCGGCCTCTACTAGGTCAAATGGAGGTGAATTTAGTTCGGCAGTGGTAGCGATAAAGAAAATAATGAATGGAACAAATCCTGTAACTACAAGGCCCCAATCTGTGATTCCTCCGTTTTGCTGGAGGGCTATATCATGAGTTGATAGTGTGCCACTCTTAAGTAAAACAGCGATTAAGGCTAGGCCGAGTGCAGCTTCGTAACTTACCATTTGTGCTGATGCTCGGACTGAACCGAGAAGAGGATATTTAGACCCAGATGACCATCCGGCAAGCATTATCCCGTAGACCGCTATGGAGGACATTGCTAAAACAAAGAGGATACCTACGTGGGGGTCAGCAACTTGAACAAATGTTTCATTTCCGAACCAGTTGACTGTTCCATTGCCGCCGCTACTGAAGTCCCCTGCGACAGGAACTACGCAGAATACTAAGAGGGCGGGAACTAGGGAAAAGAATGGGGCGAGTTTAAATACAAATTTGTCAGATTTATTAGGAATCAGGTCTTCTTTGAAGAAAAGTTTGATGCCGTCTGCGAGTGTTTGCAAAATACCAAATGGGCCGGCTCTGCTTGGACCGATTCTGTTTTGCATAGCGCTTATAAATTTTCTCATCCACCAGATATAAAGCATCACGGATACTAGAAGCAGTGCGAATGCGACAAGTACCTTGAGTAGAACAATAAGGAGCATTTCAAATGTTCCGGCATCGCTCAGAAAGAGAGGGTCTAATCCACTGAAGATCATGCGCTTGCCTTAACCGTGGGGTCTATTCGTATGTCTATGCTGTGAGCTCCTTCGATGAGCAATTCGCGTGGGTCAGCGCCTTCTAGGTTGGAATAGATCAAGGCTGAGGATCTCGGTACCCTATTGTCCACCTTCACGCTGATGGAGATGCTTGCTCCTCCGGAAGTTACTTCGACCTGTGCCCCTTCTATGATTCCTAATCGTTCAAAATCATATTGATTGATTCTGAGGTCAGCTTGTTCTGCTAATTGGGTCAAAGATGGTGACATTTGCGTAACTGTTCCTTGGTCAAACATTCTTCTTCCTAGGATTAGCCTCATAGCGTAGGAATCAACAGGCCTTGTTTCTATCCTTTCCTCTGCTGGAATGAATGGAATGCGCCCTGTTGCTGTTATGAGATGGCCGTCGGGTTGATGATCCAACTTTCTGTAATCAAGATCTCCATGAACGGCGGAACGCGAACCGAGCTCTTCCCAGATGTCTTCTGGAGTGTCAATTCCGAGATCATGCCCTAATCGGTGAGATATTTCGGCAGCTATCATCCAATCTGGTCTTGCCGTTCCCGGAGGAGTAATTTTCTGGCGAATAGGGGTTATGCGGCCTTCTACATTTGTATGTGACCCATCAGCTTCGAGGAAGGAGGCTGCAGGTAGGACAACATCAGATTCATAAACTGATGGTGTAACAAATAGATCTACCGAAATGATGGTCTTAGTTCTTTCTAAGGCAGCTTTTGCTAGTGCTTTATCTGGAAAATCTATTAGTGGGTCTGCTCCTAGAAGGAAAAGAGTATCGATGTTTCCATCCGCTGCTTTTTGGAGTATTTGTTTTGTGTTGGCACCCGATTCTGTGGGCAGATTTGGCCAAATGTCAGAAAATACTGAAGATCCGGAACTTAGAGTGTTCCGCCCTGGGAGGAGTCCTGGTGCCATCCCCATGTCAAGAGCACCCATGGTGTTCGCTCGACGTACAAGAGGGAGGAACCGACAGTTATCAACTTCTTGAAGAGAGGTGAGTGCTTCGATAATTGGCTCTTCAGACTGCCCCATGGAGGAGCGGCTCACAATGACGAAGACATTCGTGTCTTTGAGGTGGGAATGGGCTACAGAAAGATCTTCCCCCGATATTCCTCCGATTTCTCGAGGAATATCGCCAGTAGTGATAGCTTGCACGACGTTTCCAATTTCTCCAGGTAGAGGGTGTAATGAAACCGCTGCATCGGCTGACAGTGCCGTTCTCATGGGGGAAAGTTCAATAATTTTGACACCTAGATTTTTGGCCGCATCCCTGAGACGTATGAACAGTGTCCCATACTCTTCTTTAAGGTCAGGCGTAAGAAGAACGATTGTATTGTTAGGCTGGCATGCTTCGGAGATGGTTGCTCTGGGCAATCCGAGGAGAACATGGGGCTGTAAGTCATCCCCTAGGTCAGCGCTGACATGGTCTGTTCCTATAATTCCTTTTGCCAGTTTGGCCCATGCGTATTGGGATTCGTTCGTTAATCTAGCGCCTCCTATTACAGCAACACGATCAGGGTCAGCCCCGTTTAACGATTCGGTGATTATGCTCATCGCTCCAGCCCATGATGAGGCAACTAGGCCAGTTCCGGATTTGTCAGCTTTGTTGAGTCCACCGCCTCGAACAAGTGGATTGTCTAATCTGTATTCGCTTTGGAATGCTTCAAATGAAAAACGGTCTTTGTCACTTAGCCAGCCCCAATTGACGGCTTCACTATCGAGTCCTTGAAGGCGCAATACTTGATCGCGTGAGGATTGAACTACTATACGGTCCCCTAGCGGGTTAGGGTAGGTTGATTCAATTTCTTCTAAGTCCCATGGGCGGGCTTTAAAGCGGTATGGTTTTGCCGTTAAGGCTCCTACAGGACAGAGCTGAACAATATTTCCGCTGAAGTAAGAAGCAAATGGGTCTTCGGGAAAAGTATTAACTTGTGTGGAGTTTCCGCGATCAATGAATTGGATTAAGGGGTCACCCACAACTTCGTCTGCGAAGCGTGTACAGCGGTCGCAAAGAATGCATCGTTCACGGTCGAGATAGACATTGTCATTAATGGGTATGGGTTTCTCAAAGTGTCTTTTTTCTTCCACGAAACGGGTTTCGCCAGGCCCATACGCCATAGTTTGATCTTGTAGAGGGCATTCTCCTCCTTTGTCACATACTGGGCAGTCCAGTGGGTGATTTATTAGAAGGAACTCGAGTACTCCATCTTGGATCTTTTTGATTTCTTCAGATTGGGTGTCAATTACCATGCCTTCGCTAACATCCATCATGCAGCTTGGTTGTAGTGAAGGGCCACGTCCGGTATCGACTTCCACGATACACATTCGGCACATACCGACTTGGCTCATACGTTTGTGGTAGCAAAATCTTGGAATGTCAACTCCAGCTTCCTCACAAGCGTCGATAAGTACTTCTCCTGATTTTACTTTTACCTCTTGTCCGTCAATGGTTACGGAAATAAGGTCTGAGTCTTGTTGAATCTCTGTCATGGCTGCCCCCCGTTAACTGTGACTGGGGTGTCTGTATTTGATGCAATATAGGCATCGAACTCTGACCTGTAGCGTTTGAGGGCTGAGGCGATTGGGGATACTGCTGATGGCCCTAGCGGGCATATCGTTGTCTGTTTAGGGGGCCATGAGATGCCTGGGCTTATATTGTCACACACGTCGAGAAGTAGATCTATGTCTTCAGGGCGGCCGTACCCGTTGAGAATTCGATCTAGTATTTTTTCTAGCCAGTTAGTTCCTTCCCTGCAGGGTGTGCATTTTCCGCACGACTCTCGAGAGAAGAACCGGACTACATTGTGACATGCTTTGACAATGTCGGTTGTTTCGTCCATGACTACGACTGCTCCAGAGCCAAGCATGGATCCTTCATTGTCGACTGTTGTTTTTTCTAGTGGTATATCTAAGTGTTCTTCGAAGAACCAAGGAGCTGAAGCTCCTCCTGGGATAAATGCCTTTATTGTATTGCCATCTCGAATGCCGCCAGCATATTGGTCTCCCATAATGAGATCTCGGAAAGTCGTTGTTCCAAATTCGACTTCAAATACTCCAGGGTTTCGAACGTGGCCTGAGACTGCAAAGATTCTTGTCCCTGTGGATTGCTCGGCTCCTATTTTTGCGAAAGCGTCTCCTCCATGTTCGACAATCCATGGGATGTTTGAAAGCGTTTCAACGTTATTCACAATTGTCGGCTTACCGTAGAGTCCGATGGAAGCGGGGAAATACGGAGGTTTTAATCGAGGCATACCTCGGTTGCCTTCAAGGCTTTCAATTAGTGCTGTTTCTTCTCCAACGATGTATGCGCCTGCACCCCAGTGCAGAACGACATCTACTGATAATTCTGTACCGAGAATATTTCTGCCAACATATCCATGTTCATACGCTTCGTTTAGTGCAGAAGCGATTCGTTCCTGCCCATGTGCCATTTCGCCTCTGACATAGAGGAAGCACTGTGATAGACCCAAGGCGAAACAGGTTATTACGCAGCCTTCTATTAATTGGTGAGGGTCACGTTCGATGAGGAGCCTGTCCTTGTATGTCCCTGGTTCTGATTCATCGCCATTGACCACTAGATAGCGGGGCCATACGTCTGGAGGGAGAAAGCCCCACTTTATTCCAGCTGGAAAGCCGGCACCTCCACGTCCAAGGAGCGATGCTTTTTTTACCTCTTCATGAACTTGAGCGGGTGTCATTTCAAGAGCTTGACGTAGGCCTTGATACCCCCCCGTTCGTAAATAGCCCTCAAGGGTATGCCCATCTTCAATATTCCAGCGGCTGGTAGTGATTAGTGGAATACTCATTGGTCTTCCTTATTTCGTTGAAGCCAGACTGGTGGGGAAGCGTTTTCAACTTCTGAGGGGCCTGCTAGTTTCTCTGATTGAATATTTTGACGGGTTTTTGCGAGAGTTCCGTGCTTTGGAATCTGTGTATTGTGGCCGTTTTTAAGATCGGTTACGAGTTGATCAAATTCGTCAGAGCTAACCCTGTTCACATATCGATAGTTGACTTGCAAACAAGGAGCTTCTGTGCATGCAGCAATGCATTCGACTCCTTCAAAGCTAAATTTTCCATCTTGGGTGATTTCGCCTTCTTTGACACCTAGTGATTTTTCTGCATGCTCTAGGACATCCTCGGCACCAAGGAGGTGGCATGAAATTCCGTGGCAAATATTTATCTGGTATTCGCCAACAGGGTGCCGTTTGAACATCTCATAGAAACTGCAGGTTCCTAGAACTTCTGCCGGAGTCACTTCAACAAGTTCGGCTATGTGTTCCATAGCTTCGTTGGTTACCATCCCATTTTGCTCTTGTGACAGGTGCAGTAAGGGAATCAAGGCTGATTTTTTCTTTGGGTATCGGGAAACAATCTGACGGGCGATTCTTAAGTTCTCTTCGTTGAGTCGGCTCATCGGTCAACCTCTCCCATGATTGGATCAACAGTGGAAATGACCGCTACAGCATCGGCAACCAAAGCGTTTTGGAGCATATGGGGAAGTACTTGGAGGTTGGTAAATGATGGGCCACGAATGTGCATTCTGTATGGTTTGGGTCCACCGTCAGACACGATATAGCAGCCAAGTTCACCACGAGGTGATTCAACGGCAACGTAAACTTCACCTGCAGGTACTTTAAAACCTTCTGTGAATATTTTGAAATGGTGGATAAGGGCTTCCATAGACTCATCTATTCGAGTACGTGGGGGTGGAGTGACTTTTTTATCTTGAATTCTGTAATCTCCATCTGGCATTTTTTCAAGAATTTGATAAACGATTCGCATCGATTCTCTTATTTCATTAAGTCGGATCGCAAAACGGTCGAAACAGTCACCATATGTTCCTACGAGTACATCAAATTCCACCTGATCATAATGAAGATAAGGAATATCTTTTCTTAAGTCCCACGCGTAACCAGTTGAGCGAAGCAGAGGGCCAGTAATACCTAGGGCGAGACATTCTTCGGAGTTGATTACTCCTACTCCTTGAAGCCTTTCATGCCAGATGGGTTGCCCAGTAAAAAGGCCATCGAAATCATCCAGCCTCTCAGGGAGGTTAGACAGAATTCGCAATGTATCATCTCGCCAGCCATCTGGGAGATCAGCGGCAACACCTCCGGGTCGAATGTAGTTATGATTCATTCGTAATCCGGTGATCTTCTCTAGAAGTCTAAGAACTTCTTCACGTTCTCTCCAGCCATAAATCATTGCACCAACCGCCCCTATATCCATTCCGTTGGTCGCTTGGAACAGCAAATGCGAACTCATACGATTTAGTTCACACATCAACATTCGAATCCATTTTGCCCGCTCTGGGACCTCAATTTCGAGAAGCTTTTCTGTTGCGAGTGAAAATGCTAACTCACTAAATAGGGGTGACGAGTAATCCATTCGAGTGACATTTGTTGCACCTTGTAGGTAGCTTAATTGCTCGCCTGTTTTTTCCATTCCAGTATGGAGATACCCAATGATAGGTTTACTTCGGAGAACTGTTTCACCTTCCATTTCAAGTGAAAGCCTAAGCACTCCGTGGGTCGAAGGGTGCTGTGGACCCATATTGACCACCATTCTTCTGTCATCAAGGGGCTTGTAAGCCTGAATCTCGGATTCTGACATTCTTAGAATTGCTGAATCATCTCCTCGACGGAAAACTCTCTCTGCTGCTCCATTCTCGAGTATCGCCTCATTCTGAGTCATTGAAGTTACCTCACCCAGCTCCTGGAGCTTCTTTGAACTGGACCGGGATACTTCCGACATCATAATCTTTGCGAAGAGGGTGACCATGCCAGTTCTCCGGTAACAGAATCCTTGTTAGGTCTGGGTGGCCTTCAAATTCTATTCCGAAGAGGTCATATACCTCTCGTTCGAGAGCTTCGGATCCTGGAAAAAAATCAAAGATGCTATCTATGACGGGATCGCTTTCTGGAACTTGAATCCTAAGCCTTAATCGCTCTTTTCTCGTATGGGATAAAAGATTAATCACAACTTCGAATCGCTCAGGAGAGATAGAACCTGGAATATCACGTTCAGGATTTTCAAGGTAATCAACCGCCGTTACATCAATACATACTTTGAACCCGTCCTGAGAAAGTTTCTCGATCGTCTCTACGTATTGGTCTCTGTTTGGGTGGAGAACTGTTTGTCCTCTTGATCGTGAAACGGGCACCTCGTACATAATTTCACCATCTGGGACCGCTGAACTTGTTTCTGTTTCTGGGCTTAGGCTGTCTTGCTGATCTTCCTCTGTCACTGGCCCTGCTTCCGCTGACTGAGAATCATTTGGGTTGCGGTTTGACCATCTCTCTGTTCAACTATTATTCCGGCTCCCCCATCTCGTTGATCTCGACGGCTAGTGATCTCCCCAGATTCGATTTTTTCATGCAATTGGAGTATCGCATGCATTAAAGTTTCGGGGCCAGGAGGACAACCAGGAGCATAGACATCTACTGGAACTATTTGATCGACACCTTGTACTAGCGCATAATTATTGAACATTCCTCCTGAACTAGCACAAACTCCCATAGAAATAACCCATTTGGGTTCCATCATTTGGTCATATACCTGACGCAAAATAGGAGCCATTTTCTGAGAGACCCTTCCAGCTACTATCATCAGGTCAGCCTGCCGGGGTGAGGCTCGGAAAACTTCCATCCCCCATCTAGCTAGGTCATAATGTGCAGCTCCTGTTGCCATCATTTCCAAAGCACAACATGCTAAGCCAAAAGTCGCAGGCCACATACTGCGTGTACGCGACCATTTGACAAGGTCTTCGATTTTCCCAGTAAGAAAATTATGATCTAAGCCCTCAAGACCTTCGTCAGCTACTCGGCTTGTATCTCCTAGAAGTGGAAGGTTCGGCATCAGGCTGCCTCGCCTTCGGGTGTGATTCTTCCTTCTAGTCCTACCCGTCGAATTGTTGAGTGAATCGTTCTAGAAGGGCTGACAATCTCTTGTCTTTCAATTTTTTTACGTGGGCCCCACTCAAGTGCACCATTACCAATGACATAGAGAAACGACTCAAATACAGCGAACGAGAAAATAAGTATCGCTACAAAACCAAAAAGCCCAATCTCACGAAATACTGTCGCCCATGGATACATGAAGATTATTTCTACATCAAACACAATAAAGATCATTCCGACAAGAAAAAATCGGACCGGAAATCGCTCTGGAGGGTCTTGTGTAGAAGCAATTCCACACTCATATGGTTCTTCTTTAGAAGCTGTAGGTCGTCGAGGAGCTAGAAGCTTCGAAGCGATAAGACTTATTCCAGCAAAGAGAATAGCCAGAATGAACATTGCGAGAATTGGTAAATACTGGGCTAACAATGTCCCCTCCTATGCGCGGCCTATGTGGCCGATGATTCATCCCATTCTTCCGTCCGACGGGTTAATTCCTTATCTCTCAAATGCAGCATGTAGCACAATCCTATAAACGCTAATGCTGATCCAATTGTCGTAAATGCGGCTGGGAGACGTAATGTTCCGAGATTCCGGACCATGACAACATTAACCAATTGTCCTTCTGCATCAATTTCAGAAAATGGAGGAGCTTCTCCTGGAATTAGTTCTTTATCAAGCGTCGGTGCTACTGAAACAACCACCGTATTAGTTGGATGCCAGAACACGACTGTGTTTCGAATTTCGTTCCAAACTCGATCTCCTATCCCGTCACTTCCTCGCTTGGGCTTGCCACCTTTTTGGAAGGTATCTAAGACAAAGAAATCATCGCTCGAACCTCCGTAGAAGGGTGTTGCAGAGTTTGAGACAAGGAAAGCATCTGCTGTTGCTATCGCCTCGCCAGCAGCGCTACTTGAGAGTAAATTCCACCCGTTAAAGTCAAGAATGCCATCGGCTCTGGCATCTTCAATAATGCCTCCGCTTATCGCCGCTAGATCACTTAGGGTAAGTTGGCTAAGTTTACGTTTCTGGTCATCTATCTTTAGAGCAATTTTGTCTTCTAATTCAGCATCAGACAAAACTCTAGAGTCGGATATTCCCCGATCACCAGCATCAGAAGCTAATTGTGAATTATCTTCCCGTAAATTATCAGCCATCGTTTGTTCATCAACAGCAAGTTTCTCAGCTACTGACTCTGTGCAATACGGTTTCGGAGGGTCATAATCCATCACAAGATTAGGGTTCTGGTCAACATAACGTTGGCGTTGAACGGCAACCGTCGCATCAACAAGCCCAGGGCAATAAAGATCAACGAGTTCGCTAGCACGTATGGTAGAAATGCTGTCCTCTCCGAGTTGAGCAACATGACTCTCTGACTCGCTTAGATCACCAAAGACAATCTCTCTTGGTTCCCATGTAGGCCGATCTCCTTGTAACCCAATACCGTATATCCACCAAACAATTCCCATAATGAACATCCAGCCGAAGAACCCAGCAAGCGAAACAAGAGTCCCGACACGATTACCGAGATTTGTATTTAGTATGAGCCATACGGACCCGAATAGAACCAGAGAACCGACAAGGACCGTTAAGGCACCTCGAATCTCTGGATCCCAACTAATGCCTGCGATCACAGGGGAAAAGGCAAAATTGGTAATCATCGCATAGCCCTTTCGTATTCAACAATCGCATCAATTTGTTCCGGAGAAAGCATGGATCCTTCAAGGTCAGTTGCGTTATAGCCAAAACCAGGCATCTGACCTGAAGGTTCACAAACTCCATTCATTCCATATTGAAGATTTGCTTCACAACCGACTGAAATAAATTGAGATTGAGAAAATGCTGAGGTGAACTGCGATGCCACTCCAATGAGTGAGGGGCCAAAGCCGCCGCTTCCAGGCACCTCAGGGTCAATAAGTCCTTCGAGTGAAGGATTTGCCTGTAGCACCTGATTTGCATTCCATGAGGACCCAGCTGTATGGCATCGAGCACACGCATATGACCCCGCCCCAGCAGGGTTGTTAAATAAATACTCCCCATATTTTTCTGCATTTGAGGTGGCAAGTAGGACTAGATAATCATCTAGGAGTCTTTCCACTGTTGTTTTTGCTGCGTCAATGTCTTCTACTGCAGCTTCTGAATCTTGTTGTATAGCTGTTTGTTCTGCAAGAGCATCACCTAGACCTGGAAACAGGACGTTGTAAGCTTCTTGAAGTTCTGATTCAGCCGCTTCGGGATTTTGGTCTCTTACTTC